>Ga0307377_10006179_pt1 | contig 12607 bp, 14 predicted proteins | sample TR3MG_FD_202535 | JGI IMG/M metagenome (GOLD analysis project Ga0307377, IMG submission 202535) | Soil microbial communities from Risofladan, Vaasa, Finland - TR-3 | ecosystem: Environmental > Terrestrial > Soil > Coastal area > Acid sulfate soil | place: Finland: Risofladan, Vaasa | collected...
GATAACGAAATACTAAGCGAAACTCTGGCCGAGCTGGCTGAGCGGAGAGGGTAAATAACCGATGGCAAAGGGGAAAGTTCTTACTGACCGGGAAAAATTATACATTTCTGCGAACAAAGACAAAATGTGCTTTAGTCACATTGCTCTCGAACTCGCCGACTTATACCCCGAAGATAATCATGGCTATCGCAGTCAGGCGACCGTGCGCCGCTTCGCGCAGCATGTGGAAGGGTCTTCCGAATAGTAATACTAAGGCTTATCAAAAACAATCGCTTAGAACGCAAATTTGAAAGAGGCGTATCCTGCTCAACTCTCAGAGACCGCTAAAAACGCTCTTTTACTATCTCTACTATCTTCTCCAGCGTCCGTCCGCTTACGCCTGCGAAGGAGGCTACTTTGTCACGGACTCGTGGGGCTCGCGTCTTTTCTTCTGGTTTGGGGAAAGTTGCCCCAGACCATCTATGCATCCTACCTTTTACTCTGCCTTCCTCAGCCCGTTCCTTCGCCTCCTCTTCTGCCACTGGTCGCAGCGCCTTCGCTATCGCGGCTATCTCGGACGGAAGGAAGTTCTTGCGTGGTGTTACGATATGTGAAATGGTAGTATACGCGAACAAAACCGAAAAGCTTTTATATACCTATACATATATGTTATAACTAATGAAACTACCAAGACTTACCTGTAAAAGGTGCGGGCATACGTGGATACCGCGATCAGAGAAGAAGCCAAGAGTATGCCCTAAATGCAGTTCCCCGTATTGGGACCGAGAGAGAATTAGAGCGAAAGAGGAGAAGGAAGAAGGCAGCCGGACAGATAATCCTTCTGAGGGTAGAAGGTAGATATAGGAAGAAAAGGAGGAAAAAAGAAAAAAATGACTGAAGAACTGAGTGCGGAAGCTAGGCAGGCTTTGACTGACCTGGCAGAGAAGTATCAGGATTTGAGGGAGGACGTAGAGGCGTTGCCTGAACCGGTTCGCAGCATAGCGAACTTAGTATTTATAAAAGCACGCTGAAACATCCTTTGCAGCCGGACAGGCTACCGGAAGGGGCGGCTTCGATGAGGCCGCCCTTCTTTTTTTTCTTTTAAAAAGACCTTCCAAAAGATATTGGAGACAGGATTAAGGAAGGATTAAATGTTCTTGAAGAAGTTCCATGGCGTAAAAAAGTAGATGCGGATATTAGAAAAATGGCGATAGTTTTAAATACTCCTCTCTGATAATTAATAACTACTCTCATATTGCTGTTATATGAAAGAGGTAATGAGATATGGACTTTATAGACCAGATAAAGGAAATATCTGATAAGATATCAAAACGTTCAACGCGTTTAGAAACGGAAGAGGCGACAAAGACTGCCCGTGTTTTGCCATTCATCAAAGCTCTTGGGTACGATGTTTTCAATCCAGAGGAAGTTGTGCCGGAATTCACCTGTGATGTTGGTGAAAAGAAGGGCGAAAAAATTGATTATGCCATAATGAAAGATGGGATTCCAATTATGCTTTTCGAATGCAAATCAGCAAATACGAATTTGGAAAAGGAGCATGCATCTCAACTTTATCGCTATTTTATGACGGCTAACGTGAAAGTCGGGATACTCACCAATGGAGTCATCTACAAATTTTATAGCGACCTTGAAAATAAGAATAAAATGGATCTTAAGCCATTTCTTGAGTTCGATATGCTTGACATAAAGGAACCTCTTGTGGAGGAGTTGAAACGTTTTAGAAAAGAATCATTTGAGACTGATGAGATTGTATCAGCAGCAAGCGGACTAAAATACACGAAGGAAATGAAGAGAATTCTCGGAGAAGAACTTAATTCGCCCTCCGATGAATTTGTCAAATTCCTCACAAAACAGGTTTACTCAGGAATGGTGAGAAAGACGACATTGGAAAAATTTAGGGATGTCGCTCACCATGCTTTTAAAGAATTCATCAATGAAAAAATCAGTGATAGGTTAAAATCAGCATTGGAACAAGAAAGTGGTATAGATACAGGAGAGGAGGCCATAGAAGGTGAGCAACTGGGAGAGGAAGAGGAGACCGGAATTATTACTACAGAAGAAGAGATAGAAGGTTTTCACATTGTCCGTGCGATATTGCATGAGACCATAGACCCAGAGAGAGTAGTTTTGCGGGATTTTAAGAAATTTTGTAATATTCTATTAGATGGCACTCTTAGAAAGCCGATTTGCAGGTTCTATTTTGATGCGGCACAGAAATATATAGTATTCTTTGGTGAAAATAAAACGCAAGAAAAGATACCGATAGATAAATTAAGCGAAATCTATAACTACGCCGAGAAATTGAAAACAACTGTCGCTTATTACGATAAAAAAGTCTCATCTGAAGTCCCTTCAGAAGAATTATCAGGGACAACAAGGAATAGCATCATATAGCTTCTGTGCTCGTTGGAGTCTTATTGTACTTGCCTCCAGTGGGTGTTTTTCTATTTACTAACTTTTCTACGTGTGAAATAGCTTTCTGCTTGATTTCCTCGTTCTTTTCGTTGATTAAAGGCTTTAATGCCTTTGCTGAAATAACGGACAAGTCCGCCATTCCTCGTGCCTCCATTTCTTCTATAAAAGTCAAATACTGATCTATTTCTGCCGCTGTATCTGGGTGCTTCTCACAGAAATTGCCGCACCGCGGACATCAACATGGACCCGGAACAGTTAGAACACTTGGAACACTTTATATAACAGAGGTGTATATTTAAGAAAGAGCCAACAACCCGATCTGCATGTAAGCATCGGCGTTATTAAATAAACAGTTGGCTTTCTTATAAACTATTTTAATACTTCTGCCTTATAAAAAGCAAAGGAGCGCAAAATGGTGGATTATCGCACTGTAATACGACTGCTTGCCATTGGATGTGTCATCGCGGCACTTTTCGGCGTGCTATTGCTTTCGGGCACAAAGCAGGAGTGGCGTGTGACCGATGAGGGATTGCTGGAATATCCTCCATGCACGCCGGATTATCAGTTGACGCCGCTCGAAACGGGTGATAATTACACACTGTATGAGGTCAAATTTACAAGCAGGGACACGCAGATAGCAGGACTCCTGCGAATGCCACGAACCCGGCAGGGAAACGACATTCCCGGTGTTGTGCTGCTCCCCGGGGCAACCGTGACCAAAGAAGGTGAGCAAGGGCTTGCAAAATATCTTTGCAGTCTCGGCTACGCGAGTATTGCTCTTGACCAGCGCAATGTCGGTGTTATTGATATAAACGCAGATTTGCAACTGTATCTAAACGGTAAGGAGCCAACCGAGCACAAGATGGTGCATGATGCACTTGCTGCTGCCGAGGTCTTGCGGGATCAGCCAGAGATTGATCCGGAACGTATCGTATTCGCCGGCGAGAGCAACGGTGCACGGTTTGCTGTTATCGCATGCGCACTCGACCCTGAGGCACGAGGCGTGATTGCCATCAGCACCTGCGGTTACGGAATAAATGCTGCAATTGCTTCCGGGCAACTGAACGACCCCGACATGATTCGATTTTACAGATCAATTGATCCTGAGACGTATCTCAGCAAAATTCCACCGAGAAAGTTCGTGATGATTCATTCCGTGAACGATACCATTATCAACTACGAGAACGCAGAGCAGACCTATGCAAAGGCCTTCAAGCCGAAAGAGCTGCACACCGCTGCGTGCGCTACGCACGGGTACTGTGCGGAGATGGCGGAATCGCTTAAAGCAGAGCTTGAGGGTATGGTGGGGTGATTTTCGCTCTGCAAATTAAAAGCTTTTAGGGTATAGTATTAGGGAGCTTCAAAAAGATTGTCCATGTCCTCAACGGAGAAATACATACTTTTGCTCAGAGCGGTTTTGGACTGCTTTAATAATCAATTTTGGAGGAATGCAAGTAAATCGTAAGTTTAAAGTGAACTAGATTCTCATATTAAACCAAAGTAGAGAAGGGCGTTTTCCTATAGATGAAGATGAATAAAACGAAAAAGATAGAGGAGATACTTGCACAAATACATCCTAAGTTTCTTCTGGATCATTATTGGAATATATTGGATTTGATAAACTGGAGAGTTTTTGTCAACTTGGAAGATAAAGAGTACTTTACTATTTCAGATCTCAGAGAGAAAATCACCGAAGAAATAAATAGCCCCCCTAATCCGTTTCACCTTAGGAGATCCCTGCGATCAAAAGAGGTTATTGAGGAAGTTGTAAGTGAACTTGTGAACACAGGGCTATTGATTAAAGAAGATGGGAAGTTTAAGATAACAGATATTCTTTCAAAATTTTGCTATCTGTTAAAAAAGAAATTCCAAGCAAACTTAAGGAGCTATGTGGTTTGGGGATTATGGTATCTTTACAATCGTGGTTCAACATCCTTTTCCACCGCCGAACTTGTTTCTCTACTCTCCTATCCTGAGAGAGATCTTTGTGAAGAGTTACCCCATTTGGGCAAGTGGAAAGAAGAGCAGTGGTTTGAATTGCTAAAAAAGAAAGAAGACAGATGGACGCTAATTGAAGAGCCCCATCCTTCTAAATCTATCCTGATTAGAGATATCTACAACAGGTTATTTACATCAATTTCAAATTTATCAAAGGATAAAAATGAATTTCATGGAGAAGAAATTATCTCAACATTGCGTGAATTGGAGCAGAATAGTGCAGAAAGGATACTTAAAAATGCGGGATTAAAGTGCGAAAAAGATATATGGGAAATAGATGAAGTGGCTCTTAAAATTATAAAAATATTGCTGAGAGTTCCTGCAAAATGGCCTTCATTTGGCCATATTATTTCCACAAAGCGTGACTTTAAGTATTTTAAGCTTCAATCCAAACAGATTTATGTAGATATACCAACTACCTTTTTTCAAGGTTTCTTAGGCGAACTTGGAGGAATAGGCGATAATGATCCTGAAAAGGCCTACGAAAAGGCAAGAGAATTAGCAGTGGATTATAATCGGAATCTTGAAAGAGAGATAGGAGGATGGTTACGTTTTGTTGTTACAAAACAATTTTCCGGCTATAAAGATTTTGGGATACAATTAAGAATATATTGGGACAAATTTAATATTTTCTTGGATGATTTTGCTGAAAAGGAGCTAGGTTTGGGAGAGAAATATTCTTACATTTTGGCGTGTCGCGCGCCTTCGTTACAACTTATTCTGAGAGGAAATCTCACGGAGGTTCAAGATAAAGTAAAAGAAATATGCGAAGAGGAAATAACACTGATTAACCAAAAAATAAATGATTTGACAGAAAAAATAGAAGAATACAGAGATTATTTACTTAAAATAGCACGTAGAAGAAAAACGATACCAATTGATCCTCTAACATTATATTATTTCCCTGAAATGTTATCTATACTGAATACTTTTCCTTCTATAGTGGAAAACGGTGCGATTACATCTTGTTATCGAGAAATGAGAAAAATTTTGGAAAATTTATCTTGGGTTATCTTTGATGATTTATTGTTTTACCGACGTAAAATAACCAGAGATGAGCTGTTATCTCCCTACAGGTTTGTATCGAAAGAATGGTATGATTGGGCTTCTCAAAATCAACACATGATAAGAAATTTAGGGCAATTAAAAAAAGAAATTAAAGGTTTGTCAGAGGAATTTTATCTTTACGGAAAGAGAAGAGGATATAATTGGAACGAGAAAAAAATTATAAAGACTTCCTTCGAGAGGATTTCTTATCCGACGTTTTTAATGCTTATCAAAGCAGATGCCCCAATTCCCAAAAAAATGGAGGGAGTTGTGCCTCAATACGAGGTAAAAACATTGAGAGATCTCGCAATACTGGATTTAGAAAATATCATAAAGGACTTAAAGCATAAACGTTTATCTAAGTCCGATGAAGAATTTATTGATAAACTCTCGGAAAAATTAGGAATAAATTCTCCAAAACTTATCCCTCTGTATCCCTCAAATGATTTTGTAATAGGATTTGTAAGCAAAGTCTCTTCTATTAACCTTCAGAAACTTTACAACGAATATAGCCATTTTATTCACTCTTATTTCACATCTTGGCACATTTTTCCTTTTTCTTCTGTCCTCGAATTCAAAATATACAAACATCAATTACTGATTTTTAACGATGCGATATTGAGCTTAATGAACTATTATTTTGGTTTATTCTCACAACACGGGATTAAGAGTTTTCGGGACAAAAAGAAAGTAGAAAATGGAGTGATGTAGAACAAATAGATTATATCTCCTTGAATGAACATAAAGTATTCATTTGACGTTGTATATCATATCAGTCATATCAAGTAAAAATGGCACTGATCTTAGAAGATGTTCTTATCCGAAAGAGAGCCGATCCGCTTCCCGTGGGGTCAAGCGGATATTGTGTTCGTGTACCCTCTGTTTTCCTGTTCATGCTTTCTGATGGCGCTGAACTCAGGGGCGTGTTAACGCAGGGCGAGGAAGAGCGAGAAATAACGCTAATTCTTGAGAAGGAGACTTGCAACGACTTCCTGCATATTGCCGCTGCGGATTGGGATGCTACTATCACGGAAGGCCGAGCCAACTTTAAACTGACAGAAGCTTTTCAAGACGGAAAAATGACGGTGCTATACGAGAAGCGGGATGTGATCACCTCTCCTGCGCACTCCTGCAGGATAAGATCTAAACGTTGATCCTTTTCGCGTTCGCGTTATCAACCAGATATTTCACCGTGCAGGCGTGCTCAACCGAGCTGAGGATCACATAAGCTTCATCTACCGTTGCGCCACGAGCAAACGTGCCGTGACCCTGAACGACAATCCCCTTATGGTCACGAAGCGCATCAGCGGTATTTCGTGCCAATTTGTCCGAGCCAACACCGCCACGCACCACGGGTATTTCGTGCAGCACGTAAATGCTTTCGGCATCTTCAGGCACTATCTGCTCGTCCGGCTTGTAAAGCATCGACATCGCCACCGCGTATTTTGAATGCCCGTGCAGGATGGCAAGCGCAGAGGTCGCCCTGTAAATCGCACGATGGACGTTTACCTCTGTTGAAGCTATCACGTCAAGCTCATCGGGCGATGTGGGATCTACGGGGACCGTAACAATCTGCCCTTCAAGCTCGTCGAGCATACTTCCCGTCGTACTGATCAGCATCTGATCACCTACTCGCTTGCTAACATTGCCAAAATGCGAATGCGCAAGCCCTGCCTCAACTATCTTCTTCCCGTATTTTATTAATTCTTGCATCTCGTTACGTGAATAATATGGTATGGGTATCGAAAAACCTTTTCATAATTTGTATTATCGCCTATAGCCCACCATAGATAACGGTTGCACCAAAGATTAGAATGACTGCGAGTTCAGCATACCTTCCCGGGGATACACCTGAAAAAGGTGTTTTGAATTGAAGTAATCAGCAGTAAATTGAGCAATCTTTCTTTACAGAGAGTGCGAAGCGGAGACGATGGGAGAAGGTTATTCTGTTATCTGTTCAAGCCTCATCCTGAACTCTTTCCTGTGCCGTTTCTCTTCATCCAATATATGTCTCAGGACGCCTACCACTTCTGCATCGTTTATAGCATCAATCTGCTGCTTGTACCTCTCAATGCCTTCTGTCTCGAGTGCTATCTGTTTCTTTAATTGACTCTTTAGATCATCTCCACCGAAATCGAGTTCCTTATGTTCCATACTTGGCTTTCCACCCCTTTTCACAATCAGGTCGGCAAGCCAATACATGTGCCTCATCTCGTCAACAGCAATATCCTCAGTGACTCTGCTCGGGTCGCACTGGTCAATTATAAACGAGTTTCTCACATAGATCATCGTGGCTTCTATTTCGCTGACAAAATCTTCATTCAATATCCTGATTATCTCTTTAACGTCCACAATTTTTTCCACCATGTGATATTGGTATAGTTTTGAGCTAATTATATTTATCGTAAAAAGTGAAATACCAAGCAGATATGAAATAAGCTGTGCATTGGAGGGTGTACAACGATAGTTCCTATTAAAAATAATAAGGGAATCAAGAGAGTAGTTTGAGGAAAGGGAACACTCAAAGGTTGAAGAGGGTTGTTTTTTAAAACTTTTTATAGAATAAAGTTATAATAATAACTGCCCATGCCAGTAGCTTTCAAAAAATACACCAACCCCCAAACGTTAATGCCCTACAAAAAAGCGGCGGCATCACCGCTACGGACTTCTCTGCGTACAATGCTTCACCACTCAACTTTTTTAAAATCGCCGATTGCGGCATGGGCAAAAGTTGGATTCTTAGCATTAGCTATTGGCCGACTGCCGAAATTCAGCGTAGGTCTTCCCTACTATATGGGACCTAGAATACAAAGCGAATATGATAATTCTTCTTTAAATGCTATTATGAGCTTTTAGCTTGCAGTTTTTTTAGTTCCTGCACATATACTTTCTTGATTTTCTGTAAGGTCTCCCGATCTTGCTCTTCCAACTTTGATTCGTACTCATGAATCTTAGTTGTGACACTTTCTTCGTTTAAATCAGTTAACACGGCAAGAGACCGTGCTGCTTGCCATCGCACATCCGGGTATTCATCTGTTAACGCATGAATAAGAGGTTCCACAGCCCTGAGAGCCTTTATATTGCCGAGAGCCCACGCAGCTTCCTCACGAACATCCGAGTATTCATCCTGTAACGCGTGAATAAGAGGTTCCACAGCCCTGAGAGCCTTTATATTGCCGAGAGCCCACGCGGCCTTGCGTCGGACGTCCCAGTGTTCATCACGTAAAGCCTTAATGAGTGGTTTTACAGCAGGTTCTCCTAAATTACCGAGAGCCCATGCTGCTCTACGTCGGATATCCCAGTTTTCATCCTGTAATGCGTGAATAAGCGGTTCTACGACACTAACATCTCTAATCTTCCCAAGAGCCTCAACTGCTTTTGTTCGAACACGCAAGTCTTTTTTAGACTTCAAAACTTCCATCAAGCTGCTAATATCTTCCTGTAATCCCATTTTTTTCTCCTTTATACTTGAATATCGCTTCCAATCCGTTGTGGAAACGATGGACAGATCTTAGGCTTGCCCCTTTTCAATTCTCCGTTTAAGCATTCCACTATCTCCTCTTCTATCTCTTTACTTCTCCTTGTGGCTACCGAAAAAACGTTTTCTTTAAATGCGATGTCAAAGGTCTCCGCTCCCATCTTTATTGTGATTTCAACTTTGTTTCCAACTACTGTCTCCTTTTCAAGGTCTTCAAAAAGACTATTTGATAATTTGAGGATTTTACCAAGCTCAGGGACATAAGTTGTTTTGCTTGTTACGATCTCCTCAATCGAAAAAGGTGCACAACCTTCAGTTCTTATAGTCTTTCTGTTTGCCCAGAAAAGGCACCAGAGAAATTTTTGTTTAAAATCTCTAGGATCATCAACTTTTATTGATTTCATATCCAAACCCTACTCATTACCGCCTTATATATTATCAAAACGTAGACCAAGATAAAGTTTCACAGAGTGCGGGCTTTTCCTTAATTACAAAATTTCTTTGGTATAAATCTTCAGAGCGTTAGTGAATAACACGCGGGGTAATAGAAGATCTGGTAAATCTAAAGCAGGGCACTTAAAATTAAATCAAATCAAGTCTTCTATCCCCAACCGTTTCAATGTGCGTTTTGTTGGCACGCCGTTTTCAGCCCAGCCACGCATACGATAATATTCATCGCGCGTTTTTAAGAACTCTTCCCGGTCTATTACCCTCTCATTCACCTCTTCTTCAAAGAATCGGTCGGGTAAGATATCGTCACCGTTGGAAAAGCCTTCTCTTAAATTATACAGCCGTTCCACGTTCCATATTCGCTCGCCAACGAACATTAAATCCTCGGATGTGTAATCCACGCCTGTCACTGCACTCAATACGTTCGCGTACTCCTCCTCACCCACGCCAAAGAATACAAATTTACAGACCACCAGCGAATCAACCGCGGCAAATCTATCCTGGAATATCTTTGTATGCCCTGCCTTTCCTGCAAGCGTGTAAGGGTCAATCGCCTTGGGCTTCCTCAGTATCTCAGGCGCGACGAGGTACGCTCTTGTATGACAGCCACCGCGATTGGACGTGGCATAACTGAACCCCAAGCCCTTTACGCCACGAGGGTCGTACGCTGGAAGTTCAAGTCCTTTTACCTGAATGGACTTCTCAGGGCATCCTTCTGCTGTCGAAAAAAGCTTTGCGCCCTTGCCAAGCTGTTCTCCCATACCCTCTTTTTCACCGATCATTCTCGTAAAACGTAAAAGCTCAGCCGGAGAGATGCCTTTATTTCTTATCTCCGAGTAACAGCCCAAAACGCCTGCAACCGAGATGGTGTCCAATCCGTAATCATTACATAGCCGGTTTGCTTCGACAACCGCGCTGTAATCAGGATTTTGAATGTTCGCACTCATCAGACCAATTGTCTCGTATTCCGGCAGTTCATTACCATCCTTGTCCTCTCTCTTACAGGCAATTGGACAGGAATAGCATGCCCTTCTTTGTGGTGACCATTGTTCTACTATGCTTTTTGCAAAAAACGGGTTTAGATCGATATCAGGTTCTGACTTCTGGAAATTTGCTACCGGTAGGATCTTCATCCAGTTTGAGATTTTCATTAAAAACGGCGTGCCGAAAACTGACAGCCCTCTGCTTATAGTCGGACTTGCAATCAAGAGCCGGTTAATCGACTTCTTCTGCTTTGAAAATTCTTCTTTGTCAAAGATTTCAACGCTTCTCGTGCCTTTTACCACAACCGCCTTCAGATTCTTCGAGCCCATTACCGCCCCCACACCCCCGCGCCCAAACGCATGAACCGCATCTGACATGATTGCAGCTAAAAGCACCTGTTTCTCACCCGCTTTGCCGATACAAGCTACGCTGCCCTTATCCTTAAGAAGACTCGTGGTCTCTTTTACGTTCTTACCCCACAGCTTCTCTGCTGGTTTAACGTCCACTTGGTCATCTTCTATTTCAATGAATACCGGCTCTTGTGATTTACCAGCAATAATTAGCGCGTCATAGCCAGCATTTTTCAGTTCCGGTCCAAATGAACCACCGCAGTTAGAATCGAATATCGTTCCGGTCAAAGGGGACTTTGTGGACAGCGAGACTCTGCCTGATGCTGGCGTGGTGGTACCGGTCAACGGTCCTGCAGCAAATACAAGCAGATTAGCTGGTGAGAGTGCGTCAACTCTACCTGTGTCATAAACTATTCTCGCTCCGAGTCCTCGACCACCGATATATCCTCTAAGGAAAGAAGCATCAGGAGCAAAGCTATCTGCCTTGCCTTTTGACAGGTCTATCCGAAGTATCTTATTTTTCCAGCCGTATACTGTGTTCATATCATATCTCCGCTTTTATTGGGACATCAGTGAAATATGTGTTGTGATTTGTTAGAGAGATTAATAAGGAGAAGTAAAAATATTCCTGCATTTCCCCTCACCAGTCCACCCGCTGCCCGAGCCCCAGCGCCTGAGCATTCTGCAGGGCAATGCGTGCGGCTGCAGCATCCTGTACGGCTACTCCAACCGTTTTGAAGAAGGTTACTTGTTCTGAATGCATGCGACCTTGCTTGCGTCCTAACACAATTTCGCCTATTTCGGCATGAATGTGCACTTCTGAGATTATCCCCTGTTGAATGGGCCGGATCAGATCGCCAGCCTCTGCGAGCGCGGCATCACGAGAGTCTACCACCACAAGAGCACGCGATACGGTCTCTGTAGGTATTTCTTGCATCTCGGGCGTGTACGACCCTACTCCATTGATATGCACACCCTGTTTGAGGTCTGCGTCAGTGAAGACCGGAGTAAAGGAGGTCGTAGCGGTGCAAATCACATCTGCATCAGCTACCGCTTGCTGAGGGCTTGTAGCAGCGCGTAAGTCGTTAGGGATTGGGCCTTTTCCGGCCATCTCTGTGATAAAAGATTCCACCCTTGCCGGGATGAGGTCGTATATCCATACAGTTTGAATTGGACGTACAGCGCAGACGGCTTCCAGTTGGGTGCGTGCTTGTACTCCGGCACCGAAGATAGCAGCAACTTTGCTATCAGGACGCGCAAGCAGGTCAGTAGCAGCACCGGATGCCGCTCCTGTACGTATTAGCTGTCAGCGTCCCTCCTTCCAGCAGTGCAATTGGACGACCAGTGCTGGCCTCCAGCACCAACACCGCAGCATGTAAGATCGGCAATCCCTGCTGTGTGTTACGGGAAACACCGAGACTACTTTCACTGCCAATGCCTCGCCTTCCGCATCGTCCACAAAGGCAGGCATGAACAGGCTTTCACCTTCATGAGCGGGTACCTGCACTCGGGCACGCAAAGGTACCTGTGCATGTCCATCGGAAAGCGATGCGAAAGCTCGCTTCATCGCTTCAATAGTTTCATCTATGGGCAACAACGCCTTACGTACCTCCTCCGCTTGAAGAACGAGCATAATTTCCTTCCCATCTACAAGATAGTAAGCCGATATCTAACTAACCTAACAGCTTACTCATGCATCCTGCTATAAGTCCACCGATAGCATCATCCATGAAAACCCCCAATCGGCTCAATATCCCGGGTTTCCTCGTATCATAATAGAAGAAATTGAAAAGTGCTTTTTTACCACCGATATATTCCGCTATGTCAATCCCGATAAGCTCATCAGCGACAATACAGGCTGCATCGGCTTCTCCCGCTTCACCGG
>Ga0307377_10006180_pt1 | contig 12605 bp, 28 predicted proteins | sample TR3MG_FD_202535 | JGI IMG/M metagenome (GOLD analysis project Ga0307377, IMG submission 202535) | Soil microbial communities from Risofladan, Vaasa, Finland - TR-3 | ecosystem: Environmental > Terrestrial > Soil > Coastal area > Acid sulfate soil | place: Finland: Risofladan, Vaasa | collected...
TCTCCCTCTTCATGCGCTCGGCTTCCTTGGGGATGTCCTCGATGAACGCCGTCATCAGACAGTGGTCGCGGTCAGAGTTCTCCTTCCGGGGCCCGCACTTCTTCCACGGATACTTGCAGACTATGACGCCCACCTTGGTGCATCGGATGGTCACCTTATGCCCAACCGAGTTACACACGAGCTCGACGTCTATGTAGCCCTGTCTCTGCGCCTTCTCCATGGGTCACTCGTCCTCGGCGGAGACCTCAGTCGCGTCGGTATATCCGAGGTTCCTCATGTCCTCCGGCACGAAGGACTCAAGGTATTTCTCGTTGCGGCATTTGTGGCAGTGCACGTCGGCGTCCAGGTTGTTTAGCACCACCTCGCAGCCGTCGCATGGATGTGTCTCGATCGAGACGACCAGCATGGGATCCTTGAACTCATTCAGGACCATGTCAAGCGTGCCGATCACACCATCCAGCGCCCCCTTCTCGCTGAGTATGCGAACCAACTCCGAGGGGCTCCTTGCCTTGGCCATGGCGTCGTCGATCATGTCCTTGAGAGACATCCTCGACTGGTCTATGTTGCTCAGCATCTGCTGAAGCTTGGGTGGTAGATTCTTGTATTCCATTTTTACTCACCGTCGATTCGGCGAGCCGGGTATGATCCCGGGCAGGGCATCAGCATCTTGGACAGAACTTCGTTCGATGGCAATGTGAGCCATCCCATGTGTGGTATCTGGTTCCACACTTAGGGCAACTGTACCAAACCATTTCAGCCAAGGGGCTTCCCACTCATACAGGAGTCTGTCAGTTCTACCTTCTCCTCACGGTGCTTGCAGAAGTGGTTGTCCTCAGCGAGACTGTGCATGAATCGGCAATCCTTACAATCCAACATTACTCTCCTCGTCCTATCTTCGACGTCTCATGCGGGACCTGAACTTCCCCATCTTGGTCACTGACATCTTCTTCAGGGCCACGAGCTCGCTCTTCTCACCCTTCCAACCGCATCTTCTACAGGTGTAGAATGTGACCTCGTGGATGACGTTCTTCTTATCTAGGTCGTTAGGGTATGCTGGAACCATCTCCCGTCTATATCTGAACTTCGTCGTATAACAATCTGGACAGTTGTCCTTAGGCATCACCTTTTCCCTCCGCGTAGAAGCAACGCTTATGGTAGTACTTCCTATGTCTGCGGATAATGATTTCGTCTCCCTCCTCAAAGTGTTCCCCGCACTGGTAACAGATGTTCGTGCCCTTCCTGTCATGTATCTTGGGGTCGAATATGCGGACGTCCCTGTTCATATTGTCACCACAGAATCCAGTACAGGAGGTTGCTCACAGAAACCAGTACAGGAGGTTGCTCATCGCAGCCCCGCCACGCAGAATGAAGGACGTCACGAAGAAGAGGAGGATCAACCACCTATGGGGGAACTTCCACCTCCGCATGATGAACGCTGATATGCCGATCGTCCCGAGCAGCAGGGCCACGTCGAACGGGAGCCAGAGCCCTGCCTCCATCAGCCGGACGGTGTTCGGGTTGGCCTCGAATATGTTAGGCTTGGCCTGGGCCAGTCTGGATGTTAGGTGGTCGGCGGTGACGCCGATCACGGCCAGTAGGTAGGCCTCCACCTCGCTTATCCACGGCCTCACTCCTCTTCCTCCTCGTCCTCGAGTTCGTCGAGGTGGTCCTGTAGATCCCACTCCTCGAGCAGCTCGTCGACGGAGATCGCGGCGGTGATGGTCTCGACCTCGACCTCGTCTGTTGGGTGCTCCTGGGCTTCGGGGAGGCAGCAGACCACTCCTAGGATGATGCCCACCATCAGGCAAAACCAGAGCCACATCTCGCTCACATCTGAGGTGCTTCGAGTTGGGACATTATGTCCTTCATCGGCGCCACGACGTTGCTGTAGTTCGTCATCCAGTAGCTGCCCTCATCCGTCGTGAAGTAGTGGCCATTCTTGTGCTCGATGAGGCCTCTCTCCAACAGCAGATTCAGGTACTTCTTCACGATCCTGAAGTTGAGGTTCGCCTGATAGACGAGCCTCGTCTTCTTGGCGCCTTGCTCAGCCACCTTCAGGATGTCGTGACAGATGTCCATTCCGTTTCTTCTTGCCATGTTTTTCACCTGCTCGATCCAGGTGCCCGCTATGACGCGGGTCTACTTCTTCTGCTGTTTGTCGCCTCTGTATGGGTTCGCTGGCATGTCGAGGGGGAACCCAACCTCGTCGGGGTCATACTTCTCCCCGCAGATTTTGCACACGTAGAAAGGCGACTCCCTCTTGAGTTCGCCGCCACAAAGTAAGCAAACGTTCACCGCTAGGTTAGGCTTCACCATCTCGGACTCAGCCCCTTCTCCTCTCCCTAATTCTTATTCTTTCGTCAACTGCGATCTTAGTCGTTTCTCCCCACATTTTCCAAATAACAACACTCCCTAACATAAGGATAAGTCCAATTCCTGAAATTATATCGGGATTTATATTAGTACCCTTTACAATATCATATTTAGATAGTACACAATTTAAACCCACTAAAAAAGTTAATCCGATAACGAGTACCTTTAGTAATACGTTTATTACAGCTTTAATTATTCTACTCATCTCAATAGTCACCCCCTCGCCTACTCATCCACCCATCTCGGTGATAAGGACACTCCATCTATCCTCCCACCACCTGTATGTAAGTCGGCTGCAGTTCGGTCAGCCTCCGAAGCACGTCGCCGCATCCCCTGCAGACGACGTCGGTTCGCCTGTCGGTCGACATCTTGTCGGTCTCCGTGGCTCCGCATGGGCACCGATCCCTCTTCGTGAGCATCTTCTCACGGGCTTTGATGCGCCACCTGCGGAGGTCTATGTCTCTACCTCTGGCCATACGGAACCAACTCGTCACGTAAGCCACACGGAACCAACTCGATTAACTCATCGCAGTTCCTGCATCGACCAACCTTCTTGTAAGGACAGAAGTCCAAGACCAGCACAAGGCTGCCGCAGTCTGGGCAGAACACGAGGACTGCCTCGTGCTTCTCTTGCTTTGTCGGCTTTACATACATCATCTCGCCCTCGCTTGGCGAGTCAGCTTTGATGCTAAAAAAAAGGGTTTTTGTGAGCTTGCTCGTAATTCCGATTCTGTTCCACCACGCACGGTTTGCGGCGTGCATGGCTGTGACAATCAATCTAAGGCGGCTCTTCGCGGCTCCGGATGGACACTCACAGCCGCAGTTTGCCTCGCATCCCGAGAGGTTAGTCGTCCCACTTCCAGGAGCCCGGAGGCTCCCTTGTTCGTCGCTCCCATCCCCTGAGAGGTCGCCCCCTCGCCCTTGCGGGTCCTCGGATTTCCATCTGATGTCGCAATTTCCTCCAGCCGTGGATAAGTGGATGACCCTGCAGATAGAGTCGTCCTCACGACCAGTAGTCACTCGGCAGCTCACGTACTCCTTAGGGAGCAGTCCTACTGGGGCTTAGACCCAATCTGGACTACGTTTCCGGAGACTTGGAAGCCTCGCCCGGTCATCCCGTTGCCCACTACCTTACCATACAGCATATAGCCGATGGAGCCTGTCGTGAATGTCTTCTCTTTCAGGCTCATGGGGTAGCTGACGCCGTTGATGATCAGGGCGGCGCTGCCTATCTCTATGCGCTCTGCCATGTCGTCACGTCCCTGTTTTAACCCGATTCTCCCCGTCCCTGGGTTAGCTCGGTTCCCACTCCACAGAGGCACCATTGGTGGTCGAGTACTCGACCGTCTGTGGCTTACTCACTCGATTGTAGCCTGAAGCACCTTAGAGGGAGCTACACCGCAGAAGAAGTTCACACCGTCGAGGCTTCGATAACCTCGCAGACACCGGGTGCACTTGGCGACGTGGAAGCCCTTCCCTCTCAGCTCAGATCCTCGTCCCCACATCTCCCCTGTTTCGGGGTCGTGGCCAAGAACCTCATGGGATCTAGCTGGCCTGGGCTCGGTTAACTCGCCGAGGCACCCTGTATACCCGCATTTCACAGGAATCTCACTGGTCTCTTCAGTCTCTTCGTAAGGAGGTCTATGGCAGAACACATCTCGTCATATCTCCTCTTGGACATCATGACGATCTCTCCGTCGGTTGTTGGCATAGTTCTCGCCCTCGTACTTGGCGAGTCAGCTTTGACGCTGAGCCTTCTAAGCCAAAAAAAATTCGAGGTTCACAGGAATCGCAGGGGTGCGCTAAAAGTCGGCATCATGGTTCAATATGTCCGACCCCGCGCTGGCTTTTCTATGCCTTCTCCCTTTCTGCTCCCGTGAACCTCAGGAAGCCTTTCAGCCCCCTTTGGGGTTCTCTTTGTCTGCCGTTGTAAGTTCGGCGTACATTTGTACATCGTGTGACATTCACCCCACCCCTCCGGTTTACTGCCGTCAGCACACCTGCCCGCTTCTCATCCAATCGTGAGGCTCCACGGGCTCGCCTCTTGAAACTGGCGTAAAAAAGGCCCTATTTGGACTTCGCCGCGTTCTCCTTCCTGCGTACCTCGATGCGCGCTAGGATGGCTGGGTCCAGCTTCTTGGTGGGCGCAATCGCTGCGCCCCGGATGGCCTCAAGTAGCTCGCGCTCATCCTCGCGGTAGAGCTCGACTGCCTGAGAGTAGACCCGTCTGTCCTTGGAGCCACAGTTCTTGTCGTTCTGGCCCTTAGTGATCTCCTTCTTGAGAGTCTGCAGGTTACCCCACAACTTCTGGACGTTCTCGATGTCGGGGGCGGTTCCGTCCTCGCGGCAAGCCTTCCATATCTCGCCTAGCTCGCTTGTGATGCTCGATGCTCGCTTCTGCTCCCTCGGACGCACTCGCTTCGCCTTCTGGAGAAGCTCTGTGCGGAAGTCCTCTGCTCCCCACTTCATGAATAAGGTGTCAACTAACACCTGTACCTCAGCGGGAGAGTTGTCGTAGATCGTTTTCACGACCTGAGCGGATTCACTCATCTTCGTTCACCTATAAGTTGGTGTGCCTTCGGTGACAGCCCTATCCCCCACAGAATCCGATACAGGTTCAAATATGCCGGAACAAAAAAGGGGGGGAATATTCCTAGCCCTATGCGATGGGAATATTCCTTATGCGTTTCATCGCTTCAGGTACGGCGTGGCGTTCAATCTGCTCCAGTCTGCCCTTGTCATCGCTGAACTTCCAGAGCCAATACCTCGCTGGCGCTATGGCCACCAGGTACGGCTCAACGGTCGGATGGTTCGGCGTGTCTCGGCAGTGGCGCATCATGTATTCCCACGCCTCCTGACGGCTAACCCCGTACCAGATATGCCCACAGTGGGCGCATCTGGCTCTATACGGTTTCATCCTTAGAGGTCGGGTGGATCAGTGGTACTGATCACCGACCAGTGTCAGGCGTACTGATTAGGCGTACTGATCAGTGATGCTGATCAATAACCCAGTCTAGTAATATGGATCAGAAATCCATGTTTAGGGTGGGTGTCACTGATAGACGTTTTCAGTCTCGCGCACAACCTGAAAGTATAATACGCGAGTGTATTTTGACCATGCACAACCCTTTACGGATTGTCCGCGTTTCTTATCCGGTGCGCTTATGCGCTTCACGCGGTTACAGGGTATAAGTTACAGGTTACGCTTATCCCTGCTTCACATACAGTGACCGCGCCCGCGCCCAACTTGTGAGGCGTTCGCGGTGTGCGCGCGTGTCGGTTCTGTTGTTTAGTTGTTGTCCGCGCTGTGTATGCTCAACAATACACAAGGCCACGAAACCCCCAAAATGAGGATAAGCGGTTTAAGGGGTTATCTGCGTGAATTAAGCGTTTTTATCTGGTTATCTTTCAGCTTAAGACATGGATTTAAACTCTATCTTGTTTATATACCCTTTTTAGTGCGCCTCATACTGTTTTATGTTCCTTAACTAACCTTCATATTTGTTTAAAAGGTCACCTGATCCCTTTAACTTGGTTCAATATGTCCGAACGGAACACACGGATTATATCCTTATGGTCAACAAGTGACCATAAAGACGTAAACCTTGAATATGGGTACATAACACCACCGAAACGCGGTTTTTTGGCTTATCAGCCCGCGTTAGAATTTCGTGATCACCTTGATTATAGGGAAATAATCACGGCTCACGAAATAAACGATCAGCGCGGTTTCCGTGAGCTTTACGAAAAACACGAATTACCAGAGTTTCAGCACTTGGATTTAACCAAGTCTTATGAAGGGTACATAGTTGAAGAAATTGGATTGGGTGACTGTTACGAACAACGGAAAACTTACCCTTACATGTATAAAATGGGCGGTATGCAGGGCCGTAAGCTAATGACGCGGATAATCACACAGCGCGAACGGTTACCCTACCGCGTGGAAAACCTGAAAACTAAGAATAATCGCAAATTATATGTTACCTTACGGTGCGCGATATGCGGAACACAGAAACGGATCACAGTCACCCCGCGTAATGAGGGACGCGAAACCCCCACCTGTAAACACCTGAATACACACCGCGCAGAATCTAAAGCGCAACCCTTTTTCATTAAGTCGGTGAAGCGCGAAAAAAGGGCGGTGAAAAATTAAATGGATGTCTTTCAAATCTTAACCGCGTCGGTTCTCCTCATAACCGCGGTTACAGGTTTAAACCTATACTTACGCCTGAAACGTAAGTAACCCCCACCCCCTTTATTTCCCCCACCTTTACCTTTTTAAAAAGCGATCCTCCTCACAGCCCACAGCTCAACGTATCCAAACCCCAGACCCTACAACCCATAGATAACCCCAGACCCCAGACCCCACAGAAACCCCCCACGTTTCCCACAGCGCGGAACAACGGAACAACGAACCAACAACAAACAACAACGAACACAACACACATACTTTAACCCCCTAACCCCCACCCCTACCACTGAACCTTAACCCCGTTGCTGAGCAGAAATACTGATGTTAGATCCGTAACATGAACGGGGCTGTTCCCTGCCTCCTCATGGGAAAACAGTCGAAACCGTAGTAACGGCGCAACGTCACGAACAACAGTCGGTAACTTGGGTACGTATCAGGGATCCTTATCAGAGCTCTCCGATGTGCTATATAGTGTTGCGCAGTTCACCATAGTCGATACAGGTGTGAAGCAAACAGGCGTACGCCTACACAGACGGGGCGGAATAGCGACGCGGGGCTCACGTTCAACAAAAATTAGATCCGTATCCAGGTTCAGTAGCCAACATAAGGATCAAGCGTCCGTATCCCTCCTCAGTAACCCTGTTCAGTACCACAGATACTGATTTTTTTTCCCGATGTTTCATACTTAGGGTTCGACTCCGGTGTGGAGCAGTGTTTTTGGGGGTCCCGGAAACCCATGTCGCTAGAGATACGTGCCAGGGTTCTCAAGTCCCCAGGCACGCGGGCGGCGTTCCGGGCGCGCGGGCCCGCCCTGACGGAGCGGGCTAGCCAGTCAGGTCGTTCCGTGCCCCTGCGACGGTTGTCGGTCGGTCGACGGCGGCGCCGGGTCGACTGATCGCCGTCGGTGGACGGTACGTCATGAGGCGGGGGCCCTGCGCGCGCGATCCGTGGGCGCGCTGGTACGGAGCCATATGGGTTGGGCACCCTGACGGCGGGCGGTACGGAGAATGTGGGAGCCCCGGGGGCCCGGCTGCCCTGTGGCTGAACCCTTACAGACTTTTACTGGTACGGACGCAGGGTTTTAATCGGTTGTGAAAAGCATTTTAAGCCTATAGAGGGCTGTCTATACTATGAGTGAAAACATGTCTGCGGAGCAGGTGGCCGTGATGTTGAAGATCGCGGATAAGATCCATAAGGGGGAGCCTGTCGGAATCATCGTCGCGCGCGACGTGGGAAAGGAGTCGATGATCCGTATCCTCCAGAAGCTGGCCGGCAAGTACGTCGACGACGGCGACGGTGTTCGGGCGTCGATCGCCCTCAGGGAGGCGAAGAAGTTGGTCGATGAAGGTGCTTCCAGGAAAGAGGCCGAGGATGAGCGCGGGCCCCACGTGCGTTGACAGGGATGTCTATGCTATGGGTGAGACGCTGGAAGAAATCAAGAGATTCATCTTCGAGGTGGAGTTGAGTCCAGAAGAGCTTGAGAGACTGAAAGTCATCCAAGAAGCCATCAGAGAAGGGGATAGGTTACGCTATGAGTGAAGAGATGAAGCCGATAGAGTTCTACGCCAACGGACTATACTGGAAAATCTACAACGACGGCAAGAATGTGGTCTACGTAAGTAGTGTAGATGAATTGAACTGGAGTCCTCCCACAGCCATGTGTGTGGCTCCGATGGCTGAGGGTTGAAGGTGGCCACCTTCTTTGACGCTCCTCGAGGGGAAAACGAGCCGGATATCGTGGGGATCCTGAAGATCAATAATCGGGACAGGCTCTCCGAGTTCGCTGAGAGGATCGGCGGAGCGAGAATCATTCATCGATGTGATGAACACGACCTTCACACCAAGGATCTCGTCGACCTGACGCCGGAGAACAGGGTTTACCTACGGTTTGAGGACGATGGCTCGCTCGTCCTGATCCAGTCTCATTATGATGCCTCTAGTCTGGCTGATGGAAGGCTTACTTGGAGGGCTTCATTGGAGCGAGCTAGACTGAACGGATGGATATAGTGTATGCAGACGTTGATTCGATGTCCGGACTGCGGGTCGGTGGAGGTTAAGCCCTTCTATGAACCTGATAACCCGCATAATGTGAAGTGTCAGAAGTGTGGGCATACATGGAAGTGGATTGATGAGTCTGCCAGCACAGATGTGCAGGGTGTGTGAGCATCTTTTTGCCCACGGGCAAAGAATTTTAAGCCTATAGAGGGCTGTCTATACGATGAGGAGCAAGGTCTTCCTCGTGCGGGCGAGCTCACCCTCGATGAAGGGAACGATCCCTCTCCCCATAGTCGAGGCTTTGATGCTTGAACACGGCGACGAAATCGACTGGCAGCTCGAGGCACGCAACGGGAAGATCGTGGCCGTCGTAAAAAAGGGAGGAGTCAGTGATTCTCCGGTTTTACGATCCAGTCGGCAGCCGAAAGGAAGGCCCATTCAACGGATTTGCCTTCAAGGAACTGCCTAGCCTTTAACCCGATTATTACGAGTGAAGGCGTGTCCGTCTTTATCACTTCTATTTCCACTTTACCGGTTAATCCGTCTTTGTAGAACAGGGGATGATTGAACTCCATCATAAGAGGATTGTACGCTAAGCATTTAAGGCTATAGAGGGATGTCTATACGAGCCGAAATGGGGATGAAGATGAGAGCAGCGCGGCTGAAGGACATCGGGGAGCTCACCGAGGAGCAAAGGGACGAGATAGCCCAGCTACTGAAGACCGACACCCTGATTCCCCTTGAGCCCGACGAATTCTACGTCATGAAGGGCTACCACCTGATATCCATGTTCAACACCCTGGCTGGGATGAAGCTCGAAATTGATGATCTCCGCAAGGAAGTCAATGAAGGAGCGAAACCGGTATGAATCTGTTTAGTCTGAGCGATGGCCACGTCGACATCCTCCGGGGTGTCCTCCGGTCTAAGATTCAGGAGTTGATGGCAACCGATGACCCCCATCCAAAGTTAATGGGCGCTGAGAGGAACTATGATAAAGCTGCCCACCTGCTCACGATCTACGACCAGCTCAGTGACGTGGCCTCCAAGTGGAACGGGGACCTGCCCCAGTATGGCTGCAGGCCGATCCCTCCGAGTGAGGAGTACAGGCCGATAAAGGTGGGGATCGTCTCACTTCCCGTCTATTTGGCGCGCGACGGCAACCTGAAGAACATCCCGGCGGTGGACTGATGGACCCCGTGTTCAAGATCGTGCTGAAAGAGACAGTAGAGAGTCACAGACTTACATCAAACATTATTCGCGATGAGGGAGCCAAGCACCTCGAGGCCGTGATCGAGATGGGAGACCGGAAGATAGTGTTCCGGACCGCCACGGGAGAGCAGGGAGAAGAGGGTCCCTTTCCCTTCGTGGAGGTGCTGGAGGATGGGGGGTCGAAGGCTGGCTACTGCCTGACTCATGAGTCTCAGTTCGAGTATCTCTGGAGGTTCCTTGAGGCGGGGTGCCGCTGATGGCTGCCGTATTCCCTGAGACTGTAGTGAAGCAGCCAAACGGAAACTACAAGGCATACTACCGACACTCAAACGATGAAGTGGACACGGAAGAAATCACTCCAGAACAGCTCGCCAAGATGATAGACTTCAGCTATGAGAGATTCGGTCATGCCCCCAACATCAAGGTGATCGGCTGATGGCTGAGGAGATATGCGACCCCGATCCGAGGTGCCCGGAGTGCAAGCACCTCAACGAGAACGGCGGACAGTGCGGCGGCTGCTTCAACGAGCCAGGCGACCGGTGTACTATAGCCACGAGCCCCAGGACCATCGAGGAGCGGGGGCCCTTCACCCTCGAGGAGCTCGACTACTTATTCGAGGCGCAGCGGACGGAAAACGTCAAGTACCTGAAGAACTGGTCCAAGGCCGCCGCCAGGTTCCACGAAGCCGAGAAGCGCAAGCTGCTCGACCGGATCGAGGAGCTGGAGGATCTGAAGGGGGCTCCGAAGTACATAGGGGGTTGTTGAATGGCTGAGAGGCTCACAGTGCAGTTGGCTCTCCTCAGGAAGGACACCGAGGGGGGTATCAGCAGCATCGTGGAGCATCCTGTTGAGCACACCTATGTGACAGAAAAGGCCGCCCGCGAGGACTACGAGCTCCTGGCCAAGTTGTTTAAGAGGATCAGCGCGATCCCGGAGGTGACCTGACTGACCAAGCAATGGTATCACTTCGACAGTGCCGAGGTGGAGGCCCGGATATCCGTACTCGAGGTCGACGAGGAGGCTGCAAGGGGATTCCTGAGATTGTTGCTCAAGGCTTCTTTCAAGGAAGAGCGCTTTAGGCTGCACAGCGCGACGTACAACCGCGACGGAAGTCCGGTCATATGAGATTCAGAGGAAGAGGGGAGAACCTCTTATCCGGCGAGCAGCCGAAAGATGAGGACGCGGAGCCCCAAGTGAAGCGCATTTGCCTCGTCGAGGGAACTTTTAGCACCGGTTCCGATAGATGCAAGCAATACGGCGGCGATGGCTGCCGATGGAACACGGACGCCATAGTGGACTGCTTCTACGTGCGGGGCGACGACGTCGACGTGACGGAATGGGAGCCTGATGTCGGGTAAGGCGCTGTTCTTCATCCCAGCGGCCAAGGAGCCGATGCCCGCCGTCTGGAACTGGATTAACAGCACCGACTACGTGGACAAGCTCATAGTCAGGAACTTCCAGAAAGGCATCGCCGCTGAGATCGCCATGCAGTTCTTCTTCCAGCGAGACGAATACGATTACCTCGTCGTCACCACCGACGACCTGCTAGGCCATCAGTTCCAGGTCAGGCACCTCCTGGCAGTGGAGAAGGAGTACGACTACCCCATCCTGACCGGGTGGTGCAACCACGTCGACCTGTGGGCCAGCCTCCGCGTGGAGCCCCTGAACCCGGATTTCCTCGAGGCAGCCCGCTACAGGCCTTTCCCGGGGCTCGTGTTCGAGGAGTACGACTTCACGCTGAGCCGCGACATCGTCACCGGGGCCTTCGGCTTCCCCTTCTTCAAGACCTGGTTCACTGGGATCCCTTTGACGCTCATCAAGAAGGAGACCCTGAAGAGAGTGCCCTTCCGTGAATGGCGCCGCCGGAAAGATGACTTCTGCATGACGCCCCAGGCAAAGGAGGAGGGCCGGGGCGTGATGTTCGACCTTCAATGGGCCATGGATTGTGCCGAGGAGAAGATCCCTATCACCGTCGACGCCCGCATATTCCTGCTCCACGTCTTCAAGACCGGCGCCGCCATGCAGGTGGGCAAGGATCCCCGGGTGAAGTTCATCCAGGCGAATGAGGAATATACTCAGGAGGAGCTGGCCGAGACCGAGGCTCTTCTGGTGGAGGTCGTGGCCTCGGCGTGGAAGGAGCGGAAGCTGACGAGGAACAGTTCACTGCGAGATGAGGAAGCATAGTATCCGGCAAGGCGCTGTTCTTCATCCCGACCGCTAAGACGCCTCCGATGACGGGTGTCTGGGACTGGATCAACCGGACGAACTACGTGGACAAGCTGATAGTCAGGAACTTTCAGAAGGACACCGCCGACGAGATCGCCATGCAGTTCTTCTTCCAGAGGGAGTACGACTACCTCATCGTCACCACGGATGACGTGCTGGGCCACCCGTTCCAGGTCCTGCACCTCCTCGAAATGGAGGAGAAGCACGGCTTCCCCATCCTGTCCGCGTGGTGCAACCACCTGTACTCGTATGCCAGCCTCTGCATAGACACCATCGACTCGGAGCTCCTCGAGGACGCCCGCAGGAAGCCGTGGCCGGGGCTGGCCCTCGAGGAGTACAAGTTCGCTCTGAGTCACGACGTCGCCTCCGGGGCCTTCGGCTTCCCCTTCTTCAAGGTCTGGTACACCGGCGTCCCCCTCACGCTCATACAGAAGGACGTCCTGCGTCGGGTGCCTTTCCGCGAGTGGCGCCTACAGAGAGACGACTACTGCGTGACCCCTGAGGCGAGGAGGGAGGGCCGGGGCGTGATGCAGGACGTCCAGTGGGCCATGGATTGCGCCGAGGAGGACGTCCCCGTCACCGTCGACGCCCGCGTGTTCCTTCTCCATGT
>Ga0307377_10006181_pt1 | contig 12603 bp, 33 predicted proteins | sample TR3MG_FD_202535 | JGI IMG/M metagenome (GOLD analysis project Ga0307377, IMG submission 202535) | Soil microbial communities from Risofladan, Vaasa, Finland - TR-3 | ecosystem: Environmental > Terrestrial > Soil > Coastal area > Acid sulfate soil | place: Finland: Risofladan, Vaasa | collected...
CACACTTTGCTCAAAAAGTCAAGGTATTTCTGGAAACGTATCTCCAATTAATTTAGCAACTAAATTCCAATCTGTATTAAAAACCTTACCAGCTTCCCCAACTCCAGAACTACCGATAATATTAAATTCTAAAGCAATATCGTGCAGGATTTCTTTTATTTCTTCTTTGTTTATTTCTCTGCCAACTTCTTTCCGATAAATTTGTTTCAAGCCTTGAACAAAATTGTCACACAAATCCCAAACGGAATCTCCTGTCACTCCAACTTCTGTCCCATCATCCTCAACTAATTTAGTCCATCCCATTTTTATCATCCTTTAACCATTCAATCGCCTTCTTCAACTAACCACCAAAGAATTACTCCGTTCAATATATTCCAAACGGCTTCCCAAAATCTAGCTTGTCTTAGCTTTGGCATCAATTTAAGAATTTCGGGGTCTATGGGATATGATTTCACTTTAATCTCCTTTCAACATAAAAGACGTGTTTTATGTTATTTCTGACTTTCCACTTAGAACGTTAACGGTTAATTCTGGATATAATTTTAACAAATCAAGAACTATTGATAAACTGACAGAAAATAATTCCTCTTTGCTTACATTATTTCCCATCCATCCAGACCACCACGAACCGTTATCATGGGTATGCCAAACGGGTGATATTTCTCCTGTATAATCTATCCTAGAGCCAACGTGCAATTGTGTACTCATTCCTTTTCTCCTTTTTAAAAGCATAAAATGCGTGTTTTATACTAAACTGTTTCTTTTAATTTTTTTAAAAAATTTATAGAAGACTGTAGCAAACCTATTGTAAAATCAATTTCGTCAGAGCCAGTCAAACCAGTTTCTCCTCTACCGAGTATATATTTTTTATTAAACAGTTCTAGTAATTCATTTTCAATTTCTCTTGCTTTTGGATAAAGATTATCTGCAACCGCTTTGTAAAATTCTTCTTTAGATAACATTTTTTATTTCTCCTTTGGACAGCATAAAATACTCATTTTATGGTGCGATTCCACAATCCCACTCATAAGTGTTTTCGCCATCTTCACCATTAGAATATTCTTTAATAAGATTGTCGTAATTATCTCCAGACAATATTCTAATCATCTGGTCAATAACCCACATCTTATGATGCCCACCATCTTCATCCCCAAATCTTAATCCAAGCCCTATTGCTTCTGCAATTTTTTCTGAATCTGTCATTGTTTGTCCTCCTTTTGGAACAGGATGCCACTTATCTCCAAGAAGAATTTCCATGTTATGATTTTGTTCTTTTAATCTGGATATTTGTGCAGATGCGCATAACATAAGATTAGTAACATCCCAATTGTCAAGGTCTATATCATATTCCATAACATCTGCCAGTTTCTTCATTGCTAATTCTTGTGTTTTATTCATCTTATCCTTTCAGCATAAAACGCTTGTTTTATCAACTCAACAATCTTGCGTGTTCCTTGAAGTGTTCTACTGTGCATTCATTTGTGCCACCATGAATATCACACAAGAATCTTACGAGAATAATTCCTGTCATATTTATAAATTCATATGGATAAACTAATTCATCAAAAAAAAGATACTTCTCACCTAAATGTATATGCATTGACTATCTCCTTGACATAAAATTCTTATTTTATGATAATTTCCTATAAGATTCTTCGTCTGTTATTATTTCCTGTCCACAGATGGGACAGTGTATATAATAAATTTTCTTACTGTCACACCATAGTTTTATCATTTGTATATCATTTTTAAAAAAAGCAAAAACAGTATCACATGTTTCACATACATGAACAATTTCTCTGAGTGGAATTTTTCCTTCTTTTATTACTCTCATTTTAAGTCCTGTACTGGTTTTGTATTCCACCAGTCAACCGCCATCATTCTATCAACTTGGTCTGCAAACTGTTTTCCACCAAATGATTTTCCTGTTAGTCCACAATTTTTGCATCGGCAGAAAGCTGTTGTACCATAAATAACTTCTACATTTTCTGAACCGCACCGAATGCAGGGATTTGGTTTATCAAACATTTATCTTCGCCCGTTATTATCATCTGCAAATTCTGTAAAAATACCTTCAATCGCTTCGGCTAACTTCATCCCTTCTGCGGAGTCCTCTCCGTCTTCCATCATATAGTCTATTACTAGCTCGTAAATTTCTGTAAAGGGATGCCCCATTAATTCAACATAGTCCATTGTTTCTCGAATTGTCATTTAATTATCTCCTCTTTTTATCCACTTAAAAAATTTATCTTCTTCGGATTTATTATAATAAGAATAGCGACCATCTGCATTATTAAAATATACTTCTCCATCTGTCTCTAATTCAAGTTCGAACTCTTCACCCAAACGACCATCCTTTGAAATTTCAATTTTTATGCGGTTAATTCATTATATTCCTTAACGCATTTAGAGATGGATTCTCGTATCTCTCCGTTATCTCCACCGCAATCATCAACAAAAGATAACAACCCGTGAGCTTTTTTTGCCCACTTTTTCAACTTGTCGTTTTCTGATTCATCTTCTGCAAATACTTTCATGCTTTTACCCGCAGTAGCCCATCCCTCAACATCGTGACCACCGTCTACATATCTAACCCAATATCCCGGGATTGAATTATAAGCAAATCGTTTCCTGAATTGTTCTAACGTCATTGTTTTTGCTTCTCCGTCTTTTGGTAATTCACATGGGGGGCTTCCTTCCATAGTCGTTATCATGTTTCCATCCAACCCAATGACATAAACATAGAATGAAAACATCTCAGAAAACCTATCTCCTACCTTCGGGTTTTCCATAGCCTTACCTGTTTCAGTATCGCTTACTCCAAAGTCTACGCTCATTTTATTCTATCTTCCTTTTCAATATTGTATTATACTCTCCTTCTGTCATTTTGTCAAGTAAATCAACAATGGTTCTTAACTCAGGACAACAGTTATCCTCGCCTCTATTTTTCCCATTATATCCATATTTGCAATCACAAAAACTTGGAGGTTCTGGATTATAGTTACCATCATAAGAGCAAGTGACTCTCTGTAGTAAGTGCAACGCATTTCTTGTTTCAGTTTTATTATGATAAAACATTTTCAATCTCCTTTTACTACATAAAATTCATCTTTTATGTTGTTTTTATTTTAGTTAAACACCCAATAATGGTATCTATTTGTTCCGCTGTTTGCACGTTAAATATCGCCACAGCGTGGTCATCAAAATATTTATTTTTTTCTTCGATAACCAAAATTTTGTCATCTGGATAAAACCTTATTTGAGATACTGAATTTGATGTAGGAACATAATATATTGGATGGTCAATAGTTGCATCAATTATTATCCATCTTCCTTTTAAGTCATTAACTCTCATTGTTCTCCTAATCGCATAAAACTTATCTTTTATGTTGTTTCTTTTGGATAAAACTTTAAACAATTTCCTTTATTAATCTCTCTACAATATTGATAGGGAGTATCATCCTGAAAAACAATACCTCCTAAATCGTTGATGTCCTTATAGCCACTTTCTCCAGTTACGGGGTCAATCGCTTCCTCAAGCGGACTGGCTTTACATAGTTGATTATACCAGACGTTATATCTAGGACTATCTGAATTTTCCAATCTCATATGATTAGCACATTTAATACACAATGTTTTTGGTGTCATTTTCAATTTTCCTTTTTCTACATAAAACTCATATTTTATGTTATTTCCTGCCATAGTGGTAGTGTACGGCATCAGTGAGACACCATGCTCCAAACATAAGAGCCAGAACTAATTTCCAAGCTGTATCTGAATTAGCTACCCCATCAATTATCAATTGAATATGTGAAACAGCTACAGTGAACGACATTATAGCTAATGCAAAGTTGAAAAGCCTTCCCACGATTTCCATTTTATATTCTCCTATTCTTAAATTTTAATCACATAAAACTTGTATTTTATGATGTATATATTTCTTTAATCAAATCAATAACATCTTCTAAATAATCATATATGTAAGTATTAACTCCAGCATCTACTATAAAATGATTATCAGTAGACATGCGAATTTTTATAGAGCCAGAAACCCACTCAACTCTTTTTTCTTCAATATAAGGTTCAAAATCACAGGCATTGAAGAAATCACCACTATAAGAAAAATATTTGCCCTGTTGGTCTAGCACCCATGCTTCTTCTTCCCTGTCATAAAACGTAACGTAAAGATAACCACGCTCTTTACCTTTCTTCCACGCATCAGACTTACTTAAATCTCGCCAAGTTGTTTTCTGAAAAGGTACAACCCTCATTCCAATCTTAACATCTTCGTCTTTCATTTTTTATCTCCTGTTATAATCTTCAATATATCTTTCGAAAGCCATCAATGAAGAACGAACAATCGCTAAAGGTGCTTCATCACACCACATGTTTTCATCATCAACAAACGCTGTTTGTGCAGGTACTTTGCCACCAACCAAACTTGTTCTTCCATCTCTTTTTCTTTTTATAGTTGTTGTTCAGAATAGGTGGAGTAACTTCTTTTCTCTCTTTTTGAAAGTTACCACAACCAGAGAGATTCTCGGCTTTGCCTACGTTGTGCGATTTTCATCGTCCACCTATTCTGAACAACATGAAAGTTATATTTTATGTACCATCTCATCTGGACTACTAAAAGCATTATCCATAATTCTATAAAGTTCGAACATCGTTTGGGCTTCTTCTTTAGAAAGACGCACCCACATTTCAGTAGGTGTCATCTCTCCAATCAATTTTCTTAAAATATGAAACTCTTCGATTGAAAAATGTATTGCGATTCCTTTAATCTCTATTTCCATTTTTATTTTCTCCTACTTGCTAAAAATTCTTTTAACTTCTGCATCAAATGTATCTCTACGATTTAGAGGATGACTGTCGTCCCATTCTCCTATGTCTACTGTTTCAGTATCAACTATAAAAGGATACATACAATGGTTCGGATACTTGGTTTCCTCTAAATGGTATTTTACATCTTCTACTCCAATATCGTCAAAATCAATAACCACCAATGTAACCTTATGAACATTCATTTAACTTTCTCCTAATTCCCAATATTCATCTGCTTTTCTCATTGCTCTTTCAATATTCTCACGCCCCACAGGGTTTTGAGAATGAATATCCCAAGAAATTCTTTTTATTTTATTATGATAGGCTAGGTTTTCTAAAACACACGCCACAGTATATCCAGTAAATATAGGAACTCCTAAATCGTGGTCAAATGATATGTGAGTGACCATGCCTGTTTCTATCAAATCAATACAAGAAGTTGCATTATTTACCCAAACATCAAACCCTTCTGGCATAACCCTAACATCATCTAACCACACTCTCATCTTAATTTCTCCTTATAAACCTAATTATAGCACACTTTGTCTCAAATGTCAAGGGTGAGTTTATGCCCTCATTATTGTTACAAAAGTTTTTGGGTCGCTATCTCCGGCGGAAATCAGCGGGGTTTCTTGAACCGCAAAAACTGGAAAATACTCGGTAGTTGTGGTTGGCATAATTACGGTAATATCTAATCTTGAATAAGGACTTTTCCTTGTAATGTCTGCTACTCTTTCGGCAATGTATTCGATTAATTCGTTATTCATTTTCTCTCCAAACCACATAAAAGGTTTATTTTGTGTTGCTACTTATATTTTGCATTAAATTTATTTATAATTTTAATTTGGGATAATATTTCTTCCAAAAGTTCTATAATTCTTTCTTCGTTTTTAGGATTGTTGGTCAAGGTAGTTGCATAAAGCATTGGATTATATTCAGTATAAGTTTTATGCCCTTCACAAAAATAACTGCGGGGAAAATCCCCAACTACCGTACCACGTTCCTTACCACAAATTGGGCAGGGGTCATTCATTTATTCTCTCCTTTTGCATTATCCCATGCTATCAAAGCAGGACTGGTTTCCCAAGGGTCTTCAAAATACACAGGAGTGTACTCTCTATACATCATCTTGAGTTCATTTGCTAATGAATGTGCATGGGCAAGTATAATATCTATTTCCGTAATAAGACCTTTGTAACACCCATGACAATGGAGTTTCGTTTCTCCAAATTCATTGTAACTAACTGCACCACAGGAAATACATTTGATTGCATCGCTCATTTTAAATCTCCAAATTTTATATCAATACATTGGTGATATTTATCTAATTCTTTGATATACTTCACCGAACCCACTGGAAACTTTAGCGATTTATAAAAATGCACATCGGCTCTCCACTGCCAGAACCTCTCCCAAGCAGATACTAAAAAATCATTCATTGTTCTTTCTTCTCCGTATTATAAAAAACCGCCAACCTATGCTGTTCAGCTACATCAAAACAATCATCACAAAGAGTTACCAACCAGTAGCCACCTAACTCTTTAGTTACTGCTGGTTTTCCGCAATCTTCACAAGTAATAGCACTCTCTGCTTCTGCTTTCAATATAATTTTGTGTTCTTCATCAGTTATACCGCTAGTATAAAATCTCAAAGTCCCAAACTTTTCCTTAACTTGATGAACCTTTAATTTTTTAGGAATAGGCAATTCATTATAGAGCATATCTATAATTTTAGACCAACCCTTGCCCACCATGTGTTTGGCATCTTCTCTATCTATGTTCATAAAACTTGACATTATTTATCTCCTCTTATCCCTGACAATCGCCAACGCCATTTGAATAACCATCTTTCAACCCTTCTTCATAGCCTTTTTGATATTCGATATCCCCATAGGTTATAAATTTTTTTAGACGTTCACTCTCTGTACGTATATCAGCCCGTGATTGTTCAAGCATTGCAATTTGCTCACGTTGTCTGTCTGATTTCTCAAGAAGTTCATTGTATCTAATAGTTAGATTTTCGATATCTGAGCAAAGGTCTGCAAGTTCTTTCAATGCATCTTTCGATTGACAAACACATTTCTCTATTTCTTTCCCTTCCCAATCAGGACAATCTATATCATGTATGCGTACTTGGTCATCTAATATGGTCATCATATCACCAATCCAAAAAGAACCATCCCAAGAAAGACCAATATCGAAATTACAAACAGATAAAAAATCAACAAGGCAACCAATGCTAACCAATCTTGCTGTACTTTCATCTTATCCCAACCTTTCTCTGATATCTACCAAATCGTAAACTTTCATAACCATCCTCCGCATAAAATGCGTCTTTTATGCTCTAAAACTGCTTTTCGCCATCATAGTCTTCGTTTTCGCAGTTTGCCATAAGTGTTTGACCACGAACATCAAAAACTGTAACTGCTATACCGTCGCCGTATGCAGTATTAGGATACTCGTAATTTTCTGCATCCAACTCATAGTCTAAAATTTCAGCGATTGGTTTCAAGCAATCAACTTCTACTCCAGCCTTTCCACTAACAAAACTATTTGTTCCAAATCCTGTTGGAACTTTTATATCTTTTGTTTTCCCATAAAGGGGATGTTTTGAACAATAAGCACAATAACATTTTGTTTTCATTTTATTCTCCTTCATATTCTCTAAGAACTTCTTCCACTTCGCTCAAAGCAATCGCCAACTCCTCTCTGTTCTGGCAGGGCTGGCATAATTCAGCACCGCCCATGCATATGATTTGATTAACAGCTATTTTGGCGGGGGTGTATAATTTTTGTAAAAGCTTTACTAAATGCTCCACTGTTTTTCCATCACAGCATTCATAGTCTTCTTCAAAATTATCAAGAGGTGTTCCGCAATATTTACAATCCTTCATTTTCTACCTCCGACACGTTTTTTAAAAGCAAGCATTCTAATGGTTTCCTTCTATCCCATTCTATGCCCCATTTTACATTGAGGTAAAAGAGCCTACATGTAGGATGACCACCTTCATTGTCAAAGTTTTCACAAACATAATGTGTTTGATTTTCTTCATCTTTGCCCCAACAGAAAATTCCATCTGGTACTTCAATTGGTAATAAAACCATTTTCTTCATTCCGTTCTCCTTTTAGTACATAAAACTCTTGTTTTATGGTATACCCCTATTATAACACAAACCCATCTTTTTGTCAAGGATGAGTTTATGTTATAATAGGTTTAATGCCTTTTGATTTAGTATCTAATGCGAATTCTCTATACTTCTTAGTCCATTCGTAACTATCTTTAAAGATGTTTGTAACACCCTTGTATAGACCGGGTTCATATTCTTTTAATATGGCAAGCTCATTTTCAGGCGTTCTTCCGTAAGGGCAACCAGCACAACCAGTTCTTTCAACGCCATATACACTATAACACTCACTATAAACAATGTCATGCTTATTCCTATAATATTCTTTTACATCGTCGTTCCACCAGAATAAAGGAAAGTAGGTATCCTGCTTTCCTTTACCTGTTATATTATAACAGTTTTTGATATATGACCTGACTCCGCCTTCGGACTTCCTTATTCCAATTACATTTAACATAATGCCATTTTTCTTAGAGTAGTTTTTAATTAACTTCTTTTTTGAATAGTAACAACATTTAGCTGAAACTTTAAAAGGAATTCCGTATTTAATTAAAAACTCTTTTAAGTATCTGTTATTAGAGATGTCTCTCCTTTTCATTCCATGCGTGTTCGTCCACCATTTTAACGCAATCTTGGTGTTTGGATACATTGCCCACAACCCTTCAAATCCTTGAGTTCCACTATTTTGAAAATTAAAATCGTGCTGTTGCAATATGTAAATCATTTCTGATACATTTTTAGATATAAACGGAGAGCCGTATTTCTTTATAGCAAGAGGAATGGGTATCTCAGGTCTAATTACATCAATATCTACTCCATTGTTTTGCAAGTCTTTAATATACTTTAAAGTGGCTCTATATTCTATACCTGTGTTGAAAAATACATGTTTGAGACTGTATCCATTGGATGCTATTAAATGTCTCATAACATCAGAATCAGAACCACCACTATAAGAAACAGAAATCTCAGAAGGGTTATACTTTGAAAAAACATCTTTCATTTTCGCTATTGAATCTTCTATAATAAACTCGCTTTCACTCGGGGTTGTTATCTTTTTTTTCGTCACGCACTAGCCTCTCTTTTTTCTTTTTTTCAGAATTTTTTAAATCCCAAGGGGTTCTGACTCGTTCGGGTCTTACTTCTACTCCGTTCTCAGGGTCATAGCTGGGTATGTAGAAAGTTGTGTACTCCGCCTTAGTATAATCTTTAACTCCGTAATCTCGCATTAACTCTATTCTCGTTTTATTCCAAGCCCGAGAACACATCCTTCCATAGTCTGTTATATTTTTGTTAATCAAATCTCCTTTCGTAACCATTTTGTACTTCTGAATTTGTTTAAGCACACTTTCAGTTTTGCCTGTTTTCTTTGTGCTAATCACTTCGTAAAAATACTCTGATAATTCCTGTGCTTGCACGTTCCATGTAAATCTATTTTTAACAAACTCTTTGTTAACGCTTCCGTAATAAGCTAGAGTAGACGGTGAGCATCTTTCTAACCAATCCAATTTTTTCAAAAACTCATCCTTATCGTTAAAAAAGAATGGATATCCAGATGGAAACATCTCAGGAAAGGAATTCATGTTAGGTACAAGAACAACTTTTCCACATGCCATCATATCCAGAACGGACATAGACCACATTGAGTAACCAATATGATAGGATATTCCAAAGCGTATAGATGCTAACTGGTTATAGTAATCCTCTCTGGATTCGAAAGATTTATTTATCAGGAGTTCATTGGGTTTTACTGTTGCGTTGTTTAGATTAGAAATCCAAAGCTTGTGCTTTATGTGGTCAAAGACAAAATCCTCCAACTCTTTGTAACCACTCTCTGTGGATACTCGATGGGGGAATCCTATAATGCTTCCAACTCTAATTTCACCATCAGGAATCTCCGTCTTTGGATAAATTATTTTTGTATTGGAATAATCTATTTTATAATCTTTTAATAAATCATCTTTTATAAAGGTCTCCATATGCTTTGATTGGATTCCCACCAGATGGGAATTAAGAAAGCCGTCCATCATTCTTAATAGATAGGACGGCTCATAACCTTTATTTTTCTTGTAATCCATCCAAGCAATATAAGAGAAGACAGGTATTTCCTCTCTCCTCTTATTTGCAAACGCCCGAAGAGCGCCTGCATGCTCGGGTAGCATTGACCATATTAAATCAATGTCGTGTCGGTATGTGTTGAAATAATTATTTAACGCATTCGTATCAAAATGAAATCTTGAATTAAGAGCGTCGTTTATATAAGGATATGAAATTAAAGTTACATTTTCAGGTTTATCTTTCCAGCAAGTTTCGAGATTTTCAGATGGCACTAATACATAATAATGCCAGTCTTCAATCTTATTAAGAGCTTCAATTGATTTTCTTACAAGAATAAAGCCACTATCCGATTCTAATTTAAACTTATGGGTAGTTTTATCAATTGCACTAGGGTTAAGATAGACAAGTATTCTTAAATTTAATTTCATTTCACCTCTATTTTTCTTCTATTGAGATGAAAGGCTAACGTCAAAATTCATTTCAAGGCATTTTCTGCTTGCAAGATAATCGCATAGATGAACGAACTCTTGAAGAGGTGTGCTGGGGATGGGTAGTATTTCCTTCTTGCTAATATAGTCTAAATTCCACTGCCCCATATGTGTCCATATTAAATCTGTTATTAACTTAAATTGCTCTTGAGTTATAAAAGCAACATCTTCAAAACTTTCTTCGAGAATATTCTTGGCAAATTCGGGATGATTTGCAACAGAATAGGATGTTAGAGCTAATCCTTTTTTCCAACCGTCGTGAATAAGCAAAGCACATATTCCTAAATCAAATTCCTCTTGAGTAAATTTAAATATTTTATTTCGAGATAACTCTACTAGTATCCGAATCGCTGAACGAGTATGACGTACTAAGCCACCTTCTCCAAGGGCATAAGACGGATGATACTTTCCAGTAGTTGAAGCTGGCATTTCAAAAAAATAATCAGGTAATAGTTTAACTGATTCTTGAGCGAAGCTCCTGATATTTTCATCTTTGATGAATAGAAATTCCTTTTCAAAGACTTTGAGTTTATCTAAATTTTCCATGTTTCTCCTAATATTATAAAAGTTTATTCGTCTATTCCTAGCCAGATACATCCTTTTAATATATGTCCTGACGGAACGATTTTTAGTCCAAGTTCCTTCAATTCCTTTTTAGTAAAAGGGACTTGTATATCTACAGGGTTAATCTCACAGGCGTTTGGAGTACGACCATATTTTTCAGTGTAATATTCTATGGCAACTTTTATATGTTCTGCGAGAGGCAATGTTTCAACTTTAACCTTTTCCTTTTTTGCTCCTTTCTCCGTTGGCATAGTCCACGACCACATCATACCTATTTTCACATGATACTCCTTTTTTATTATTATAACATAGTTCGGGACGTTTGTCAAGTTTAGTCTTCATCTATTTCCTCTTCTGCTTTTGTATAATACCATTTTCCATCGGTGGCTGAACGTGAAAGCATGTGTCTATATAAATCTCCTGAACACTCGTTACAAGATATAAGCTCCCAGCCGTCTTCTGCAACAACAACTTCTTTTCCACAAGTGGGACACGAAAAACGAGCAATCATATCAAGTGGAACTCTATTTGCACGGCAATACGGGCAGTCACAATCTGGCTCGGTATAATTCACAATATTTACCGATTTACTGTTTATCAATATTTCAAATATACCTGTTAATTCACATTCTTCCAACTCGCTCATGGTGTTTGTTATTGATGATAAAACGCCATAGAAATCTGCTCCAACGAAATCCATATAATCTGTTTTAACTTCGTCTGCTTCCAAGTACTTATATTCGGCTCTATATAATTTCAAACTGGTGTTCTCCTTTAAAAATATATAATAAAAGGTATCAGGGCGTTTTCGTGGTCTGTATTTCTGAATGTCACTTCAATAGAAAAACTCTCTGGCAACTTTTTCGATAGGTAAAAACGGACAGCTTTGTATCCTCTAAGCAAATCTAAATCTGAATTTAAGACTTCATACTCTGTTCCGTCTTCCATGCACACAAGTCTTCTTCCAGCAATCATTGTCATTTTTTTAATATCTTCTACTGGAAGTGTGCTAATAACACTGTTTAAAAAATTGTTTGCATCTTTTGTAGTATATGATATTATTCCTATTTTCATTTTCTCCTACTTTAAATTAAGAAAAACAAGGTTTCGATAAGCGTTATAATAACTATAAACGATTCTCTCAACCATCTACAAAGATAGCATTAGGCTAAGGCGATTCACTATCTTCTTTTTTGTCCTCACTGGCGGCTTGAATAAATGCTCCAAAGCTTTTAATGAAGTCCTGAGATGGTCTTATAACGCTTTCAATTTCATGGTCGGGAATAGCAAGAAGCGTCTCATCTCCTTCTAACTTTATATACCAGTAGGGATGAAGGTTGTCATATGGACGTTTCAGTTTTCCACTATGGGTTGTTCCTGATTTTAAAAATAACATTATAAAATCATCTGTATCAAATTTATTATGTGATTGCATAATTCTATCCACTCTCTCCTTTCCATTATTTTGGGGGGTTGGGTGCGTCTTACTACGCCATATTATGGTTAACATTACTTCGTCGGTTAACATAATGCCGTACTACGCAATA
>Ga0307377_10006186_pt1 | contig 12597 bp, 10 predicted proteins | sample TR3MG_FD_202535 | JGI IMG/M metagenome (GOLD analysis project Ga0307377, IMG submission 202535) | Soil microbial communities from Risofladan, Vaasa, Finland - TR-3 | ecosystem: Environmental > Terrestrial > Soil > Coastal area > Acid sulfate soil | place: Finland: Risofladan, Vaasa | collected...
CACCAAAAGCCATTTTTATTCTCTTCGACAATCTCTTTTTGACCTCCTTTGCCCTGAACAATCGGTATTGCTCCACTGGCCATTGCCTCGACCGTCGTCATTCCAAAATGCTCCACTCTCGCCGGCTCTCTCTCCTCATCAATTTCGTACCCGGAAGCGGTCCAAAAGATTTTGGCTTTTCCGTAAAGCTTAACTAATTCTTCAAACGACGGATTTTCTCTGATTTCTATCGGATAGCCCTCCGCCTTTCTTCTCAACTCCGCCGCAAACGCCCCTCCTCCCACTTCACTCCCGCCAGCCAGAATTAATCGCCACCCTTTTAAGTGACACCCGTCAATTAAATTTTTAAACACCTCCACTAAGACATCATGTCTTTTTTTTTGCAAAAGTTGGGAGAAACGGCCCACCGAAAGGATCAAATTTTCCTTTTGTAGCGGTTTTAGTGGAACGATATCAACGGGTGGATAAATCACTTTCGAGCTTATTCCCAAACCTCGATCGACAACTTTCTTAGTAAAAATGGAATTAACAATCACTTGATTAATTCGACCCAGTTTAACTTGATTTAAAAAACTGCGGTGTAAACTTTTAAAGGGCACCTGAAAGTGCAGCCAATTTTTCCTACCGAACATAAAGGGAACGCTACCGTCAGAAAGATAAAAAAGTAGGTCATAGTTTTTCTCAAATTGCCACCGCTGGCAAAGAGTCTTTCGCCAAGGAGCATAGTCAACAAAATTTATTTTCTCTATTTTCAGTTGAAATTTATCCTGAAGTTTCGGCAAAATCTCTTTCGTCGGCCAAAAAACATCCACTTGCCAACCTTTGGCCAGCAAAGCCTCGGCCAAAGTCAAACAATATCTTTCCCCGCCGCCCATGGTATCAAGATAAGGGTCAAAGATTCCGGCTTTCATTTTATGGCGTCTCAAAGCTGCTTCCATAACCCAATTGTTTTATCCCTCGATTGGTTATAAAAGCATTAAAAATAATCTTCCGGTCTGGCCCGATTATAGCAAATAATTCGGTGAGAGAGTGAATTTTTATTTGAGCCGGGGAGATACCGACCACACGAGCAACTAAGATATCTTTTTCAAGGTTATCTTTTCCCCAAACCAGTGGCCTGGCCTCAAAATCCCCCACTTTCGACTGGTTTTTCCAATCGCCCATCTGATAATATCTACTCAGATCAAAATTGAATTCTTCCTGGACCTTTGCGGGCGGATATTGATTAAAAAAAAGCATTTGGATATAAGAAACTCCCACCGGATCATCAATAAGAACTTTTGCTCCAGGAAATTCTTTCAATTCTTCGGCTAATTCTTCATAACCGTAATTCCACTCGAAGTATCGCTCCTCGGGTAAGAGAAAGAAAATACTTCGCACCAAATAAGCAATTGAAAGTAGAAAAAATACTGATATTAAGGGAACGGCCGCTCTTTTGTTGCTAATAACCAGGTATATTTTTTCTATTCCCAAAGAAATCAGAATGACCAAGGGAAAAATTAGCGGCAAGGCCCGCAAAGTAGAAAAAGGGTCACCGGTCAGAGCGGCCGGAACTGGGACCAAAAATAAAAAAGGAAGAATAATTTTCTTAGAATAATCACCCTCCTTTGCCAACAGCAAATAAAAGCCGAGAAAAAACGGAATCACCATCCAGGAGTAAAAAACGCTCAATTCCGGTAAAGACCTTTGCGGGTCAGAATCAGGTTCAAAGAATAGATTGCGCGAAGAAAAATAGGCAGCATACAGGGACAATGGTTTTCTTAAAACGGAAAAAATCTGGGCAGGATTAGATTCAACTTTCGCGAAATCTTCCGCCTTTATGATTGACAAACTCTCTATGCGATTATTACCGGCAGCGAACCGCAAAATAAAAAATTGCGGCAAGGAAACGATAAGGAAAAGAAAGAAAGACAAAAGAACAATTTTCGGCCGGATTTTGGCGTTTTGACTTTTCTTTTTAGCCAAAATTATTGAAAAAAGTAAGAAAAAAACGGGAGAAAGCAATTTCTCCACAATGTAGGTGTAAGTTGAGAGGCTGTAAATAAAGGCGGAGGCAAAAAGAAAAATCTTGCTTCCTTTTTCAAAAGCTTTTATCTGCATCAAAAAGGCAGTCAAGAAAAAGAATAAGGCCACATTGGCTTCGAAGGCGGCTCGGGAAAAAAAGATTGACCAGGGGGAAACGGCAAAAATAAAGGCGCTTAGTAAAGCAAGCCAAAATCTTTTTTCCGAAAAAATCGCCGTAACCAAAAAGAAAACTACCATCACGGTCAATGAACCGAAAAAGGCAGAAAAGAACCTGGTCGAAAAAACATTCAGCCCCCAAGTCCTGACTGATAAAACCGTCAGATAAGTATAAACCGGCATTTTATAATCACCAAAAGAACGAAACATCAAGGGAAAGCTCTTTCCATACTCATCTTTTCCGGTGGTTAAAATTGAGTAAGCATTGTAACCAAAAGCGGCCTCATCGCGAAAAACGCCTGTGGGAACGGAGGGAAGCCTGTAAAAACGTAAAAGTATCCCCAAAAGAAAAACAAAAGATAAAAAGAAGATTTCCTTACTCGATTTTTTCATTTATCCAGTTCGTCAGTTAGCGGAGACGGTTTTCTGCGAGTCGAAATGAAAAAAATCAAACATTCTTTTATACCAAAATATATATTAATGACCAAAAACGGGAAGAAAAAAAACGAAAAAGTATCAATTGGTGAAAAGAAAGCTGCGATTAGTAATGAAGACAAAAAATAAAAAATGCTTAAGAGCTGTTTCCTTTTTAGTGAAAAATACAATCCTATCAAGAAAAGAGGCAACACCAACTCGGGAAACTTCTTAATTTCATCGACTCCCAATCTCTCCCTGGGATGAGTGGCAAAAAAATAATAATTGATGTCTATGCCTTCAAATAAATTTTTTTCATAGTTGAAAACATATCGGTTCAATTTATTTTCAAAAAATCTGCCTAGGAGCGGATTTTGATAGTAAGATCTTCTCTGATTAACACTATAAATATCTAAATCGTTAAGATAAAAAATTGTTTTTGAACCGGGCTTTAGGAGAATGACCAGAAGTGGCAAAAAAAGTAGTAAGAATTTTGCTGGTCCTTTACGAGCATTAAAAAGTACTAGCAAGCAAGAAATGCCAATCATGAGCAAAAATTCCCAATATTTGTTTTTAGACCAGAAGCTCCAAATCCAATAGTTACCTAAAAGAGAAAATATAAAAATCAGTAAGGGAAGGCCAAAAGACTTGAATTGTTTAACTTTCATTTTACTAATTGTAATTTCTTTCGGTCGTCCTCTCGTTTAAGACCAGGGTTAGTCTGATAGCCGTTAAAAATAGCTCTCCCATCTGAACCAAGTATAGCAAAAGCCTTGGTAAAAAAATGCTCTTTTACTTGGTCAGCCGATACGGCCAAAGGAGTCGCCACTATTAGCTTATTCTCATAGACATCCTTTTCCCAGAAAATTCCCCTGACTTCAAAGTTTCTCCAAGAAACTTGCCTTTCCCATTCCCCCAAATCGTAATAACGACTAAGGTCGACTTTCGGTCTCTCTTGGTGTAAAAAGGCTGGGGGGTATTGTTCAAAAAAAAGCAGTTCAATATACGAACTTCCCAACGGGTCATCGATTAACACCGGCTCTCCTTTTTTTAACAATTGATCGGCCAACAATTTATAGCCATAACTCCAGGCCGAGAATCGCTCTTTGGGCAAAAGAATGAAGCTATTTCGATAAAGAGAGAAGAAAGAAATGCCAATCGTTAAAAAAACTACCAAAATTTTCAACCAGGCCGATTTTAGTTTCTGCCAGCATTGTTCAATACCCAAAGTAATTATTAGGATTAGCGGAAAAATTAAAGGATAGGCCCTTAGGGCGGAAAAAGGATCGCCGGCAAAAGCGGCCGGCAGGGGGGAAAACAATAAAAATAAAACTATCACCCACTTTCGCCAATCTCTCGGCTTCCTCAAAAAAGAGAAAAGCCCCAAAAAAAAGGGGATTACCATCCAAGAGTAGAAAACACTTAGTTGCGGATAAGAACGCTGTAAATCCGGGTCGGGGTCAAAGAAAAGATTGCGGGGTGAAAAGTAAGATGTGTATCGCGCCAAGAGAAATTTGATTTCCCCGGGTGAGCCCAGAAGGGCTTTTATTCTCGCCTGTCCGGCAGGAGAAGAAAAAAGCCAAAGCTGAGGTAAAAACAAAAGCAGAAAAACCAGCATCCCCGGCAGAAGTTTGACTAACCTATCCTTTCGGAAATCAATCCTCAACCACAGAAAAGAAAGAGAGAGAAAAATTATCGGAGACAGGAACCTTTCGGCGTGATAACTGTAAGCGGAAAGAAGGTAAGAAAAAGCGGCCAAAAAAAAGTAACGGCAGTCGTCCTTCTCGAAAGATAAGAGTTGAAGAAAGACGCCCAAAAGTAGCCAAAAAAGCGCCAGGTTGGCTTCAAAAGCGGCCCGGGACATAAAGACCGACCAGGGAAGAAAGGAAAAAACAAAGGCAGCCGTCAACCAAAATCCTTTATTTTTTTCGCGAAAAAGGAGTTTGACCAATCCGAAAATCAAAAAGATACTTAAAGTCCCGCTCAAAGCGGAGAGGCATCTCACTGAAAAAGTATTCAATCCCAATAGTTTAATCGGCAAAACTGAAAGGTAAATATAAAGAGGCATCTTATAGTCGGCAAAGGAACGAAAGAAAAGAGGCAGTATTTTGCCATACTCGTCTCTCCCTGTTTCCAAAATGGAATAAGCATTATAACCTAAAGCCGCTTCATCAACGTATAACCCCGGAGGATTAGAACCAAGATGGTAAAATCTCAAAAAGAAACCAAGAACAAAAATGAAAAAGAAAATTATGAGGTTGAATTTGTTATTTTTTTTCATGAAGATCAGGTTTTGTCTGCATCTCCCAAAGTCGGGCATAGGTGACAAAAACGCTAAAAACCTGATAAATTGCTTCGATGATTCCCTCCGTGCCGTCGCGAAAAGCCTGAGATTTAATCATCCGCTTAAAAAATTCCCTGGCCATCGCTGAGGAAAAACGGGTAACGGTCATCGGAGGATGATTAGCTTCATAAAGCTTTTGGGCTTCGATTTTCGACCAGTTAATCGTATTTTGCAATTTGTGTTCAAAGCTACCCCGATGACTAAAGTGAACCAAAGCCTCTTTGAGATAACCAATTTCTCCTTCCACTACCGGCTGCTCGTGTAAATCTCCCTCCCAAGCCACCAGTTTCTCTTTTTTAATTAAGCGGATAACATAATCCGGCCACCAGCCACCCCAATGAAGTTCCTTGGTCAGGCGGATATTACGACGAGGAATAGCATAAGCCGCCGGGTTATCCTTTTTACTTATTACCTCCTCGATTTCTTTTTTGAGTATCGGCGTTACCCGCTCATCGGCATCGACATACAAAAGCCAGTCGCCCTTGGCTGCTTCTGCCCCCAAATTTCTTCTTTCGGAAAAAGTATTTTCTGCCCCTGACTGAATTATATTTTTGATACCGAATTTCTTAACTATTCCCAGGGTATTATCCGTGGAACCATTATCAACCACCACTATCTCATCTGCCCACTTAACTGACTCCAGACAATCCAAAATGACTTCTTCTTCATTCTTCGTCAAGATGATGACAGAAATTTTCGGTTTCATAACTTTGACCTTTTACTGTTAATTCCAGCTACCCTTACCAAATCTACCCAGATAAAAATCTCTAACACCAATCTTCTGCCATTCTCTACCCTTTAAAAGTAACCGACCACTTTCCTTAACAAGAGCCAGTTTTGCCCGCCAGGGTGCCCAACGAAAACCGAAAAGTAAGCGATTGCGCGTCAAAAAATAATCGTGAAGACTGGAACCGGCACCGGAGGAACCAGCATTAAGGTGCCAAATTTTTGCCTGAGGCGCATAAAAAAGCTTAAAACCAGCTTTTTTGGCCCGTTGACAAAAATCGTTTTCTTCAAAATACAAATAATATTTTGGGTCAAAAAAACCGATTTCCTCAAAAACCTCTCTCTTTACCAACATCAGACAGCCATTGACATACTCTGTCTCTATCACTGTCTCATACTGACCCTTATCAACCTCATCCACGCCGCGATGAGAAGCATAAACATTCTGCCAATCCATTTTGCCCCCCGCATACCAAATAACTTTGCCTAAATCTTTTTTTTGATATCTCTCTTTGTAAAACTCGTATCCTTTCTCAAAATAGATTTTTCCGCCGACAATACCAATTTTTTCTCCGGCATCGGCCGCTTTTATTAATTGAACTAAAAAATCCGGCGACACCCGCGTGTCATTGTTAAGAAGACAAATATAATCTGCCTCATTTGCTAAACTATACCTGAGTCCCACATTATTTCCCTCTGCAAATCCCAAATTCTCTTTACTTTCAATCAGATAAAATTTTAATCCGTTAATTTTTGAATTCGTTAATTCTTTAATTTTTTCAACTGAGCCATCAACAGAACCGTTATCTACTATTACTACGTTTAAATTAATTCCCTTTATCTTTGCCTTGGCAATTGACGCCAAGCAATTAGCTGTCATTTGCCAAGCATTCCAGTTTAAAACAATTAAAAAAACTCGCTTATTTCCCATCTTCACAAAAAGCAATTAACCAAGGAAATACTCTTTTTACCCTCACCTTATTGTAGTGCTTTCTTAAAAGTTGTTCAAAACTAACGAGATTCCAAAAATTAACATGGTCTGGGTGCCTTCCTTTGGTTTTTAAGTAGCTGCCGGAAGCCAAGGAAACCAAAGAAAACCAAGGCTCGGAAGGGACAGAGAAAATTGCTTTTTTCGCCACTTTTTTGACCTCTTTTATGGCTTTCTCCGGCTCTTTCAAATGTTCTAAAACTTCCAGGATTAAAGCCAAATCAAACTCAGCCGGTTTAAAATTCAGCTTAAAAACATCGCCCAGACAATATTCAATTTTGGGGTTTTGCTCTTTGGCTTTTTTCAAAACCTGCGAACCAATATCAACTCCAACTAATTTTATCTTTGGCAACTGAGAGCAAATAACTTTATCTGGATAGCCTTCGCCACAGCCAATATCTATTACTTTTTTTACCTTTGACCTTCTGATAACTCTGATAGTTTCTTTTAAAAGCTGGCCAATAAAAATCTTTTTAACCGGATGGCGATATTTTTTCTCATCTTGACTTTTCTTCATCCTAATTGACTTTTTCCCGAGTATGAAATATTAATTCGGCCAGAAGACCTGAAGTAAAAAGCTGAATTCCGGTAATAATCAGCAATATTCCCAAAAACAAAAGCGGCCGACTGCCAATCACCTGACCAGAAAACCAAAGAATAGTCAGATAAAAACAGATAACAATTCCCAAGCCAATCATTAATCCTCCCAAGAAACCAAAAAGATGGAGAGGGCGAGTTTTGAAATTAGTCAAAAACAAAATCGTAAAAAGGTCAAAAAAACCCCGGATGAACTTGGAAATTCCGTATTTAGAAGTGCCATATCTCCGGGAAGCATGAGAAACTTCAACTTCAGTTACCCGAAAACCCTCTTTAGCCGCTAAAACCGGAATAAAACGATAAAGGTCTCCGTAAAGATTGAGATTTTCAATCACCTCACGACGATAAACTTTTAAACCACAGTTAATATCGTGAAGGTTGGTTTGGGTAGTTAGATTCACCAGCCAGTTAAAAAAATGAGAAAAAATTACCTTAAGGAAAGGATCGTTTCTTTTTTTCTTCCAGCCACAGACTAAGTCAAATCCTTCTTTTAGTTTTAAAAGAAGTTTCTTAATTTCCTCGGGTTGATCCTGTAAATCAGCGTCTAAAGTAACAATGATCTCTCCTTTAGCGGCAGCAAATCCCATCATCAGTGCTTTTGATTTCCCCTGATTTCTTCTTAAATGCACTGTTCTCACTCTTGAGTCGCTTTCCCTAAATTTTTCTATTAAATCTCCTGAGCTGTCGGTTGAGCCATCGTCGATAAAAATCAACTCGAACTTATGATTCTTGAGAACCTGTTTAATCCTCTGGCACAGCTCCTCAAGGCTTTCTTTCTCGTTAAAAACAGGAACAACAATAGAAATCATAGCCTTTCAAGTTTAAAGACGCTAATATTATTTTTAACTGGCCAAATTTGGGTAACCCTCGCTGGCAAAATAGTGTTTATTTCCCAGACAGGATAAGACAAGACCTCTTCCGCTTCACCGCGAGCGATAACGTAAAGAGTGTCTGCCCGAGGATATTCCTCAACCCCCAGCGGCTTTTTACCAGCCACTTCAATTATATAACGATAAGGGTAGGCTCGCGTATCACCATCTAAAAGAGCGGCCACATTAAAGTTCCCCCTCGCATCCTGACTAATAATTCTTCCTGCTTGCCTTACGCCATTCAAATCCCACCCTCTAGGCAAGGCGCTGGAAAAAGAAAGATTTAACTTGCTTAGATTAGCTATCGTCAAGAGAATTACCAAAAGACAAGACAAAAACCCGAGTCTAGCATTAATCACCTTTTCCGCCAAATAACCTGCCAACAAAAAAACCGCCGGGTAAATTGCCCCCAAATAATGAACCAGCATTGGCCCGGGATAGAAAGAAACCACCCCCAAACCAGCCAAAAGAAAAAAAAGATTATGCTTTAGAAATTTATCTTTCGGATTGGCAAAGAAAAAATAACCTGTTCCTGTTAGTAAGAGAAAAATAACTAGATATTTGGTCCAAACTGGCTGGTTATAAACAAGAGAAAACCAGACTGCTCGCTCAAAACCAGAGAAAAATCTAATCAAAACCGAAAAATCCGAGAAAGAAACTGCTCCACCGCTTTTTGCCAAAGCTAAAAATGTTTTCAAGTTAAAAAAACTGTGCCTAAGCTCAAAAAGCAAATATGGCAAAAGCGCCAAAAATAAACCGACAAACCAAAAAACACCAGTTTTGTGCTTCCTTAAACCTAAAATTATCAATCCTAAAGCCAAAACTGCTCCTAAAGCCAAAAAATTAGCTTGAAGAGCAATCCCAGCAAAAAGACCGGACAAGAAAAGGAAAAAAGGCTTTTTTTGGTAAAAAAATTTACCCGCCGCCCAAAAAGCAAAAATAGTAAAACTGGTAATAAAATAGGAATTAAAAATACTACGGCCATGCTCCACCATTAATGGAGAAACCGCAAACAGGAGCGCGGAAACCAAACCGGCTTTTGGGTAACCGTAAATTCGGCCAATTTGGTAAAGAAAAAAACAAGAAGCAATCGACAAAAAAGCAAATCCCAAAGCCGGGCCCAGAGGATCAAGACCAAAAAGAAGCAAAAAAAAGGCATTAAAATAATGATAAAAAGGTCCGAAATGGACCGCGGAAATACTGGTCGGCGGACCGAGCAAAGTCAGTTTCCCCTTTAAAATCTCTCTAGCAATTAGCAAATCCCTACCCTGCTCACCCAAAAAATTAGTCAGAGACTCAAGGCGGTAAAGACGCAAAAATGCGGCTAGGAGAACAATAAAAACTAACGCCAGGCCCTCTTTGTTTTTTGAGCAAACTTTTTTAATCAATCTCATCTTAAATTTTGGATTTAAGCTTGAAGCGCAATTTTTCAAAAATGCCGGAAGCCGTCTTTTGACGCCAATAAAGGTAGTCGTGGATGACTTTTTCCATCTCTTGGTCTATTGCTTCAATCTTTTCTTCTTTGAAACCTTCCTTTTCCCAAACTTTTAAATATAAAACCAGCTCTGAAAAAGACTGCAAAAGGGCCAAAGCCAAACCGTGCAAGCCGTCTTTGTAGCCTTCTGCAGCAAAAAAGCGAGAGAAAAACTCGTCTGCCGGCTTAACAATTAAATCCTGCCAGTTAAACTTTTGGTTGCTATTCAACAGCTCCTCTGCTTGAATATCCGTATAACGATTAAGTCGTTCAATAAATTGGGAAATCGACTGAAAATTGTGGTGGATTAGGGCATTTTCTTCCGTTGCCTCCAATTTAATTCCTTCTCCTTCGGTCTTAGGCGAAGAATGAATTCTTTCGGAAAAATTAACTTTGCCTTTCTTAAAAAAACGAACCAAATAATCGGGCCACCAGCGAGAGTGATTTATCCATTTTCCAAAAATAATGTTTTTGCGGGGAATCTCCACAAAACCAGCCTCATTCTTCGCTGCTATTTCTTTTAGAATCTCGGCCAAGCCAGAAGATAACTCCTCATCAGCATCAATGACCAAAATCCAATCACCCTGAGCTTGCCGAAGGGCAAAATTCCTCGCCGGTTCAACAAAGCGGGTATATTGGTGTTGAAAAACCTTGGCCCCGAATTTTTTGGCCATGGCCACGGTTTTGTCGGTGGAATGCATATCCACTACCACCACTTCGTCCACTAAATCCCTCACTGACTCCAAGCAGCGTTTAAGATTTGCCTCTTCATTAAAAGTATTAATCACCGCCGAAATTTTCATTTTGACTCTCTCATTCTACCTTAATTGACAGACTGGACTCAATTAATCTTAAAAATTTTTACTTCCCCGTTTTCGAAAATCCGCCGGCTATGAATATCGCCTTCACCTAAATTGATTTCCTGCCCTTTAACTAAATAGAGATAGGCAATCCGGTTTTGCTTAATTAAATTATTGGCAAAATCGTGGCTGTTAGTCAAAAAAAACTGGATGGACTCCTCTCGACGCTTTTGCCATGAATAACCGGAAATTTCCAAATTCATTTCATCAGCCAAAAAGGTTGGCTTATCCGCTAGAGCCGATACATAGACAGTTGTTTCATAAGCATAAAGGGGCCGCGGTTCAGAAAATTTATCACGCCAGGTAAAGTCAAAGGGAGGAGTAAGGACTACCCCCTCCGGCTGGCGGCGAAGAAACTGCAAAGCTTCCAGCTCCTCAAGACTGATTCTCGCCGGCGGTCGGGACGGCCAATAGCTATTCTTTAACGTTATTACTGTCGTTGGCAGAGTTAAAGCCACCACCATTAGAGGAAGAACTACCCCTAGCCAAACTTTCCTGCTGCCTTTAAGATTCTCTTGTCTAAGCTGGCCTAAAGATTTCCCGGCCCAAATGGCCAAAAGGAATTGAAAATAATAAAAAAACTGAATGGTATTCCAAGGGTTGCCTTTTTGAATAAAAATCAAGGGTAACATCAGGGCAATAAATGTCGCCGCCAGAAAAAATAGTTCTTCTGGCTTAATTTTCCGCCAATTTTTTAATTCTTGACCGGCCGACCAAAATCCCAAAACCCTCGTTCCTAAATTACCTAAAATAAAAATCCCCAGAGCTAACCCTTCGGCCAAAAACCATTTCCACCATTGCCCGGAATTTAAAAAAGTGAGGCGGGCATTTTCGAGCTTAAACCAACCCAAACGGTCGCCAAAGGCCAACATCGTTCGGGGAAACCAAAGAGGCGAAAAAACCAAAAGCATCCCTGACCGCCAATTAAAAGGTAAGAAAACCGCTAAACTGATAGCCAGAGTAATCAAGAAAAGTTTAATCATTGACCGCCGCCAAGAGTGAAAATAGAAAGACCAAAGAGTCAAAATGGCCAATCCGCCTAAGGTAATCATCCCCGCGTAAACCTTTATCTCCAGCAAAACCCCAAACAAAATCGCAGTTAACCATAAATTTTTTCCGCTGGGCTTTTTGAGAAAATCTTTAAGTTTAACTAACCCGCTTAGAAGAAAAATTAAAGATAGCGCATAGGGTGGATTAATTAAAGTCGAAACCGCTTGATTAGCCCAAAAAACTGATTCTCCTCCCCACTGCCCATCCCTAATGAGGCCGGCCAGCCATCCCCAGCTACCGCCAAAAAAGACAAAAAAGGTCGCCCACCAAGCACTTTTCCTGGAAGCAGTCCAATTGAGCACTAATTTAAAGGTTAAAGTTCCAATTAAAATGGCCATAACCGGCGGCAGGACCTGAAAGTAGAGAGTAATAACTGAAAGCCCGGTCAAGCGGTGAATTAAAGCCGCCAACAAGTCAAAACCAAAATGGTAATTAGTCAAGTTAACGCCCGCTAAACCGGGATGGACTAAAGAGAACTTCGCTAGTTGGTTGATGAGGGCCAAATGCCAAATTCCATCATGTCCATTAGGCCCCCAAAAACCCATTCCAAAATCATAAGTCAAACCGCTTCTGACCATAGTTAAACTCTGAGCTGCTGTTCCCCCAGCTATCAACAAAGCCAGAAAGAGCTTCTGGTTTTTGGCCAGTTTCATTGTTCTTTCCCCAACAGAGAATAAAGTCTGAAAAAATCTTCAAACAAAGATTTACCGATTAAAAAATAAGAAACAAGAAGGTAAACAAACCCCCCAGCCAAAATCCTTAATCCCAAAGATAAAATTAAGTTTTCTGTCATTGGTTTAAACAGGAAAACAAAAATTCCCATGACGACAGTGGCTAAAAGTGGCTTGCCAATTGAGGAGATTAAATCAAACCTCACTGCTTTGCGAGCAATGTAAATTGCAACCCCTGAAGAAAGAGAAATAGTGGCAGCCGCGATTGCCACACCATTAAAGCCTAATTTTATTGCTAAAACCGGCATCAAAGCCCAAGTTAAACCCAACCACATAATCATCAGCTTAAAGGTTTTTTTAATTTGGCCAACGGCGTTTAAGAGATTGGTCATTGAAGTGGAAATTGTGGCCCAAGCACTGTTA
>Ga0307377_10006187_pt1 | contig 12597 bp, 2 predicted proteins | sample TR3MG_FD_202535 | JGI IMG/M metagenome (GOLD analysis project Ga0307377, IMG submission 202535) | Soil microbial communities from Risofladan, Vaasa, Finland - TR-3 | ecosystem: Environmental > Terrestrial > Soil > Coastal area > Acid sulfate soil | place: Finland: Risofladan, Vaasa | collected...
GACGGTCTGGTCGAGTCGGATGAGACGATCCAGGTGACGTTGAGCAATCCATCCAACGCCACACTGGGCGCCAACACCGTCCACACCTACACAATCAACGACAACGACGCGCTGCCGAGTGTAGAGTTTGATCTGATCAGTTCCAGTGGCGATGAATCGTTGACGCCGGCTTCTCTAGCGGTCTCGCTGAGTGCGGCGTACGTGCAGACGGTGACAGTGGACTACGCGGTTACCGGTGGCACGGCCACCGGCGGCGGGGTGGACTACACCTTGGCAGCCGGCACGCTCACGTTCGATCCAAACGACGTGAGCGAGACCATCGCCATCACCATCGTCAACGACGGTCTGGTCGAGTCGGATGAGACGATCCAGGTGACGTTGAGCAATCCATCCAACGCCACACTGGGCGCCAACACCGTCCACACCTACACAATCAACGACAACGACGCGCTGCCGAGTGTAGAGTTTGATCTGATCAGTTCCAGTGGCGATGAATCGTTGACGCCGGCTTCTCTAGCGGTCTCGCTGAGTGCGGCGTACGTGCAGACGGTGACAGTGGACTACGCGGTTACCGGTGGCACGGCCACCGGCGGCGGGGTGGACTACACCTTGGCAGCCGGCACGCTCACGTTCGATCCAAACGACGTGAGCGAGACCATCGCCATCACCATCGTCAACGACGGTCTGGTTGAGTCGGATGAGACGATCCAGGTGACGTTGAGCAATCCGACGAACGCCACACTGGGCGTTAACACCGTCCATACCTACACAATCAACGACAACGACGTGTATCCGACGGTGGCGTTCGATCTGACAGCGTCAGCCGGTGATGAGTCGACTACGCCCGCCAGCCTGGCGGTCTCACTCAGTGCGGCCTACGTGCAGACGGTAACGGTGGACTATGCGGTGACCGGCGGCACGGCCACCGGCGGCGGGGTCGATTACACCCTGGCGGCCGGCACGCTGACGTTCGACCCGAACGACATAAGCGAGACCGTCGCCATCACCATCGTCAATGACGGTCTGGTCGAGTCGGATGAGACGATCCAGGTGACGCTCAGCAATCCGACGAATGCCACGCTGGGCGTCAATACGGTGCACACGTACACGATTCTGGACAACGATGCCGGCATCATCAATGTGTACACCTATGCCGAGCTTCGGGACGCGGTGAAGAGCCAGGCGGGTCCGGGTGACATCATTCTGGTTCACCCCGGCGTGTACCAGATGAACGAGTCGCGTCTGAGTATCTACAACGCGGGCACGCCCGGCAGCCCGATTACGGTTCGGGGCGTGATGGACGGCAGCCAGCGACCGATCCTCGAGCCGGCCGTTGGCCAGGAGGTCGATCGGGGCTTCTTCTACATGTGGGAGGACGACAGCCACTGGGTTTTCGAGAATCTGGAGTTCCGCGACCTGCGGGGGTCCAACGTTCTATACTCGCCGAACGCGGGCGGCATGTTTATCCTCGGTGACGACGTGACGGTCCGCAACTGCACGTTCCACGACTGCGACCAGGGCATTTCCAGCGCGAGTCTGGCGGAGGGTACGCTGCTGGAGAACTGCGAGTTTTACAGTAACGGCTCGAGTCTGAACCTGGGCTACGCCCACAACATGTACATGAACGATGCGAGTCTGACGGTTCGAGGCTGCTACTCGCACGATGCGTATGGCGGCATGCTGTTCAAGGTCCGCAGCGAGCATTGTGTTCTGGAGTACTGCTGGCTGGAGAACGACGGATCGGAGCAGTGCATCGCCAACGCGGCCTCGGGCAATGCGAACAACGCCTTGTGGCGTGGCAACGTGTTCATCAAGCGGAGCACGCCGGGCGGTCAGCGTCGGATGCTAAGCTTCGACGACGGCACGGGGCTGATCGGCACGGCCACGTTGATCAACAACACGATCATCAGCGCGACGACGAGTGATATCTATCTAACCTCGGCGTCGAGCAACGCGTGCGATCTGGTGCTGAAGAACAACCTGTTTGCCGGCCCGAGCGACGTGCTGCTGGACTGGAACGGTGGGGGAAGCATCACGGGCAGTGACAACTGTTTCCGGACGGCAATGTCACCCGACGTGCCGGCGGGTGTGGTGGACAGCGTTTTCAGTGACAATCCGGGCCTGGTGGACCTGTCCGGTCGTGACCTGCATCTGCTGTCGAGTTCGGTGTGTATCGATGCGGGCATCAACAATCCGACGTATCTGAACGAGTTGGCCCAGTGGGTAGACGGCACGCCCGCGTACGAGCCGGACACGGACCTGGCTCCCGACCTTCGCAACGATGATGGTTCGCTGGATATCGGTGCGTACGAGGGTGTGTCGCTGCCGACCCCGAGCGTCGAGTTCGATCTGACGGCCTCCAGCGGCGACGAGTCGGTGGCGACGGCGAACCTGAGCGTCTCGTTGTCGGCGGCCTACGCCGAGGCGGTCACGGTCGACTTCGCGGTCACCGGCGGCACGGCTGTGGATCCCGACGACTTCACGATTGCGGCCTCGCCGCTGACGTTCAACGTGGGCGTCACGCAGCAGGACATGGTCATCACCATCGTGGACGACGGCCTGGTGGAGTCGGACGAGACCATCGAGGTAACCCTCAGCAATCCGAGTAACGCCACACTGGGCGCCAACACGGTGCACACCTATACGATTCTCGACAACGACGCCGCGGGCGAGCCGGAGACGCTATTCTTCGACGACTTCGAGAGCGGCAGTTTCACAGCCGGCGGCTGGACGACCAGCGGAAGCCCCTCCGTGAGCACTTCCGCGGACTACAACGGCATCTACGGCGCGAGGCTCCGCAGCGTCTCTTCGATCACGAAGGCCCTCAGCACCGTCGGCTATACCGAGATCCACGTGACGTTCTGGCGTAGGACTCAGGGTCTGGATTCCGGCGAATACCTGTATTGCGAGTGGTCGGATGACGGCGGGCAGAGCTGGTACCTGCTGGGCAGCACGCGGAGCACCTCCTTTTACCACGAGGACTTCACGTGTCCGAGCGGGGCCGACAACAACCCCAACTTCCGGTTCAGGTACCGCCAGAACGCCAGCAGCACTCGCGAGTACGGCTACGTGGATGACGTGGAGATCATAGGCACGCCATAGCAACAGCAACCACGGCGGCCGGGCGGGGCACCATGCGGCGCCCCGCCCGGCCTTGCCATGCCAGAGGACTGCCGCCGGATGGACGAGGTGAATGCCGGCGGAACCACCACCGGCGTGGTCTGGCACTTCAGGACGGGCAGGTAGTCGATTCGGCGAGTCTGCGGGCCCGCCCTGTGCAAACGAGGTAGTCGAAACGGAGGCTGTCGGGCGCGACGCGCGCCCGACAGCCTCGGTCTCGCATCCTGGAGGACCAAGACCCGTGGCAGCCAAGCAGGCTGGGGCCGGCAATGGCCCGATTGGCCCGCAGGCTTGGCGATTCAGCCAGCGTCATAGGAGAGGTCCCGTCCACCGCTTTCCAGGGGCGACGCTGCTGCTGGGCGGCAAGCCGGGTGCCAGCCGGTCAAGGCACAGGTGTCTTCTGGGGCCAAGCCTAGGTTGTGCCTTGACACGAGTCGGCTCTGGTCGTAACTTACCAAGCGAGTTCCCGATAGGGGCTCAGAAGCAGTTCAGGGGCCATTTCGTTTAGCCGTTCGTACTATTGTTCCTGCGGTTCGGGTCGCGTCGATGTGCCTTTGGCCGAGACGTACCCTTGAGCACTCTTCGCAGGTCGGGTCCTGTGGAAGAAGTGACTCTGCGTTGCACAATGTCATGTCTGCATGGTGAGAGCGAAGTAAGTGCGCGGGGTGGCTGCGCACATCACAGGGTCTTGCCAGGAACTGGAAAGGATGGGTTGACCATGAGGACAACCAAAGCATTCGTTGCTGTGCTGGTCATAGGTATGGCTGCGTCAGCGGGGCTGGCGGACGTCTTTTACGTCACACGGGACAACGGGATCAACTGCTCGGACGCCTACGACAACCAGGGTGCCCTCAGCGCCGTCCGAACGGCCAAATGGGGACTCGACGAAACGTGTATTATGGATTTCGATAGCGATGCCATCAAGACCTTCATCGGTACCGACCCCATCCTGGATTACACCTTCACGTTGTACATCATGCCCAGCGCCGGCTGGCCAACCAACGAAGTCTACGTGGACGTGCAGACGATCAACACGAACGATGATTGGGCGGAGGGAGACGACACGCAACGATTCAATTCCTTCGGCTGGACCGAGGGCACGCCGGCCGCCACCGGCGAATATGCCCAGACCTACCACATCGGCGGCGCGCTCGATCCGAACAACTGCGTCGCCTGGACACGCGAGAACGGCACGCCGGAGAGCCTGTTTAAGTATCTGCCGGCGAATTTCACGAACTCCGTAAGCCTCGCGGGTCGCGCGGCCGATCACGGCAGCTACATCTCGGTGGTGCTGGATGGGAACCTGGTCGACGACCTGCTGAGCAATCCCAAGAACCGCGGTCTGCGTCTGTATCGCAACGCCGGCGACAATTTGGAGAATTACACGCGGGAGGCCGCCGCCAACCAGTGCCCGTACTTGGAGGTTGTCTACAGTGGCGGCGTCGAACCGGAGATTGCCTTCGCCGGGCCCAGCACGGACGGCTCCGAATCGGCTACCCCCGGGAAGTTGCGGGTTCAGCTAAGCGAGAGTACTTCCCTGACGGTGACGGTGGATTATCAGGCCACGGGCGGGACGGCCATGGGCGGCGGGGTGGATTACACGCTGGCTTCGGACACATTGACGTTCAACCCAGGCGAGACGGTGAAGTACATCGAAGTTGCCATCGTGAACGACGGCGACGAAGAGAGCGACGAGACGATCGTCGTGACGTTGAGCAACCCAGTCAACGGCACGCTGGGGTCGCTGACGGGGCACACCTATACCATCCTCGACCAGGACAGGACTGGCCAGACCTGGAACTGCTCGACCCTCCCGCAAATGGAATACGCCTGGCGGAACTGTGAGCCCAACGACGAGATCGTACTCGCCGCAGGTACCTACGTGCTGGAGGCGATCCCGACGATCTCCGCTCACCACGTGACCATGCGGGGCGCGACGGGCAACCCGGACGACGTGATTCTCACCGGACCGGGGATGAACGTTGACCAAAACCCGAGAACGGGAATCGTTATCGGCGCCGACAACGTCACCATCCGCGACCTGACCGTCGAGGAGGTCTACTGGAACGGCATCCACATCAAGGGCGAGAGTGACGTCGATCGTGTCTGGCTCACCAACATCAAGACGTTCAATTGCGGCGAGCGGCACCTCAAAGGCTCGCGCAACTTTGAGGACGTCGCCAGCGACTCCGAGGACACGCTGGTCGAGTTCGTGGTGATGGCGGCCGACAAGGTGCCCACCGGGCACCCCGACAACAACTATGTCGGCGGCATCGACTTCATGGCGATGAAGGACCTGATCATTCGTGATTGCGTGGCGATCAACATCAAGGGTGGAACCGGCGGCGGCCGGGGCGGCATCTTCCTGTGGCAGGAGAATTACAACCCCACGGTGGAGCGCAATGTGATCTACGGCGGTGACAGCGGCATCTGCCTGGGTAACCCGGGATTCACCGAGGCCGGTCACTGCGTCGTGGGCGGGATTGTCCGCAACAACTTCGTGACGCGCGGGGCCTACGTGGCCCTGGAATTCTGCTTCACCAAAGACGTAAAGGTTTATAACAACAGCATTTACAGCGAGGATGCCAGCTACTTCCGCACCGTCCACATTTACGGCAGCAGCACGACGAATCTTCAGTCCAAGTACAACATCATTCGCGGCCAAGTCTACGAGAACGGCGCAAGCTGGACCGACCAGGGCAGCATCATCGGAACCACGCCACAGGCCGACTGGTTCGTGAATCCTGCCGTGGCCGACCTGCACCTGACGGCCAACGCCGGTCTGGCAATCGATGCCGCTTCGCCGCTGTCGGAGGTGCCGGAAGATTTTGACGAGCAGCCGCGCGGCACTTCGCCCGACGTGGGGGCCGATGAGTCGAACCCGCCGGGTGTGCCGACGGTGACGATCCAGGCCTCCGATCCTGATGCCGCCGAAGAACTCCAGGACACCGGTACGTTCACCGTGAGCCGCGATGACACCAACGGCGACCTGGTGGTCTACTGCTCGGTGGGCGGCACGGCCGGTTCCGGCGACTACGAGGAGACGTTAAGCGGAAAGGTGACCATCCTCGACGGCGACCCGTCGACGACGATCACGATTACGCCGGTGGATGACGGCGAATTCGAGGGCTACGAGACGGTGGTGCTGACGCTCACGGCGCATCCGACGTACAACACTGGCTCGCCTTCCAGCGACACGGTCACCATCGCCGACAACGACACCGGCCCTGAGCAACTGTTCTTCGACGATTTCGAGAGCGGGAATCTCACCGCAGGCGGCTGGGCGACGACCGGCGCGGCCAGCGCATCGCGTCGCGCCGCCTACAGCGGCAGCTACGGGCTGGAGCTGGGGGCAGTCGCTTCAGCGACCAAGGCGCTGAGCACGGTCGGCTACAGCGACATCCGCGTGAAGTGTTACTGGATGACCTCAGGCCTGGATTCCGGAGAATACCTCTACGGTGAGTGGTCGGACGACGGCGGGCAGATGTGGTACGAGCTTGGGCGGACCCAAGTGGGCTCCTGGACGCAGGCGGACTTCCCCTGTCCCGCCGGAGCGGCTGACAACGCAGACTTCCAGTTTCGTTTCAGGACGGATGCGAACAAGACCAACGAACGCGGCTTGGTTGACAACGTGGAGGTGATCGGCACCTCACAATAGCGCTGCGACGAGCTGTTAGCCAAGGCGCGTGGCGACGACGAACGATGGCTGGCGCTGGCCGGGCGGTTCCGTGCCGACCCGACGATGCCGGGCGGAGCAATATGACGGGGCCGGTGGGTTACATTCTGTACGAGTCAGCAGATCCGATGGGTACGCGCGGTCTCTGACGCGGGTCATGCGGCCCTGCGCGAAGCCATAGGCAGTTCACCGTGCGGTTCGGCGACGATCCGGCCGGGGCGTGATGGCCATGCCGGCATGCGCCGCACCGCAGGGAATGTTTTTCGCGGTTGATATGAGACGAAACGGGCCTCGGTTTGTCGTGCGCATCAGAGCTTGCCGTCGTTTCGGGCCGACGGCAGCAACGGCGACAGACGGGGCAGGGAAACCGAGAGAAGAGAAAGGAAGGTCAGCCATGAAAACGAGAGCCTGGAGTACTGGTGTAATTCTATTGGGTGTTGTTGTCCTGGCATCGACGGTGTTGGGTGCGACGTCCACGCGTTCGTTCACGAACGATTCGCGTGGCTCCCACCCCAACACCGTTAGCGGGGACAACTCACAAATCACGGTGGATCTGTCCGCCCTACCGGAAGGCACGCCGATCTACCGAGCGATCTTCGTGCACAAGCGCGGCGGCCACAACGGCGCTGCATCGTCCGCCAACCAGCCGCTTCGCATCGAGGCGTCGGACGATCCGGGCAACTGGCTGCCGACGCTTGCGCCGCGGCATCTGTACATCGACTGCACCGCGGCCGCCCAGAGGGGGGTCCAGGGTGCGCCCAAGCAGTTGGTACTGAACATGGTGTCTTTTCCCGGCTTTAGCTTTTCGGCAGGGGTGCGGGTCGACATCACCTGCGACCAGCCGGTGATCAACACCATTGGGGCCCTGACGAACATCAACGCCAAGCACACCGATGGCGATACCATGGTCACGTGGACGGAGCGGGAACAGCTGCTGCCCGATCCGAACTCCACCGTGGCCCAGTACGAGGCCGCCGAGGCCACCTTTGACAGCCCCGACGTGATCCGCTACCGCATCTACCGTCACAGTCAGCCTATCGACGCGACGACCATCCGCACGGCGGAGCTGGTGGATGAGATTCCGCCGCTGTCGGCCTGGAACCCGTATTACTACGGCCTGTACTGGCGGGACAGCGACACGCAGATTGTTCCGCGGCTACCGGTGGACAACGAGGTGCTGGCGGCGGTGGACCAGGGCATCTACGTCCGCCACGCTGAGGTGGGCGCGTCGACGTACCACGCCGTGAGCCTGGCGGTCAACGGAGAAGAGGACCTCTCGAACTGGACTGCCGGTCAGAACTGCACGGCCTCCGCGGTGGTTGAGGCGGTGGGCACCGGCATGGTGCTGCTGCGGGTAAAGCAGTTGGACACCACCTTCATGTACGAGAGCAACGTCGATCTGTACTACTACGTGCGATGGGACTGCCCGTCGCATTACAACGTACCCAGCCACGCGCTGGACTACCTGGTGGGCGTGCCCAGCGTGACGGTCGATCCCCGCCCGGTGGACGTGGCCTTGCACTGCTGGGGGGCGAACCTCAATGGCGGCTTCGGTTGGTGGTATGAGGCGGACAAGGGCGCTCTGCTGGTGAGCACCAACATGCAGCCGTATGACTGGTGGACGGCGTACCACGACAATTACGGGACGATCCGCCCCTTCACCGACGTGGACGGCAACGGCGGCGGGCGGGTGCGCAGGTATGCCCAGTATCGCATCCTGTCTTTCCTGAACGATTTCGTGAAGGAAAACTACAGCGTGGATGACAACCGCATCCTGGTCACCGGCAGCTCGATGGGCGGGGCCGGTTGCATCATGTGGGGTTGTCGCGATCCGAACGCGTTTGCCTATGCCAACGGCTGGGTGGGGGTGTACATCCCCCGAGAGACACCGCAGTTCAAGGGCAGCTTCGAGGGCGTATATGGTCTGGACGCATGGAACTGCGAGTATGAGGACACGGGGGTGGCGGCCTTCGATTACTGGGACAGTGCCCAATTCATCCTGGCCGATCCCGGGCAGGAGGTGCCGTACCTGTGCTTTGCCAACGGCAAAAACGATTCCGCCATCGGGTGGCCGCAGGCCTACACCTTTGTCAACGCGCTGATCCAAGCCCATCAGCCGTTCAAGTTCAAGTGGGGCCAAAGTGGTCACGGCGAGCGCTCGGTCCTGCCGGCGGGCAGTGACCGCTACATCGGTATCGTCATCAAGAAGAACGTCACGCTCCCGGCGTTCACGAATGGCTCGCTGGACGACAACATGGGCAATGGCGATCCGGCCGACGGCGATTTGTCGGGAAACCTCAACGCCTACACGCTCTGGGAGACGGATACTCCCGTGGATCAGGCAGACCGATGGGAAATGACGCTCTACCTGGACGCTTCGGCCCCGCTGGACACCTGCACCGTGGACATCACCCCGCGGCGCTGCCAGGTGTTCAGCCTGACCCAGGGCACGCAGGTGAATTGGACGAACATGAACGTCACCACGAGCCAGCAGGCGGGCTCGGGTACGGCGGTGGCGGATCAGTGGGGTCTGGTGACGCTGACGGGGATGACCGTCTCGAAGGACAGAAACCGCATCGTCATCATACCGACCGGCGTCGTGACCGTAGCCTTCGATCAAGCCGCTTCCAACGGCGACGAGAGTGTGACCCCAGCCAACCTGTCGGTGTCCTTGAGCGAGGTCTCCGGTGACACCATAACTGTGGACTACGCGGTTACCGGCGGTACGGCCACCGGCGGCGGCGTGGACTACACACTGAATCCGGGGCAGTTGCAGTTCGACCCCAGCCAAGTCACCAAGAACATCCCCATCACGATCGTAGACGATGGCGACCCCGAGAGCGACGAGACCGTCGAGGTGACGCTGAGCAATCCGGTCAACGCCAGCCTCGGCGCCATCACCGTGCACATCTACACGATCAACGACAATGACGGGGGACTGCCCGTGGTGACCATCCAGGCCACCGATCCCAATGCGGCTGAGCAAGGACAAGACCCAGGTGTGTTTACCGTCGGCCGCGACCAAACCAGCGGCAACCTGGTGGTCTACTACTCGGTGGGGGGCACGGCTGGTCCCGGCGACTACCAGGAGACGCTGAGCGGGCAGATGACGATTCTCGATGGCCAGCCGTCGGCCACGATTACCATCACACCGGTGGACGATAGTGAGGTCGAGGGCAACGAGACGGTGGTGCTGACGTTGACGGCCGATCCAGCCTACACCATCGGCTCGCCCGGCAGCGACACCGTCACCATCACCGACAACGATGGCGGCGGGCCGCCGGAGATCTTCTACGTCACCCGCGACAACGGAATCAACTGCTCGGACGCCTACGACAACCAGGGCGCCGTCAGTGACGTCCGGACCGCCAAGTGGGGTTGTGACGAATCCTACACCATGGACTTCGATACCGACGCCATCAAGAGCTTCATGGGAAGCAATCCCATCTCCGACTACAACTTCACGCTGTACATCATGCCCAGCGGCGGCTGGCCGGCCAGCCCCGTCTCCGTGGACGTGCAGACGATCAATACCAACGACGACTGGGCCGAGGGAGACGATCCGCAGCGGTTCAATCCTTTCGGTTGGACCGAGGGCACGCCGGCAGCCACCGGCGAGTACGCTCAGACGTACTGGGTAGACGTGGGCGGCACGCCGACCCTCGACGCGGGCAACTGCATCGCCTGGACGCGCGAGGACGGCACGCCGGAGAGCATGTTTAAGTACCTGCCGGCGAACTTCACCAACAGCATTGCGCTGACCGGAAGTTCCGCCGATCACGGCAGCTACATCTCGGTGGCGCTGGATGAGAACCTGGTCAACGACCTGCTGAACAACGCCAAGAATCGCGGTCTGCGGATGTACCGCGCCGACGGGGCTGATAACCTCCAGAACTACACCCGCGAGGCCGCCGGCGGCCAGCGTCCATACCTGGAGGTCGTCTATACCGGCGGCGTGCCGAAACCGACGGTGACCATCCAGGCCACCGATCCCAGTGCGGCCGAGGAACTCCAGGACACCGGCACGTTCACCGTCAGCCGCGATCAAACCAGCGGCGACCTGGTGGTCCACTACTCGGTGGGCGGCACGGCCGGCGCTGGCGACTATGAGGAGACGCTGAGCGGCCAGGTGACCATCCTCGACGGCCAGCCATCGGCCACGATCACCATCACGCCGGTGGACGATACTGAGTCCGAAGGCGACGAGACCGTGGTGCTTACGCTGACGGCGGACCCGACGTACGAGATCGGCTCGCCCTCGAGCGATACGGTCACCATCGCTGACAACGACGTGTTACCGACGGTGGCGTTCGATCTGGTGAGTTCCAGCGGCGAAGAATCGATCACACCCAAGACTCTGGCGGTCTCGCTCAGTGGGCCGTCGAGCCAGACGGTGACGGTGGACTATGCGGTCACCGGTGGTACGGCCACTGGCGGTGGGGTCGACTACACGCTGGCAGCCGGCACGCTGACGTTTGACCCCAACGACGTGAGCGAGACCATCGACATTGCCGTTGTCGACGACGGATTGGTCGAATCGGACGAGACGGTCGAGGTGACGTTGAGCAACCCGAGTAATGCGACGCTCGGCGCCAACACGATGCACACCTACACGATCAACGACAACGACGCGTATCCGACGGTGGCGTTCGACCTGACGGCGTCGAGCGGTGACGAATCGGTTACGCCGGCGAGCCTGACCGTCTCGCTCAGTGCCGCGTACGTCGAGACCGTGACGGTGGATTACGCGGTCACCGGTGGTACGGCCACCGGCGGTGGGGTGGATTACACGCTGGCCGCTGGCACGCTGACGTTCGACCCCAACGACGTCGCCAAGACAATTGACATTACCATCGTCGATGACACCGAGGATGAGTCGGATGAGACCATCGAGGTGACGCTGAGCAATCCGAGTAACGCCACGTTGGGTGCCAATACGGTTCACACGTACACCATCCTGGATAACGACGGCGTATCGCCGCCGGGTCAGGCGACCAATCCGAGCCCGGCCGACGGCGCGACGAAGGTGAGCCGCAGCGTGATCCTCTCGTGGACGGCCGGCAGCGGGGCCGACAGTCACGACGTATACTTCGGTACGAACCCGAACCCCGGTCCGTCGGAGTTTCAGGGCAACCAGACAGACACGACGTTTGTACCTGGGTATCTGGGTAAGAACACGTGGTACTACTGGCGGATCGACGAGGTGAACGCCGGCGGAACCACCACGGGTGTGGTCTGGAGCTTCAGGACCGGCAGGTAGTCGGTTCGGCGAGCCTGCGAGTTCGCCGTGTACAAGCAAGGTAGCCGAAACGGAGGCTGTCGGGCGCGATTCACTCCCGGCAGCCTCGTTTCTTCCAGGACGGCTGGCTCGGGTCTCTAGACCTGGGGGAGTCGATCGAACCGACGTAGGTATCGCAAACCGATGGCGTCGCTGCGGCGAACGTGCTGTAGCGACGCCGTCGTCTATGCGACCCTAGGGGACAACCGCTAGACAGCCACGACCCGGGGACCTGCCCGCGGTGTTCGCCGACGATGGTGGCGCCGGCGGCGATGGATGGGTCCGGATGGTTGGTGGGGGGCTCGCGCGGCGGCGCCGATTTTTTACCGTTGACCCCGTGCATCTAGCCCGGATATTTCACGACGCGGTTGAGGTTTTCTGACAAAAAAGGCCTCTCGACCCTGTATGATAGGGTTTAGTGAAAAATCCAGCATACAAGGCAGGGAGGCTTACCGATGACAGAGTGTACCGCAGCCAAGCTGGTCTTTTCCAGGCTCAAACGGCAAAAAGTGGAAGGGTATTT
>Ga0307377_10006188_pt1 | contig 12595 bp, 19 predicted proteins | sample TR3MG_FD_202535 | JGI IMG/M metagenome (GOLD analysis project Ga0307377, IMG submission 202535) | Soil microbial communities from Risofladan, Vaasa, Finland - TR-3 | ecosystem: Environmental > Terrestrial > Soil > Coastal area > Acid sulfate soil | place: Finland: Risofladan, Vaasa | collected...
GGACCTGCTGTAATCATTTCAGAATAAGTTTCATAATCATCTAATTCAAATGTTATTTCACCAGAATATCCTGCTGTAATTACTAAATTATAATATCCATTAGTATCTGTATATGTAACCTTCCCAGCAAAGCTAATTTTAACATTAGATAAAGCCATTCCAGTTGAAGCATCTTTAACTGTTCCATTTACAAGTCCATAAATAGGATTCATATTAACATTCAAAGTAATATCGTCACCAGGACCTGCTGTAATCATTTCAGAATAAGTTTCATATTCTAAAGGTAAAGAAAATGTTATTATACCAGAATATCCTTCTGTAATTACTAAATCATAATTTCCAACTAATCCTGTTATTGTGCTAAAAGAACCAAATTTAACAGTAGCTGCAATTATTGGATTACCAGAAATAGCATCTTTAACTATTCCATGTATATGCCCTTCTGGAGGTGGAGGAGGAGCTATAACTGTAAAATAATCAGTGAATCTATAACTTCCCCTAAAATATACATCAACAGAATAATTTCCCTCAGGTAGAGAATTATAAAAAACCCACTTCCGATAATAAATCCAATAATTTCCTGGTGGAGGATCTTCGATTGTTCCAGAAACATTATCATAAAAAGAGCCATCTTTATAAAATTTCCATTCAACTATTCCCCCATATTTTAAATCACCAAACTTAGTCCATTGATAAACTGGTTCTGTTCCTGCCTGAAATTCAGTTGTCCTATTTACAGGTTCACTACTTAGAATTCCTTTACACATTGTATGATCTAAAATAACCCCACCAACAACATTCATAAAAACATCCAATCGAATATCTGGAAGTTCAGGACCCATTGTATAAAAATTTTTATGTGTTTCGTATGGAAACTTATAGAATGTTATCATACCAGAATATCCTGTTGGAACATACAATTTATAAAGTCCACTAGAATTAGTATAAGTAGTATAAGGTCCAAAACTAACTTTAACAAAATCTAAATAAGCTCCATCTAAAGCTGCTTTAACTACTCCCCAAATATTTCCTGCCATAAGAACAAAAAGTCAAAGAATTATTTAAACTTAACTTTTTAATTTTGATCTTTTTTCAGCTCTTTTTTCTAATTTAGAAAGTGCTCGATTAACTTCTGCCTTTCCAAGACCTGCAGCAGTCATCATAGTTCTTCTTCCTATAGTAGTTAATATTAAAAAACCAATTCCAAAGCCAAGTCCAACCATTATTAAATCTCTCTTAGTTTGAGGTTCCATAAAGATAAAAAGTGTTTTTAATATTTAAATGTTTTTATTTAGAAATATTTAAATTATGTAATTATTAAACCTTGATCCAAGTTGGTATTGAAGTAATTGTTGCTCCAAGACCAGATTCTACTGTTAAAATAGATTGATCAATTCTAAAATGAAATGCAACGAATTGACCTGCTTCTGTATCTATATATCCAACCATTGTCAGACAATCATATGTTCTAATCTCAGCACCTGATGGAATTGTTTTATCTACATTAGTTATAGCATTAAAAGTTGTATTTCCTTCTCCTATATGACCAGCAGTTGTTCCAAAAGCTTCACTAAAATTTGTTAATGTTCCATCTATATCATCTCCATATGTAGAAGCAATTGAAAAAAGAAAATTCGGACCTGTTGGTACTGTTCCTGTCCAGAAAACTGTTTCTCTTATTATTCCTCCTTGAGGAACAGTTACAGCTGCAAGCGAAGTTTGAATTATTTGTCCATTCATTTTATTCTTTCCCAATTTGGTTCTTTAATTATATCCCCCCCTAATTCAGGTTCTTTTGCCTTTATTAGCGGGATTAATAGTATAATACCTAAAATACTCAAAAGTATAAAAAGGTTTGTATTATTATTTTCTGCCATTTCTTTATTAAGTGTCTAATTTATTTAAAGGTTTAGATAACACTATTATCTATACGGGCATAATAAATTCCACTAACTTGTCCTGTTGAAGGATTATAATTTTCAGCGATAATTGTTAGACAATCAAATTTTGAAACATTATTTGTTATTAAATCATCAACTCTTGACATACTAGTGGTTGGAATTATTCTATAATTTCCATGATATGATTGAAATCCTGCAAGAGTTCCATTTGTGTTTATTCCATAAAAAGATAAGAAATAAAAATCATGAGTTTCAACTCCATGATCAGGAACATTAGCTTCCCAACCAATTGTTTCTTTTATATTTTCAACAACTTTAATACTTATACAATTTCCATTTCCAAGCCATCCATATCCTGCTCCAGTTGATGCCCAAGTACCAGCCCAATCAGTATTCCAATCATAAGCAAATAATACAACACACTTTGTAAAAGTTTCTCCAACATTTGCAATTTTCATTCTACCTCCACTATAAGGAGGGGTAAAATCATAATCAGACACAGAAAAACCATATTCATTAGCACTAAATTTGTTCCATATTTCATCCCATGAAGAAGCATTATAAAATCCATAAATTCCAGTATTAAAGTTTCCAGAACAACCACTCCTAATATATAAACCTCCATAAGCATAAGGGTAATTATCCCATACATTATTTCCATATTCGTCTTCAAATTGCCAATATACTCTTGGATGAGCACAGATACTACCAGAGCAATATGTGTTTTCATCACACCATTGATATCCTAATTGTGTACAATATGTCATAAATAATAAAAGAAAGAGAATTATTTAAATTATTTCTTTTCTAGCAAAGGAATCAAAGGAATTGCTAAAAGGAGAAGCCACCAAGGGAATGGTTTTTCTTCTACTAATTGAGGTCCAATTCCAACTGTTGAATCAATAACATATACCATCATTAATTAAAACAAAAGAATTATTTAAAACTTACTCTACATGTCCTGCATTAATAGTTATACTGACATTTTCTTTTGGTGGCATTGCAAATGACCAAGATCCAAGTGGATTAGTTTCAACTCCGATTCCAACATTAGGTACTTCTTGAATTAAGGATTCAATAGGAGTAACATCTGCTGAAACAAATTGTCCAAATAATGTATCAGTTGATTGCCCATCATTTCTTGCATAAACTATAATAACTATTGAATCTCCTTCTGTTACATTAGGTATAGGAGTGATCCAACCACCAAATAATGTCCATTCACCCTCAATAGAAGTTGATAAATTTAAAACCACTATAGAAGTTAAAATTCCTAATCCTTCTAAAAAAGCAGTCAGAGTAATTGTGAAACTTTGTGTGCTGTCTTGAATATATGCCATAAAGATAAAAAGTGTTTTTAATATTTAAATGTTTTTATTTATAATGTATACTTAATTCTTGTTGTTTGTCCAAATAATTTACCTTCAATTTCTAAAACCATTTTTGTTATCCTTTTTATTATCATTTTAAAGTGTGTAAGTGATTCTTGCTCCGTAAAAATCATCATAATTTTGAGTGCTGGCGATCCAAATATAATATCCATAGGTTTGATTATCGATTGTTGCATTATTTATTGTTGTGTCTACTGTTCCAACTTTAGCAGTGGCCATAGTTTCTGAGGTTCCTGCTGTTAGTGAACATCTTTTTAATGTCCAGGTTCTTGCTACATCTCCATAAACAACACATCCTGTCACAATAGCCCCTTGTGGCAAGAAAATAGTGGTTGTTAAATTAGCATTATTAAAAGTTGCAGTGTAGTGTCCATCTATATTATATATATCATTATAGTCTGATGGTGTGTGTCCCGGCATAAATGCACTTCCTGGACAACTCCAATAAAAAGTACCTGTTGGTCCTCCAGCTTGAGTATCAACATAATTTTTTGTAGCTACATCAGAAGGATTGATTGGCTCTCCCAAATTTATTCCTGAAAAACCATTAAAATCAATATCTCCATCTATAATATGTTCATCATTCCATTCATAACTATAACCAGCTTCATTGCTTGCTTTTACTACAGAATGTTTTATTCCCATCTTTTAATTAAATCTTTTATTTTTATATAATTTTCTACTGCCAAGTATTGACATCCCAAACAGATGAATTATCCCAAACCCATCCAACTACTTCTGATTTCCAATGATAAGTATTTATTGTTATATTTGAATTTTTATTAGGCATTGTAAAATAAAAATTAGATATATGAGTCATACCAGCACCTAAATAAAATATATCTTCTCCAACAACATCGCCAATTATTTCAGTTTTTAAATCATCACCCATTCCATTATTTGTTACTTCAACATAAATTCTAATTGAATCTCCTTTTCTTCCTTCAGGATTAGATGGAACCCAATCTCCAAATGGTCCTCCTGGAGCAAATTCATATACCATCCCTATAGTATCATTATAAACTAAAATAGATGTTATATCTGCTTTTCCTTCTGTTTGTATAGGCCCTTCATATTTATAGACTCTATTAGTAGAATTTCCTACCATCCACCAATTATTTCCATCAAAAAAAATCCCTCGTGAAATTGTATCTTGATCACCAACATAATAACTGAATCCAGTATAATTAAAATTAATATCATATTTATAGACTCTATTAGTAGAATTTCCTACCATCCACCAATTATTTCCATCAAAAAAAATCCCTTGTGGAGATGTATCTTGATCACCAACATAATAACTGAATCCAGTATAATTAAAATTAATATCATATTTATAGACTCTATTAGTAGAACTTCCAAGAATAAACCAGTTAGATCCATCAAAAAAAATCCCTCGTGAAATTGTATCTTGATCACCAACATAATAACTGAATCCAGTATAATTAAAATTAATATCATATTTATAGACTCTATTAGTAGAACTTCCAAGAATAAACCAGTTAGATCCATCAAAAAAAATCCCTTGTGGAGATGTATCTTGAACTCCAACATCATAACTTATTCCAGTAAAATTAAAATTAATATCATATTTGTAAACTTTCTTAGTAGAACTTCCAAGAATAAACCAGTTAGATCCATCAAAAAAAATCCCTTGTGGAGATGTATCTTGATAATTAACAACATAAAATTCATCAGTAAAATTAAAATTAATATCATATTTGTAAACTACACCTAAATAAATAAACGCCCCAAACTGACCTGTAACATACCAGTTAGATCCATCAAAAAAAATCCCTCGTGGAATTGTAACTTGAACTCCAACATCATAACTTATTCCAGTATAATCCCATTCTGCCATTATTAATTAAAACAAAACAATTATTTAAAATTATTCATATTCCTAATTTCTTTTCAGCATAATTAATTGGTTCTTTCAAATCTTCAATATATTTTAAGAAATCAATCCACTGAGTAATTATGTATTTTTCCCAGTCGAATTTTTTAGCAAATTTAATTGCATTATTGCTAAATTTTTCTCTTAACTTTTTGTCTTTGTAAATTATTGCCATCTTTTCAGCCATATCAACAGGATCAGGCCAAAATCTATCATTCATTGAAGGAGCAGTCATTCCAAATTCCTGTCCATTTTTCATTTTTATCAAATCAACTAATAATCCTGTTTTAGGTTCACCTACTAATTCTGGACCTGTAGTATGATTAGGAAAAATCTGTGGAATTCCACAAGCCATCCCCTCTAATATCGGAAGTCCAAATGACTCTCCTTGTGAAGAAGAAATATGGCAGTCAGAAATATTATAAAGTTTAGCCATTTCTTCTTGAGGAAAACCAGCATTTAATTTAACGTCAATATAAAAAACATTTTTTTCTATTCCAAATTTCTTAGCTAATAATTGTAAATCAAATCCAGCTGGATGATTCATATCTGTATGACAATGCAAAATAGTATCTTTAATATCTGGATTTTGTGCAAGAAAAATTTTATAAGCATAAAATACTCCTGGCCAATTTTTTTGAATAGCTGCAGTATTTGTTGCAACTACAAGAAAAACAAATTTATCTTTATAACCAATTTCTTCTTTAAATTTTTTAACTTCTTTTTTTGGAATTGGCTTAAATATTTTTGTATCAACCCCATGATAAATCATCCTCACTCTCTCTCTTTTAAATCCTGCATTAAGTAATTGTGTTTCAACAAATTTACTTGGAGCAACTAAAAAATCAGCATCTTTCAATTGTTTTAAAAGTTCTGTCCCTAAAGGAACCCCATTTTCAGTAACATGAGCAATATGTTTACAATTTAATTGTTTTAAAAGTCCTGGAATGTAATGATGATATGGAACCCAGTGATCCATAATTGTTATAACAGCATCTATTCCAAAAAGTGGGATATAATGTTGAAGTGCATCACTTCCATAAATGTCTTCTTTCATTGGTAGGAGCCACTCTTTTTCTTTTCCGTAAGGTTCGCCAACAGTTTGCAATCCTAATTGTTTTACATCGACTTTCTTTTTTAAAAAACATTTCATTAAATTTTTTGCTACTACTCCATAACCAGTAGAAATATTTGGAGATATAGACATTAATAATGTTTTCATTTAAAATGCTCCAATTTTTCTTTAAATTTATTAATACTCATCTCATTAATCTCAACTTCCCACAATCTTAAAACCTTAAATCCTTTTTTAATTAGTTCATTTGTTCTAATGTGGTCAATATCTCTTCCAATAGGATATTTATGCCAATAATCTCCATCGCATTCGATAACTAAATTCATTGATGGAATTAAAACATCACATTGATAACCATGTTCAATTTTTATATATTGATGAGTAAAAAACTCTATTCCTAATTTTTTTAGAAAGTTTTGAATTTTTACTTCTATTTTAGTGTCTTTTATTGGAAAAATTTGTTTTGCTCTTTGTCTCCTCTTTTTTTCCTTAAATTCTTCTGTATGATGTTTCCCATAAAAAGGACTCTTTTTTCCTTCCCTTGCTTCACTCATCTTTTTTTTAGTTGCTTCTGACACTCCATTTTTAAATTGTTCTAAAGCTATTTGTCTTAATTTTATTTTTGTTTCTTTGGACAATGTTTTTCCTTTATTAAATTCACTTAATTTTCTTTTAAATTCTTGATTTCTTTTTCTTCCCACATTTATTTTATGTCCTTTTTTAAAACTACCAGAATGAACAAAGTTTTTTCCTTTATTCCAAGGAACATGTCCTTTTTTAAATTCCATTTTGGGATGAAATCTCCTTACAAATTTTCTTTTGTTTCTAAATATCATGGCATCGTTTCCCTCTTAACATCCACTTAAGAAGATAAATTCCATATTCTAATCTCTCTTTTAAATTTTTATCTTTAGCTAATTTTTCTTCTTCTTCTAGTTCTTCAATTTTTTTATTTATTTCATCTCTATCACGCATTCCAGTTTCTTCATCACAAGGAACAAAATTTTTTCTTATTTGTCTAACTTTTTGTGCAATCTCAACACCAAGTTCTTGATAATTTTTATTTTTAATTTGAATCAAAAAGTTTAATAATAATTCATATCTCTCCATACAATTATCGCAAGTAGAAATTCCTTCTTCTGATAAACCCTCTAAAATTAAAATATGTTTATTAATGCACTCTTCACAAAAATAATCGTCTGAAAACTTTGCTTGCTTTAAATGAATTTCTAACAATGCTAAATTTTTTCTAATTTCTTTATCAGTATATTCAACAATATCCATTTTTATTAATAATTATTTTACTAAATTTAATGGAGAGTTTGCCAGGATTTGAACCTAAGTCTCTCATCTGTATAGATAAGTGCTCTACCAACTAAGCTACAAACTCTCTATATTGGTCTCACGTTAAAACCTCACTCATATGAGTATGAATTTAATTTTCCTTCTTATCTTTAATATGGGATTGTGCTTCTTTTAATTGAGCTTTTGCCATTAATAAATTCTTTTCTGTATTTGCTATTGAAACTTCTAATTGCTCAACAAATTCACTCCATTCTGTTTTTTTTGGCGGACCCATTGGACCCATCATTTGCATTGGTGGCATATTTTTTTTCTCCAAATTTAATTTAGAATACTTAGTAAGTAATGTTTTTAAACTTTTCTAAAAAATATTTATTGATAGTATTTACTAATTCTCAACTTTTGTCAAGATAGGTTCTTTCTTTGCAACAATAAATGCGGAATAAGTATCTGTAGTATTTGTTGCACCAAGAATATTAATAGTTATTGTTGAACTTTCTGCAACTCGTGTAAGAGGACAATCACAACTTGTTACTATATTCTGTCCTTCTCCATTGTTATCTGTTTGAATAGCCATTACAGTTGTTGTTCCAACAACCATCCTAAATTGAGGGCAAGTAGCAGTTCCACAATGGTGAGCCCCAAAAATATATGGATAAATATTGTGGTTTGCATCAGTAGTATAAGTAACCATATCCCAACTCACAGTATCATTGCTTGTTGGTGTTGCTTTTGCAAAAATATTTACTATATCAGTTGTTTTAATATCTCTAATAAAACGACCTTTAAGTGGATCATATTTTTCTACTCTTTGATGTCTTAACGATTGTGTTTCTCCCATTTTTATTCTTTAGTTTCCTTGTTTTTAGATTTTGGTCCTTTCTTTACCGCAGGTTTAATATTTTCTTCTTTAGATTCTATTAATTCTTTAGATTCTATTAATTCTTTAGATTCTAACTTTCCAACTCTTGAGTTCAAACTTTCTAATTGTTCATAAACATTATCTATATTTTTTGTTGCCATTTTATTGTGATATTCCTGAGATAGTTACTTGAGTAAATTGACTAGGCCTTGCTGTCAATTCCTCAATTGCATATCTCCATCCAATATACCATATCTTTGGAGATATAGCAACTGGCTGATTATTAAATAATTGAATACTTGGAGGATTATCAATTGTGAAAAAAAGGTTCAAATACATTCCACCTTTCAATCCTGAAATTCTATCATTCAATAATCCACCTGCTGGAGATCTTTGAGTTCCCCACCTATTTGTAGCTGCAGGTTGTTTAATTCTAAGCTCAACATTTCCATCGATGTATATCTTAAAAATTTGATAAAGTTGTCCGTGAGGAGGATTTAAATTTGTAACCTCAGCATAACTATCTGTTGCTCCAGCCTCTATTTCATCCTCTTCTGATAAAAGAAAGATAGTATCACGATTTGTTATAGTATAATGTTTTATTATACCACCAATTCTCAAAGCAACATTATCCCCAATTGCAAATCCTTTTTCTAAATCAAATTCTGTTGGCATTTTAATTATTACAATAAATAGTTTATTGTGTGATTATAAAAAGATTAATTATTATTTAAACTTTTCTATTTTATATATAATATCTTTTCCATAATTATTCTGTGTTCTGGAAATTCTTTCATTTGTTTTTGATTTATAAAATGTTCTTCTTCTTTCTTATTTTCAAAAGAATCATTAAGTTTTCCATGTTCAATTTCATGTATAATACATCCTTCTATAAATTTCTCTCTCTCTTGAACTATAGATAATTGTGTTAATTCCCTTAAATAATCTAAGCAAATATATAAAATAAATGGGTTATTTGAAGATGCGAATGGGATTTTTCTTTTTACTTTATTTTTCTCAAAGATTGGAGAATAATTATTTAGTAAATGATTCATCTCTAGTTTTGAAACTAATTTGTAAATAACTTTTTCATTGAAATTTAATCTCTTTTTATATTCTTCAGTAATTTTTCTTATTAAATTTAAAGCAATCTCTTCAAAATAATCTTTCCTGAATTTTATTAGTGAATAGATATTACAAAAGAAATGGAAAATTTTGCTTTTTACAGAAGTTGTTAGTTTAAGCATCGGTTTCCAATGAGAATGTCTTTTATCTTTATAAGGACCATTTAAATTTAAAGATATATTATATTTCATTAAAATTTTAGAAATTATTTCTAATAATTCTTTATCTGAATTTGACATACTTAAAACATTATTTCTATCATGACATCCTTCAGATTCATAAAAACCTCTAACAAATTCTAATTCTATTTCTTTTTTTTGAGAAACAAAATTATAAATATCATTCAAACTTAATTTTTTATACCAATCAGCAAATTGTTTACTTGAACCCCAAACATGATAAGTTTGTTTTCTGTTTTTCTTTAAAGGCATCTTACTAATTCCTGAATTAAATCCGATATTCTTTAGAGTATTATAAAAAGATTCTGCAAAAATCAAGTCAACAGATACAAAATTTACACTGTTGTTTGATAAACTTCCATCTCCAAGCATTACCCCAATAATATAAGCCAATTCTTTTGAAGGACTAAGGTTAACTTTGATAACAAAATCTTCATATGTTTTTAAATCAATATATTTATTCAAAATATTTCTAACATTCTCAGGTCTTCCACCAAGATCCTCTGCTACTTTTAGATAATTCCCATATTTTTTATATAAAGAAACAATCTTCTCATCAGAAATTAATCTCAATTTTGAAGCTCCTTTATATAAAGGTCTTATTTTTATCCCATAATTCTTCATCCATCTTGCAATTGTTTTATTATGTACCCTATATTTATTCCCAAGAGCAACAGTGGAAAATCCCTGTTTCCAATATAAATCATAAATTTCTTTTTTTGTTGGTTTTATTTTGCCTTTTAATTTTGCTTCAGAATTATTTCTTATTTTAACATTAACCATCTTTAAAATTCTTCTAATAGTTTGTTGACTAACATTAAATTGCTTAGCGATTTCTCTTGAAGACAGTTTTTTATTCAAATATAATTTCTTAATTAAATTATAATCAAGACTAAGTTTTTTCATAAAAAGAAAAATAAAAAGAATTATTTAAATGTTGCTATTGTCCTATTATAGAACAACCTTGTAACTTTAACTAAGAGGATTGATAACCATTCCTCTTTTTTCAGCTACACATCCGATGAATCCGAACTCTTCCCAAGTGTTTGATCCAGTAGTTGTCAATAATCCATTGTAACCAGTAATAGTTAATTGTGTGTTTTGGTCCACAATTATTGGGTCATCTACATGCATCTGATTATCTTCTACAACTGCTACTCTCTGAACATTCCAGATTCTTGCATCACTACCAGCTCTATTAATCTTGATCTGGTGTACTCTTGTTGGTGTTGATTCTTCAGTAAATACTCCACTAATACAAACAAATCTGTTGTCTGTAATTGTGTATGTAGTTATAAGACTGTTCCACCCAAGAGTTGTTGTCAAAGAGTTCTTAAACTTAGATGCTGAATACCCAATATCCTCAGGTCTCAAAGATCTTAAGATTATCTCTTCTCTAGGTAATCCTAATTGTTCCTGAGCTCGTCTAAGAATTTCATTACAACACTTGTTTCTTGCATCTAATGCAGTGCCTTTCAATTCTGTATAAAATGTCATACGCTTTTTTCCTCCAATTTAGTTGATTTTACCTCTCTCGAGGTATCATTGACCAAAAATTTTCATTGTGTATTAGAAAAAATTTATTCAAGGATCATAATATGACTAATCGACACGGATTAAATCAGCATGCTCAGGTCTTTCAAAAGCTTGCGCACTTGAAAGGATTCCAGCTCTTGCATATTGACTTGGGATGTTTGTTGCAGTCACTTTTCCAGCGAAAGTTGGTCCACCAGATACTGGCGCATAAGAGTATGCTTTTCCAGCATATCCTCTAACACCTGCATTATTTGCACGAACTGCATTTGCTCTTGCTGCTATTGTTGGAGTAGTCATTCCTGTAACTAACTTAACAACTCCACCTGCAAGCAAATTTGAACCACTAACAAGTAAAACTTTCTTTAGTAATTCTCCTTTCTTGATATATACACCAAGAACTTGCAAAGCAATACCGCCACCAATTGTCACATACTTTTCATAAGGTATTAATGTTGCATTTGTTCCTGCAAGATATCTAACACCTTCAGCTGCAAACTGGCCTGCATTCATTACTGCTAAATCTTTATATTTTGCCATAGGTTTTTTATTTAAATTTAGGTTATAATTATCATAAGTCAATTCATTATTTAAATCTTTTGCTAATTTTTTAATTGAATCACTACAATCAGGACACTCATCACTAAAATAATCTTTTCTCAACATCCTGGCATTATAAGAAAGTTGAATTCCCTCTTTTTTATAATCTTTGTTTTTCAAAAGATTCATAAAATTATTAATTTTTTTATATTTATCAGCATCTCCTCCAGCTGTCATTCCTTCTTCTGCTAAACCAATTAATAAAATTCTATGTTTATTAATACAATCTTTACAAAAAAATTCATCTGTAGAAGGAGATTGTTTTAGATGATTTTCTAACAGGACCAAGTTCTTTGCTATTTCAACATCTGTGTATTTTATAATATCCATAAATAGAAAAAGTTAAGTAAATATTTAAATTTTCTTATTTCCATATTTTTTTCCAAATTCATAACTTCCAATTCCTACAATAATATCTGAAAGAATATTAGACAATCCCTCTCCTGTTTCAAAAATTGTTCCTATAAGATATTTATTTTCAATAAACTCATATCCAATTATTAAAGAATATCCAAGAGGTCTTGATTTAATAGTAAAACCTGCACAAAATCCAACAAGTGCATGAATTACTGTCCAGCCATCAAAAATCTTATTTTCAGTTTCCATATAATATATAAATAAAAGAATTATAAAAACCTTTTCTTAAAAAATTCAATTTGCTGATTTAACCAAATTGAGCTATTTGGATATTTTAACATTGTAGGATAAAGATCTGGCCTATTAATTTGAA
>Ga0307377_10006190_pt1 | contig 12592 bp, 20 predicted proteins | sample TR3MG_FD_202535 | JGI IMG/M metagenome (GOLD analysis project Ga0307377, IMG submission 202535) | Soil microbial communities from Risofladan, Vaasa, Finland - TR-3 | ecosystem: Environmental > Terrestrial > Soil > Coastal area > Acid sulfate soil | place: Finland: Risofladan, Vaasa | collected...
TTTTAATTGTGTCTTTGTTCCATCTTCTACTTCTATTATCTTATCCCTTGTTACTTGTGTTAATATTAATCCTCCATTTACAAATGATGGAACTTGTATTGTTTCTTGTCCATCTTTAACTTTTTTATAATTAGTCACTATTTCCAATGCTTCTTTATCATTAACTTCTACTTGTTGATAATTACAATCTTGCATATTTTGATTTTCATAGATTGGGTTTGTGTAATCATCTACTAATTGTGATACTATTTCATTAGGAAATGTTGATGTTGGGTTTAATTTTCCATCTGCATTTAATAAATTATCTGATGAAGGAAGTTGTTTTATAATTGGTGTTGCTATTGCAGATGGAGAATAAACAAAAAAACCCTTTGCATTTAAATTTGCATAACCATCTCCAGTCATATTTAAAAAAGTTATATTTTCTCCTATTTTTGACTTAATTGTATCTGTTATTAAACTTCCACCAATTCTTAAATCTCCACCATTATATTCTTTAATTGAAACACTATCAATCCAGCCCCTCATATTTGTTCCAACTGGTGTAAAGGTTAAGGCATTTGTATTAGTTGCTTTGAAGATATATTTAATTCCTGTTCCTTCTGCTAATGTTGTAACTGAAAACCCACCAATAGACATACTTAATTGAGGTGCATTAGTTAAGTCGTGAGATAAAACAATTAAATAATATTTTCCAACTTCTATTCCAACTGCTTGACTTAATGTTCCTGTTCCTGCTGCATTTTTATCTGCTCTATTAGTTCCATAAGCCCAACCTGTGCCTAATGTCCAACCTGTTGCACTCCCTGTAAAATCTCCATTAGTCACTAATTCACTTCCTAAGTCTGCTCTATCATATAAAAATAATTCCCCATCTCCCCTATTAATCATCGCTAAATCATTTCCAGCATCATTCCAAACAAGCTCCTCTTTTGCACTTCCACTTGCAAATATATTAAAACTTTGAACATCTCTAAAATTATAATTTGTTGCTGGTGTTACTCCAGTAATTCCACTTATGCTTGTTGATGATGTAAAACCTAAACTACCTGTTGTAAGTGACCCTGTTCCTACACTTTGAAATTCTGCATCTGTTGATGTAGCACTCAAATAACTTGGGTCAAATCCATTACTCTCAATAAATAAATTCTGAGGAATTTTAACACCACCTAACCAGCCACCATTATCAGCAAAATACCACTGATAGCTATCGCTGTCATAACAAAGAGCGTCATTATTTCCCGAATAAGTTTCAGTTAAACAAGGAAAATAACCACCCAAATTTACATTTTCAAATGTTGGACTATCAGTTGTATTAAGTGATTGGTCAAAGGGATTTTCACCACCACTTATCCCAGTAAGTTGAGAACCATCTCCGAAATATGTGTCTGCTGTTATGTTATCACTTGTTATAAAACTTCCATTTCCTGCAAAATCATTATAACCAAAATCATATTTTGCATAACCATCTAAGTTAGTTGAACCTCCAACAGTTGAACCATCAACTAACCAAATAAAATCAAAGTATAATCTGTGAGAACTAATACCATTTTGAACATGATGAAATCTTATTGAAACATTACCATCATCAATATGTTCTTCAGGGTCATAAATTGGAATCGTTAAAATAGTAAATCCTGCTTGTCCAACAAATTCAAAATAATCTTCCCACTCACTATCATCCCAATCATAAATCTGAATTTGTACCATGTGTGAAGCAGAACCAAGATAATATTCTCTAACTACCATCTCTGACATATCATCTACTCCTGTAAAATTAAAATAAACATCTAATGGGTCTGTTCCTCCACCTTCTGTAAAATTTAAACTTAAACTATCATAATACCAAGCATCTGTTATATCTTCTGTATCGGTATAAGTTCCTCCTGTAACTGCTGATTTATTTGGGTAATATGTTGTTGATGCTAATAAGTTTTCTACTGTTGCATTTAGTTTTGTTTCATTAAAAGTCGCATCTAATGTTGAACCATCAAAAGAATTAGTAATCCAACCATCTGAAGTTCCAGTTGTCCAGTTAAATCTTCCTTTGAACCAATCAGCAGTAACATTATGAAATTCCACATTATCAGTTGTATTAAGTGATTGGTCAAAGGGATTTTCACCACCAACTGAACTTAAACAATTTCCACCTACAACACAAACATCATTAGTAACTTCAATATCGTCTGCTGAGATATTTTGAACAAATAAATTTCTCCATCTCAAAGCACCTGAACCAATATCCCAACTTAATGTCTGATTGGGCATCACATTATTTCCATGATAAGTAATTCCATTAACTAATAATTCCTGTCCTAATTCTAAATCAACTCCACCTAAATACCAAGGGTCTCCATCTATGCTTAAACATCCAATAATTCCACAAATAAAATTAAAATAACCTGTATAACCTAAAGCATTTACATCTCCTCCAGAAATTTCATCATAGGTTATATCTGCAACATTACATTTAATTCCTTCTGCAGTTTCCCAACACCGAGTCATATTAGCAGTCTCATTTATTATTATTGAAGAAAAATTCAAAGGGATTATTTCTGTCCTGCCATATCCAAAGACTTCTGCATTCACCAATCCAAGCAAAACAATAATGAAGATTGGTGTAATCATCAAGAGTAATTCTTTTTTTTTAACCATTGCTCCATGACATTGGATTATACCAATGAGATTTATTTTGATGTTGCATAGGCATTTGCTGTTGAACTAATGGTTCATTCTGAGTTACTAATCTTTGTTCATTTAATCCTTTATGAGTTTCTCCTGCTAATGCTCTTCTATATGCACTTTCAATAATATCTAAAACATCCATTACAATGCTAGGATAATTATTCATTTTATATTCATTATCAATTCCATATTTCTCATAGTTATTATAAACCAATGAACGGATTTCATGTCCAATCATTTGAACTCTCTCTTTAATTTCTTGTATTGTATAATTTGATAATACTTTATTTTTATTTACTAGAATTATAATCTTCCTTAATACATCATTTACTCCAAGTTCATTCATAAATATTTTAGTTTTGTCAGGATTTTCAGCCCAGAACTGACTTCCATTTTCAATTTTAATTACATCACATCTTAATGAATGAGCAATATCTTCAAGTTCAGGTTTAAAATCTAATTCCCATTCTACTAAGTTCTGTTTTCCTTGCTGTCCATAAATTTGATTTGCATATTGATTAATCTGATTTTCTTTCTGTTCCATTTTATCTTTAGCTCTTGCTAATTCTTTTTCATAATTTTCCAATTGTTCTTTGTATATTTGTAGCTCTTTCTCGTTTGTCATCTTATTTGATTAATGAATGAAACTTAATCCAAAATATGAGTTGCTCTATCAATCTCACCCATGATGTCATTTACTGCTACATCACCTGCTGTTGATGGAATTGTTCTGGATTCTGGAGACCTCCTTCTATATTCCTCTCTTGCTTCTATTCTTCTTAATATTTCCTGCTGTGCAGGGTTCTTTGCTCTTGCTTGTAACTCTGCAATTCTATTTTTAGAAGATAATATTTTTCTATATTCATATACTCCGATTGGTTCTCCAGTATCAGGATGTCTATATTTAACAGTTCCAACAGGTCTTCCTCTTCTTCCTGTTCTTTTTATTCCTTTAGGGGGAAGATTTGAGATGTTACTTCCATAAGGACTAACTGGCTGTCCATATAGTCTTCTTGTAAATGCTCCTCTTTGAGTATAACTTGCTCCTTTTGCAAATAGAGAACCTAATCTTTCACTTACTGTTGTTGGTTTCTTTGATATTTTCTCTCTTAGTTTCTGCCTGTATTCTTTTAACTTCTCTTTAAAAGGTCTTGCTCTTTCTTTCTGCGTAACTGTATAAACAGTTTCAGGTGTTCTTTTTCTTTCTTTTGCCATTCATTACCTCCTTACAAATTAATTAACTTATTTAGTTGTTTTGCTTTTCTAATTTCTTCTTTCTCTTGTCTGCTTGATAATGCGAATGTTTGCCTCTGTATGAATTCATCAGGAGTTGTAATTGTTTTTCCTCTCCTAATTTTATAAGGTCTGAACCTTCTTAAATCTGGTTCTGTTAATTCATCAATTGCAAAGATTTCTTTCTTTCCTGTTTTTCTAATCTTAAAAGTTCTTCCAAGAGTTAATGAAGTTTCTTCTTCCCCTAATTTTAAAGCTCTTCCATAAGTTATGTCTGTCTGAAGTGGTTTGAACTCTCCCTTTCTTTTTACAAATACTGTGAATGTTGGGATTGTTTTAATTTTCTCTAATTTTTTACTAAGTTCAACTTTTATTAGTTGTTTGATTGGTGGATTAATAATCCTTATAGGAATTCTTATAATGCTTGGTGGTGTTCTTATAATTGTTTCTGGTCTTCTAATTTCTCTTGTAGTTCTTATATCTCTTTCTGTTATGTCTGTTCTTAAAATTCTTTCAGGAGTTTCTTGTCTAATTATTCTAGGAGTTGTTCTTCTTTCTGGAAATCTTCCTGTTCTTATAATTTCTCTTTCTCTTATTGTTACTCTTGGAACTATTGTTCTTTTTAAAAAGGGTTGTCTTCTTGTAATGTCACTTTCTGTAATTCTCTCTTCTTCAAATCTAAATGGAGTAATTACACTTACTTTCTTTGGAAGAGTTCTTCTTATTGAAATGTCATTAATTTGTTTTGAAATTATTTTATTCATCTCTTCAGTGCTAAGCTTATTAATATTGCTTCCTAATTCTTTTTCCCCAAGAATAGCAATTTGTATTGGTTCATCATAAGCAATTGTTCTAAATCTTTTTAATATTTTAAGTTCTTTTCCTTTTTTAGGAAGAACTCTTGCTACTTCTATTTCAGAAGTTCCCAGATTTGGTTGTATAAATTTGTCTCCTAATTTTCCTACTTCAATGATAACTTGTTTCCTTTTTCCAAAGAAAGTTAATCTCTCACTAGATAAAATATCTTTAAGTGATGCTTCTTCTGGAAGAACTCCTAAACCCATCCTACTTGTTCTTGCATAAGCAATCCCTAATTCTTTAATTGAAGGAGTTTCATAAAATAATTTAGGAGAACCAACTTTCTCACCACCAATTAATATTTTTTCACCAAATCTTGGAATTATATCTGTTCCTCCATGAGTTGCATAAAATTCTCCTTGTAAATATATTAACTTTTGTTCTGCTTTTAAAAATCCATATCCTCTTAATAATGATGGAGATGTTGCTAATTCTTTTTGTCCTGTTAATTGTGCAATATCTAATGCTACCTTTAATCTTTTTCCTGTTGGTAATGGTCTTGTCTGTTGTATTATCTTAGAGGTTAGTCTTACTTCTGGAGGTAATAATTTTAATCCATTAAAAGTAATTTCTTCTCCTGAATAAATCTTAGCATAACCTTCCTCTGAAAAAGCAAGAGGGTCTATATCTGCAATTTGTTTTCCAGTTCTCTTTTTATATACTTTATAAATATCAAACTTTCCTAATGGGCTATCGGTAATTGCTTTTTGTTCTACTTTAAAAACATCTCCATATCTTGAAGCTAATTTTTCAGCAAAGAGTTTTGGTTCAGGAACTAAAATATCTAAATCTTTGAATGGTCTTGATTCTTTTATTAAAGTTTGTTGTGCAAAACTTCCAGAAACAATTGCTCCTTCATCCTTTACTAATTGTAATATCTTAGCTTGTTCACTTGTAATTTTTGGTGATATTGGATTTTCTCTTAAAGATAATTCCATTGCAAATGTTTCTAAAGGAATAATCTCTCCTGCAAATTCAACATCTCTTTTAGGAACAAACTCTACTCTTAATGGACTTATTTCTTTAGTAAGAATTCCAGTATTAATATCAAAATCTGTTTTTCCTAAATCAATATCAGCATATTTTATTCCAGTTATATCTGTTTTAGTTGGAACATAATCAGGAGATAATCTATAATATCCTTTCTTAGTTATTTTAAGAATATCTGGGCTAATTGCTAATACTCCCAATACTCCTAATCCTTTTTCTCCCAATGTTTCTCCTGTAATAATTTTATATCCAGAATAACCTAAAACTCCTACCTTGGTTGGAACACTCAATATTTTATATTTACTAATGAAAGCTCCTCCTAGTGCTAAATCTAAAGCCACCTCGGTTTTAGATTGTGCAGGAAGATAACTTGCTGTTTCTAATATTGCTCCACCTAATAAAGAAGGATACTTTCCTATTTTAGTTGTTTCAGATAATCTATATAAATAAGAAGAACTACTTTGTAAACTAGCACTCACTAATTTATTTACTCCTGTTAATTCTCCTATTATATCTACACCTGCAATTGTTCTTGAAAGACCTCCTTTAATAAATTCTTTTGCTAAGAATCCTCCTTTAAAAATTCCCGTGGTTAAGAGAGCTACATCAAGAGCAGTTTCAGTAGGTTCTAATATATATACTTTTCCACTCTCTAAAACAGGATAATATTGTCCTGAAATTGTAAATGGTTTTCTTTGTCCTAATAAATTTTTAACATCGAATGTTGGAGTATAAGTTAATAAATTAAAATTAGTTGTTGTATTCACTATCTTATTTTGTTCTGATAAACTTGGAATATTTTTTTCTTTTAAGTATTCTTGAATATCAAAAATCGGTTCTCCTTTTGGGGTTGTATAAATCTTAACTGGTGTTGTTGTAAATGAAACAAGACTGCTTGATTTTCCTAAATCAATAGGTTGTCTTTCTGTGAATGTTTCTCCAGTAACTGGATTTAAAAATCTTTCTTGTGGAAAGTTCTCTTGGATGTTTTCTATTATTTCCATATATTTTTCTAATGGATAACTTTTTATTCCACCTTCTATATCTGATTCAACACCTATTGGATTTCCAAATTCATCATAAATAATTTTTTCACCAGAAGGTAATGTTTCAGTTCCAGTCTTAAAAGTAATAGTTGTTCTAGATACATCTTCTGGCTTTACTAATCCTGATGTTACAGCTTCTTGTCTTACTTTTCTTGCATATTCGTTTGCTGTTAATCCACTTGGAGTAGATACACTACCAATATAAGTTGTTTTTCCAATTCTTACTCCCCCTTCACTTAATACTGCAACTCTTTGAGTAGCTTGTTGTGCAGATATTCCAGCTTGTCTTGTTGCTTCTTGTCTTTGAGCTTCTGCTTGACGAGCTTGTTCTTGTCTTGCAAGTTCAGCTTGTCTTTGTGCTTCTGCTTGTCTTGCTTGTTCTTGTCTTGCAAGTTCAGCTTGTCTTGCTTGTTCAGTAAGTATTGTACTTGGGTCTTGTGTTAATGGAGCAGGTGCAGGTTGAGATACTGCACCTCCACTGAAACGATAAGGTTTACTTGTAACTGCTCCAACAACTTCTTTTAGTGTTGGCTTGTCAGGAACAATTGTAATTGGAATGCCTTTAACATCTTTATATCTTATTCTTTCTGCTTCCGACTGTGTAAGAATTAAACCACCACTTTCTACCATTCAATTAAAATAATAATTTTGAATTTAATTGCATAGGTTTACCATGGATACCTTATATATAAATCTTTCTAAAATTTACTACTAAGTGGTGAAACGCTATCTAAGAGGGTTGCATTATTCTTATCTACAAAAACTTGTCTTGAATTTGGTGCTGAACAAAGACAAGTGAACTCGCCCATCTGAACCCTAAAAGTTCTTACCCCATAGACTAACGGATTAGACATACATTCATAACTTTCTGATTTAATATAGAATAATAAGTAAATGCTTAATCCAATTATAGAAAGTATCATTATCCAAAAAGCTATACTTTGATAATTCATTTTTTCTCCTGTTTCTTTCTTCCACCACGAGCCATCTTTGCTTTATATAAAGATAAAGGATTTCCCTTTACAAAATATAAATGTCCTTCTTCTCTTGGTATGTTTGTATCTAATATTTTTTCTGCCATGTTCCCTCCTAATAATTTAGTTATTCTTCTAGTGCTTCTTCATAAGATAATTCTTCTTCATCTTCATTAAGATTATCTTTCTCTAATTTCTTTTTGTTCTTTGCCCTTGACTTCTCAACTAACCTTGCCTCACAAGTTACACATCTTCTATGAGCTTCTTCACCATCAGCACCATAGATACTTCCACAATCATTACATATAAAATAATAATTATAAAAATTAAGAAGTTCTTTTGCTTGTTCTGTTTGTTTCTTATTTAGTCTCTGCATTTTTCTTCTTTAGTTTATTTAATTTATTTAATATATTTTTTCTCATTATCTTTCTTCTTGTTTGTTCTTTTTTCCTTCTGTATCTTTCCTTACTTCTTTTACGGAGTATTTCTTTATTTTCACTATGAAACTTTTTTATTCTTTTTAATTGTTCTTCTCTATGTTCCCAATACCATTTCTTTTGTCTTGCTCTTACATACTCTTTATGTTTCTGATAATATGCTTTTTTGTTAATTCTTTTCTGTTCATCTGAAACTAAATCTCTAACTTTTTTTCTTAATATTTTTATATTTCCCTTATCATCAATCTTAAAAAAATAAAAATAACCTTTTTCATAAGGAATATTTGTTTCAGCTACTATCTCCGAAGGATTATCATTCACTTCCTTCCTCCTGATTCCCTGACCCTTCTAATAAAACTTCTGATATTGTTTTGTTTATTTCTTCTAGAGCTGATTGCATCTTCACTAATACTTGTAGCAATTCCAGTCTGAATGTCTTTTCGTCTGACAGGCTCTGAACATAACTCTCCATTACTAATTGTCTGTTCTGCTGTTCCATCTGAGTTAGCTGGTTCTCCAGTTCTGTTTCTCTTTGCGATTTCCCAGAGGACTGAGTAGGGATTCTCTGTTTGATTAAATTTTCCATGTATTCCTCCTTTCAATTTATTTTCAGCATAATTAAAATCATCAAGCACATCTTGAGGTGGAAGATATTGTAATGCTAATTTTTCTTTTCTTTTTCTTCTCCATTTTCTAATCTTAAAAAAGAAAAATATTATTATTCCGATTATTAATATTGAAGTTGAAATAAATAATATTGATGAGTATTCCATTTTAAGCTGGGATTAATCCTGAATTACCTCCACCACCTTGGACATTACTTGCTAGGTTAGATAATGATTTTAATACTTCTCCCATTTGCTTTACTGCTTCTGCTAAATTTCCACTCACTGTTGAAAATTCTTTAAACATTAACCAAAGCATTACACCTGCAATCAAAACAAATGCTAAACTTAAAATATAGTTTCCATATTCTTGCCAAAAGGATTTCTTTTCTCCATGAAGTGCATCAATTTGTTTTTCAAGTGCAGTATAGTTTCCTCTCATTAATGGATTAGTAGTTCCAACTGGAATAAGTCCACCAGTTTCATCTATAGCATTTAAGTTTCCAAGAAGAACTCCATTATACCAGTAACCATCAGGCATGATAAAGAAATAATAATCTAATCTTCCAACTCTCCCCCCATAAGCAATCTTCCATGTCTTTGTCTTCTTTAAGTATAATATTTCAAATCCTCCTTTACCAATCTTCACTGTCTTTGCAACATCTCTAATTGATGGTGTCCATATTCCTCCAACTAATTCAAATGCAGTTATTCTTTTATTAAATAACTTTTTGTTCTTAGAATAAGTCCAATACCAATATCCACCTCCAATTAATAATATTAAAAATACAATCCATCCAACGATGTTTAGTATTGTGGAAGTATTTATCCTTGAGAACCATGCAGTAATTCCTCCTATAGTATTATCAATTGCTATTGGCATTCTTCTTCTTGTTATTCAAATTTAAATTTAGTTTTAGTTTCTGTGCTAGTTCATTAATGAATTCATCTCTTCTTTTTATTCTTCTTTCTTTTTGATAATAATAAAAATCTATAATTACTTTTGCACTTGCCAATATCAAAGTTCCTATTGCAATTACTAAAAGTATTTTAAGCATAAGAAAAAATATCAATGACATTGGAATAAATAATCTAATAAAAATTGAAGGATATAGTTTATATAATAATATCATTGAAGCTCCTGCTCCGAATATTAAGAATATAAAAATTATTGCATTAGCGAGTTGAATCATAAAACTAAAAAAGAAACAAATTACATTATCTAATATTCTAAAATTCTTTTTTGTTGTTTCCTTCATCATTTAAAAACCTCCTGAATTTCATTAGTAACTTTACAAACACCCCTAATACAAATCCGATTAATCCACCAATAATAAAACTAAACCAATCCATTTAATTTCCCTGTCTTCTTTTTTCTTTTCTTAGTCTTGTTTCAGCACGAATCCATAACCAAAGAAGAGCTATGCAAACAACAAGAAGACTTCCTCCAATTAACATAGTTGGATAATCCATTTTATTTTTCTAATGCCTCCGTTATTTTAGATATAATTCCTTTTCTATTAGGAGATGATTTTAGTTCTTCTCCCCTTCTTTTACATTCTTCACATTCATCTTTAAATCTTTCTATTACCATTTGACTTAATTTAACTTCTGCAATTGATGGTTTGTATCCTGAAACTAATCTAAGTGAATGTATAAGTAGATGACACTTATCTGCAAATTCTTTATCATTCATATTGTTATTGTTTTTTCTGGAATAATTCCTTTCTCTTTAGCAAAGTTAGTTACTCCTGATAATAATTCATTTAGTTTTTGAGTTGGTTGCTGTCTTTCTTTCCAACAGATTACATGAGCAAAATCAGTTCCGATTAATGTTTCTCCTTTATATTTCTCTACTTTAAAGTAGTTATCTTTTTTAGGATTGATTTCTTTTAAACAGATTACACAATTAATTTTCATAGTAATGATGTCTCCTTGTCAATATCAAAATCAGTATCAAATAAGTTTAAATCATTATTTTTCTTTTGTTGATTAGAATTAGAATTCTTTTTATTATCTTTAACTAACTGCATTATAAAATCATGCCAAGATAAAGTTTTTCCTTTTGTTAATAATAAATCATCATATTCTTCATCTTCAAATGTAACATTTAAAGTCTTCATTAGTAAGTTACTCTGTTAGTAAGTATTTAAATGTTTCTTACTATTTTAAAGTAGTAAGATAAGTATTTAAATAGAATATTATTATTGGAGTTATGAGTTATCTTAAAACAGGATTAATAATTTTAGGATGCTGGATAGGAGTGTATATCTTAATCAGGCTCATTATTAAATGGAGGAGACATAAGAATAAATCTCCTTATTATTCAGATTACTATGGAAGATAGTCAGGAAACAAAACCTCTTGAAGACGAGACTTTCGTCGGAAGTAAGACGGCAGTAGATACTTTATGTGTTGAGGACAATATGCCTGACAAATGTTCTAAATGTAATAATCCTGTTTTAAAAAGTGGATTATGTGGTTATCATTATAGAAACCAATATTTTAATAAAGATAAACATAAAATTCATGTGCAGAACTGGAAGAATAAACATCCTGATTATTTTAAGAATTATTATCTAAATAATAAAGATAAATATAAAAAAACAAAAGAATACAAATTAAAAAATGAAGATAACAAAACAGAAATTAATTAAGTGGGATAAAAAAGAGTTGATTGAATTTGCATTATTAAGAAATGAAGATGCACATAATTACTCTGAAAGAATTGAAAGACTTGAAAAAGAGAATGAATTACTAAAGGATGAATTAAATCTACGACGAGGAATTTTAAATAATTGATTACAGCCATTTTAAGCAATTAAAATTAATGAGCTGATAATTTATATGTGGAAAATAATATGAAAAAAACAAATCTTCCATCAACAGAATTACAAATAAAAGAAATATTACATAGTGGTGTTTCATTTAATGAAAAGATTGACAAGGTATGTTATATGATGACTTGGAACAGAGAAAAACTTATTGAATTGTTATCTAAAAATGGAATGGGTAAAGAAGGAATTGGACATACTATTAAATCTCTTTGGAGAAGAAGATGAGTTCAAATAATCAATTAATAATATTAAAGAACAGCAAGGGGAAGTTTGAAGTGCATCATAATTTATGTATTGATAATCCTTTTATTCCTGATAAGCACTCACTTCTTAAAACAGAATTAAACTTAGTAGATGCAATTAAATTTTCAAAAGATTACTGCAATGAGTATCCTTATGTTGAATATGGATTTACAGTTGATGACAGTTGTTTAAAATAATGTCAGGGATATTATGGGGATTTGCTCTTGTTATTATTGTAGTATTGATTTGGTTATACTGGATGTGGAAAGCAAGTAAAGGAGAATTAAGATGAATAAAGAAATATTGAAAGTTTATTTAGAATTAAATGAAAAAACAGGAAGACCTGTAATCAATTGGGAATATAAAGAATCAATAAAAGCATGGACAATGATTGGAGTGTTAGAAACAATTAAGAAAGAATTATTAGAACATATTGATTTTGTTTCTGAAGAGGAATTAGATGAGTGAGTTTATGGGGATGGTTTTGTTCATGGGAATAACAGCAGGAGTTGCTTGGATAATTTATAAAATACTATCAAGATGATAAAACATAAAAAAGAATTCGGATACCGAGGAAGAATGTGGCAGTATGAATATTCATTACAGGATAGTCATTATGTTGTTGAATTAAAACTTCTTGATACGACAAGAATGTTTACAGCAAAAGATATGGCTGACTTAGGA
>Ga0307377_10006192_pt1 | contig 12589 bp, 7 predicted proteins | sample TR3MG_FD_202535 | JGI IMG/M metagenome (GOLD analysis project Ga0307377, IMG submission 202535) | Soil microbial communities from Risofladan, Vaasa, Finland - TR-3 | ecosystem: Environmental > Terrestrial > Soil > Coastal area > Acid sulfate soil | place: Finland: Risofladan, Vaasa | collected...
CTGCTTCTATCTTGAATTCCTTAGTGTACTGCTTTCTGGTCATCGAACACCTCACTTGGTTTAGGATACCACCTTATTTTGGTGTCCACGATATCGGGTTCAGATCATATCTAACTGTTCAGTGAAAATGTCACTATCTATCAGTTCAGTGAAAATGTCACCCTATGATCCAAAAGGTGATTTCTTCCTTGAACACAACAGAAGTTGATAATGTCTGACTTACCTACTGGGAAACCGGACGGACGGTGAGAAGTAGTTGGGCTATAATCAATACATATGAAAGCTAGCCTGACCAGAGGAACCAAACACATCGGAATCAACGCTCACCTATTAGCCAATTCCTTTGGTTATCGCCGGGCAGGCATCCACCACTACATTAGCCAGTTGCTTACGCATTTACCCTTATCAAATGATGAACTTAGATACACTGTTTTTACAAATGACCAGAGTAGTTTATCGTTGAATCAATCGCTGCAGATAGTGACCTCGCGATGGCCAACCTCCGGGCGCCTGGTTCGTATTTTTTGGGAACAATTGGTATGGCCCCTGGCTGCAGCCCGGCTTCAGGTCGATCTGCTCCATAGCCTGGCTTTCGTTAGCCCCATTCTCCACGGCCGCGACACGATCGTGACCGTTTATGATTTGAGTTTTTTGCATTTCCCTGAACGATTCCCTCGGTTACAACGCGCGTACCTGTCCAGCCAGACAAGACGATCTTGCCGACAGGCCCGGCGCGTGGTGACGATTTCAGAATCCGGCCGCCAGGATGTCCATAAACTTTTAGGTGTACCCCTCGACCGGATCGATGTAGTCTACCCTGGTGTAGACGTGGTTTTTTTCCCACGACCGGTCGAGGAGATTGAGCAATTTCGCCGCCGGCAAGCTCTTTTACGTCCTTATATTCTCCATGTTGGCACCTTACAACCGCGCAAGAATATTCCGACCCTGGTTGAAGCATTCAACCGTCTGCAAAGTTCCGAGCTAGATCTGGTTCTCGCCGGTGGAAAAGGATGGCTATATGATGACATTTTCGCCCGTGTAGATGAACTGGGCTTGAAGGAACGCGTTCGTTTTGCGGGCTATGTAACAGATGCCGATTTACCCCTGTGGTATAACGGCGCTGAGATGGTCGTACTACCTTCGATATACGAGGGTTTTGGCATGCCGGCTGCCCAGGCTATGGCCTGCGGCACGCCGGTGATTGCCTCAAATATCTCCGCGATTCCCGAGGTAACCGGTGAGGCAGCTCTTCTTTTCAGCCCGCATGATGTGACCACGTTGTGCAAACATATGACATCCGTATTAGACGATCCCCAGATAACAGTTACAATGCGAGAATTAGGGTTAGCCCAGGTAAAAAAATTCACCTGGCAAAATGCCGGTCAAAAGATGGTTCAGGTTTATCAAAAAACTCTGGACGAAGGCGCATAAAAGATGGGTTGTTACCTGCGTCACTTATATGTGCCGTCCCATCACCACCGAATAACCATACTTCAGAGAAAATGAGTAATCAGTTAGGTCATCGCACCGTAAGAAATATAACAATTATCACGGACCTGATATTGATAACATTGGCATTTGCTTTTGCCTATGTGGCCCGTTACCAATTCCAGTGGCTTCTGCCAACCACTTTGATTGTCCCCTATCAAGAATACCTCGGTCAACAAATATTACTGACCATAGTATTGGTCATCATGTTTATCCAAAATAAGGTGTGGGTGCGCCGGCGCGGAGAATTCTGGATCGATGAAGTTTCGCGGGTCGGTTTCGCAACTGCGACCAGTATCGCCCTTATGATGGCCTTTACTTTCTTCTTCCGGCCGCTGGCTTTTTCACGGCTGTTGCTGGTCTGGGTGTTGATTTTCACTATTCTGTTTATTGCCATCGCTCGATTATTAAGGCGCTTCCTTCTCCAGATCCTCTACAGGCGTGGAATCGGTGTTGACCGGGCCCTTATTGTCGGTTCGGGGGAAGTTGGGCGTGGCGTTATTCGAACACTATTGGCCCGACGAGACCTCGGGTTTCGCGCTATTGGGTACCTGGATGAAGGATCTGCAGCCAGTAACATCGGCTCTGCACAAATACCCCACCTGGGTAGTTGGTCAGACCTGCAGAAGATCCTCGAGTCTGACGTCAACGTACATACTGTCTTCGTTGCTATGCCCAACTACAAATACAAACAGATCGAGGATTTAGTACGCATAAGCCAGCAGTATGGCGTAAGCACTCAAGTCGTACCCGATTTGTTCCAGTTAAGCCTGAACCGGGTTGAGTTTAATAACATGGCCGGTATACCGATGCTCAGCACTCGGGAAGCTCGTCTGAGTCCGGCCAACCAAACCGTAAAACGACTACTGGATCTGGCCACCGTAGCCATTTTGGCAATCCCAGTTGGGCTCATAACAGTGATCACCGCTGTGGCCGTAAAATTAGAATCCCCTGGACCGGCATTTTTTTTACAGGAACGGGTAGGCTACCAGGGAAAAAGATTCAGGATGGCGAAGTTTCGATCAATGGTTGTTGACGCTGAAGATCAGAAACAAGCGCTGGAAGCGATGAATGAAGCTGACGGACCGATCTTCAAGATACGCGACGATCCACGATTGACTCGGGTCGGCCGGATCATTCGTCGCTTTAGCCTGGATGAGTTACCCCAAATATTTAATGTGCTGATAGGGGACATGAGTATTGTAGGCCCTCGCCCACCTCTCGCCGATGAAGTAGCCCGCTACCAAACCTGGCACAGGCAGCGTTTGGAAATACGTGGCGGCATTACCGGACTTTGGCAGGTGAGCGGTCGCTCTGATCTCACCTTTGATGAGCAGTGCCTGCTTGATATCTACTATATTGAAAATTGGTCGCTGGCTCTTGATTTGCGAATTATGTTGCAGACCATCCCCTATGTGATCGCGGGACGCGGCGCCTATTAGACGAGGACCGTCATTCCTCGAAACGGATCAGTAGGCAGGGTAATCATCACGCGCCGGTAGGATGGGCAGAATTACAATCCAAAACCCGAAAATCTCGTCCATGTTAGCTGTAATTTCTCCCAGACTTGCCCTATCCGACGACTTGCCAACGATTGCTCGGCGTTCGATGAGTAAGTTTGGCGCGCTATTTTGCTTGTGCTAGAATCGCATCCACTGGCGTAAACGTCGGTTAATAATAAAGAAAAAAATGGCGGCGTTGGAAGACGACCGCCATTTGTTTGTCTCAATGGCCAGGTCAATAATTCGGTATTTAAATCTTGAAATCGTCGTAGGAACCTGGAAGACCGAGATGAGCCATTGCTTAATATGAACCTAACGATAATGCTGAGTTAAAAGAACCACGTAAAATCCGAGGTTGGCCAAACGTTAAGTTGACGACCTACCAGTCGATTTCGTGGTGCTGCCACTAATATCGACTGGTCAAAGTACCTTATTTGGCTGAATCGGAGGAGGAACAACAACGGTATGAACGAAGAGCGACCCATTAAGGATGCCCGCGAGGCGCTTGAACAGGATTTGCATGAACCGGCCACTGACAATAGCCCTGAACCGGCCGCGGGTCAGGATGAAACAATCGTTTCTAATCAGGCTGAGGAGCTTGATGCGACGTCAGCAGCTGTTGAGCTTGATACGCCAGCAGTGGACTACGACCTCGATTCGTCATCGGCGAACAACGAGCTTGATTCGTCAGCTTCAGACGACGGATCGGAATCAAACAATGGCGCTGACGCTAATGGTTTGTCTAAGAACCACACCAGGTTAATCGTCGGCGGTACTATTATTGTCGTTTTGTTAATTGTCGCCGGTCTATTTCTGCCGCCTATTTCGTTGGGTGAGCGGCTTGGTATCGGTGGTGACAATGGCAACAATGGTCAGGCTGATCCGACGGCTGCAACAGCAGACTTGGAAGAATCTGCCCCTGCTGAGGGCATCGAATTGACACTCACAGACGAATCTTCTCGGGTTAAGGTCAAGACTCTCAGCCAGGAAAAATTCCTGACCGGAGATGCCGGAAATGATTGGATAACCGCGCTAGAGGCCATCCCTGGTAATCTTCAGCTCGCCGGAGATGTCTATGAACTAGACCAGAAGGACGAAGGCAGTTCAGGCAGCGCTAAGATAGCTGTCCCGGCCTCCGCCCAACCATTCCAGACATTGGATCTGTATGGTTGGAACGGTCAAAGATGGTTTTTCATCGCCAGCCAGGTAAGTAGTAATCCCGGCTCGTTGATTTCGGCCGAAGAGCCGCTTCCGTTGGCCCTGGCCCTGATGCAAACGTTGCCGACGGCCGAGTTAGCGATTGGCGCCGAGGCATTGCCGGCGCAGGTATTACCCGCAGCTATCCTCCCTTACCTAACCGAAATTTCTGTTGGAACCTTAACCCTGGCGGATAATGGGCAACTAAAGGGCGAGTTGGTCACTGTGCCCAGTGGCAGCTACCGTCAATTTTTACGGGCAACCAACACCGGCGTCATTGTAGATTCGGTTACCCTGTCCTCTTTACTCAGCAGTCCCGAGGCGCAACAGACCCACAATCAGATGTTAGTAGATAAAGCCTACGGTGGCGGTTATTCAGGGGTCAATCTGGATTACCAGGGCGTCCCCCTGGAACAGTCTGAAGCGTTTACCACATTTGTGGAAGATTTGGCTGAGAGCCTTCATAAAGAAGGACTCGATCTGGTTTTAACCCTGGAGACACCGCTTCTGCTGAATGGCGAGTGGGATACAGCAGGCCAGGATTGGGCGGCGCTGGGCGCCATCGCCGATGCAATCCACGTGCAGATGCCTCTGGACCCGACCGCCTATGGAGATAATGGAGATGCCCAGGCGATCGTTGAATGGGCTACTCGCCAGATTGAGCGGAGCAAAGTGTCAGGCTTGCTTTCGATTAATGCTATCGATGCTGTCGGTGACGCACGGAGAGAAGTTGAGGATGACAAAGCACTGGCGAACTTTGGCGAGCTTGATTTTGTCAAAGGATCGGCCGGTATCGAACCTGGTGAATCGGTTGATGTTGTTTTGTCCGGTACGGCCGGCGAATTGGTCTGGGACCCGGAAGCGTTAACTTATAAATATACCTATGAACAAGGCGGTCAACCGCATGAAGTCTGGTTGGGAAGTGAGGCAATTCTGGGCCACCAAGGTCGCTTCGCCAATCGCTATCATATTAACGGTTTGACGGTGCGTGGGTTGGGCTATCTCGATGATGGCACAGGCTACGCTACAGCTGTAGAAAGTTTGCTTGGCCTGGCTGATGCCCCGCAACCTCAAAGCGCCGCCATTGTCTGGACCGTTGAAGACGAAACCGGCGGCGTTGTCGCCAGCAGTAGCGGCGATACGAACTCCTTCTCTTGGGAAGGTAGCGAAGTCCCGGGCAAATATGTTGTCCGAGCGGATTTTGCCCATGGAGATAGCATCGCCAGTCTTGGCTCCCTGGAGGTGACCGTTGCTGAAGCGGCCGAACCCACCCCTAAACCCACACAAGAAAAACAGGTAGCCGAAGCCGAAGAAAAGCCAACAGCAACTCCTGACGCCGCGCAACCATCTGCGGCCAATCCTGGCGATGCTGACGCGGCCGCCAACATAGCCTCCAATGTTCGCAGCGGTCCAGGAGTGAATTACGGGATTATTGGCGGCGTCCAAACCGGCGAAAAATTCTCACTAATCGGCCGTAATAATGATAAATCGTGGTACCAGGTAAGGTTGGGAGATGACACCGAGGGTTGGATTTTCGCCCAGTTAGTAACTGTCAATTCCTCCGTCGATACCGGAGCCCTGGCTGTTGTCGAAGTAGAACCGCCGGCCGTGGCTGCCGGTGGCGGGGCGGCCCCACCTGTGTTTGCCCCAGCAGGTGGTGGTAGTTTTGAATTGGGTGGGCAGACACACACACTGGCCAATCCTACCATTATGCAGATGGCCGGAATGAACTGGGTGAAGTTTCAGCACAAATGGGGGCCAGGTGATTCGCCGGATGGCGTGGGCGGTCGTATTCAGCAGGCTCAAGCCAATGGCTTTAAGGTGCTTCTGAGCATTCCCGGTGGTAGCACCTACCCAGGCAGCATTGACTTCAACAGTTATGTTGAGTTTTTACGCGGCGTGGCTTCCTATGGACCTAACGCCATCGAAATCTGGAACGAAGAAAATATCGATTTCGAATGGCCGGCCGGGCAAATTAATCCGACGACCTATGTCAACAGCATGCTGGCCCCGGCCTATAATGCAATCAAGTCAGCCAATTCCAGTGTTATGGTTATTAGCGGTGCTCCGGCGCCTACCGGCTTTGACAACGGCACCAATGCCTGGGCGGACGATCGCTACATGGCCGGGGTTGCCGCCGCAGGTGGGGCTAACTATATGGATTGCATTGGTGTCCATTATAATGCCGGCGCTACCTCCCCGAGTGCCAGTTCAGGTCACCCGGCCGGTAACAATCATTACAGTTGGTACTTCGGCCCGACCCTGAATATGTATTACAATGCCTTCGGCGGTTCCCGCCCGGTATGTTTCACTGAGTTAGGCTACCTTTCTGGCACAGATTACGGCGGTGTTCCGTCACGCTTCTCCTGGGCATCGAACACAACGGTTGCCCAGCATGCCCAATGGCTTGCCGAGGCAGCCAGCCTATCGGCAAACAGTGGAAGAGTACGGTTGATGATTATCTTTAATGTTGACTTTACCCAGTGGGGTGAAGATCCCCAGGCCGGTTATGCCATGCTACGTAAAGACGGTAGTTGCCCCTCCTGCGGGCTGTTGGGTCAAGTCATGGGCCGATAGGAATCGGCTAGGGCCGATAGGAATCGTCGCGACTGTTTATTGGCTGGTAAACTAATGATGAAATTTGGAAACCAGGCTGCCTGCCGAAATAGCTTATCGGACTGGGGCCTGGTTTTATTACTGAAGGGGAATGAATAATGAGAAAAATACAGGTCTTATTCCTACTGTTATTGTTATTGACCTTGGTTGCTTGTGGCAGCGAAGGGGAACCGGAACAAACGGCCGACAACCAGCCTGAGCAAGCGGCCGAAGCTTTGCCAACATCGACGTTGCCGCCGCCGGTCATCGTCAGCGATACGGAAAGCGGAAGCCAACCGTCAGATGCCGCTGGGGAAGAAGCGACTACGGCTGAGGAGGCACCCGCCGAACCTCCCGCGAAATTGCCGACCCACCCCTGGCCGGCCGATGCTTTCGGCTATGGCACCCAATCCCATGCTATCGTGGGCGATCCTAACTACGCCATGGACGTCATAAGCAATCAGCTTGGTCTGGATTGGGTCAAGATTCAGATGGAATGGCCTTTGGTCCAGCCCGATCCGGAAACGTTTCAGTGGTACCACTACGATGGCGCGGTGAATGATGCCAATGCCAAAGGTCTCAACGTTTTATTTAGCGTTGTCGGTTCGCCCGAATGGACAAGGGCGGCCGGTGGCAACAATGGACCACCAGACGACTACGCCCAATACGCCAATTTCTTGACCGCGCTACTCAACCAATACCCGGGTAAAATCCACGCCATAGAGGTATGGAACGAACAAAATATCGACCGCGAATGGTCCACAACCCAGGGACTCAGTCCGGCCGATTACGTACAATTTCTTTCGCAAGCCAACGCGGCAATTAAGGCTGTCGACCCAAATGTCATAGTCATTAGCGGCGCTTTGGCACCAACTGGTGTTCATGACGGGATCACTTCATACGATGACTTTCTTTATTTAGATGAAGCCCTGGCGGCCGGTTTGCTGAACAACACGGATTGTGTTGGCGTTCACCACAATGGCTATAATATTGGTCCTGACGTAGCCTTTGAGGAAGCCGGAGCGCAGACAGAAGCGGCGACGGCTATTTTTAGAGGACCCTTTGATAATCCGCACCATAGCTGGAGCTTTAGGTCGACGGTAGACACCTACGCCGCAAAAGTCCAAGCAATTGATCCAGGAAAAAAACTTTGCGTGACCGAGTTTGGATGGGCTAGCAGCGAGGGTTATGACACTTTCCCAACAGGTTTCGAATTTGCCCAGGACAATACCCTGGAAGAGCAAGCCCAATATATCGTGCAGGCTTACCAACAGATGCGAGACTCGGGTAATGTCTGGCTGGCATTCTTATTCAACTATGACTTTGGGAACAAAAGCGGCGGTCCGACGGACGATCCAGTACCTTATAGCATAATTGACACGAATGGGGTCCCCCGGCCGGCCTTTAGCGCCGTCAGCGAGATGGCCAAGGATTAGTAGGTAGAAGCGATTGGCTCGAGCAGATCGGCAAGATTTGAGCGAAAGATCTACTTTCTGCTCGAGTGACTAACCCAATCAACCAGGCAGCAACGGACTGAATCTTGAGTTCCTTTAGAAAGATTATTTTCCTGGCGCTATTGACAATGCTGGCTTTCCTGGTTGCCTGTAGCAGTGAGATAGAACCAGCGCCGACTGCCCCTGGTGTCCGTGGTTCCGCTAGCGCGGCGACAGCCACCGAGGACACGCCTACTCAGACCCCTAAAGCAACTGATATAGCGGCTGCTGATCCCGAGACAGCAGCGCCAACACGCACGCCAGCTATGACAGAACAGCCGGCCACGGTTTCAGCCATCGAGTTAACTACTCCCTTTAACTCTCCTGAATATGGCGTCCACACTTTCATGTGGTGGCTACCCGATATTGCCGAGCGCGACCTGGCCCTGGTCCAGGAGATGGAATTCGGCTGGGTAAAACAATCATTCCCCTGGCGCGATATCGAAACGCTGGAAAAAGGGAAGCATGATTGGTACCGTCCAGACCTGATTGTGGACCTGGTTGAAAAAGCCGGTCTCAAGATGCTGGTCCGCATTGACCGCCAGCCATTTTGGTCTCAAGAAGAGGAATGGCCTCCGCTGGAAAATGCCCCACCCGATGATTACCAGGATTTTGGTAACTTTTGCGGCGCCATGGCCGAGCGATATCGGGGTCGTATAGCCGCTTATCAGATCTGGAACGAACCCAATTTGAACCGGGAATGGGGCGGCGAGCCGCCCAATCCGCGGGAGTACACGGAACTACTTAAAGTGTGCTATCAAGCCATCAAAGCGGCCGACCCTGAAGCCATTGTCGTCTCGGCCGGCCTGGCTCCAACGGGAACGGAGCTGCCAGTTGCCATACCCGATACGGATTTCCTGCAAGCGATGTATGATGCCGGAGCAGCCGATTTTTTCGACGTCCTGGGCTTGAATGCCCCCGGATATAAGGCGCCACCCGAGATATCGCCTGAAGAAGCTGAAGCCACGACCGAATTTGGTGGCGGTCGTTGGTTCACCTTCCGCCATGTTGAGGATATGCGGGACATTATGGTTGCTAACGGCGACGCGGCTAAACAAATAGCCATTCTGGAGCTGGGCTGGACGACTGATATACTAAACCCGGATTACGCTTGGCATTCCGTCACCGAGGAAGAACAAGCCGATTACCTGGTCAGAGCTTATCAATACGCGGATGAACATTGGCAGCCCTGGATCGGGCCTATGTTCACGATATACATTGCCGATTTTTTCTGGACGCCTGAAGAGAATGAGCAGTGGTGGTGGGCTATCACGCTGCCAGATGGTTCTCGTCGCCCGGCTTTCGACGCTCTAAAGGAAATGGAGAAGGTTACGGCCGGGGCATCTCAAAATGATCTGCAAAATTAATCTCCAGCAGACACTATAATTCCATTAGTCATTTCTGCGAATAACGCTGAATTTCCCCCTGAAAGAGCGGCTTAATATTAGCTGATTCAGATCTTTGCACTCTGATAAAGACCATCAGATTCGAAGCCAAAGCGTTCATAATAGCCCTGGGTACCGATAGCACTGATCACAGCCAAACGATCATAGCCGGCTTCCCGGGCGATACGCTTGGCCTCGCTAAGTAATTGGGCGCCCAGACCGATATGTTGCGCATCTCCCTGGCTGGTTTCGCCGATGGGCACGGCCGGGCCGTAGATATGCAACTCCCGTATCATGGCCTGTCCGGCCAATTCCGGGATAGGCAATTCAACATCTGCGTGGGGTATAGACAGCCGTAGGAAACCGGCGATATGCTTCTCCGTCTCAAAGCTTACGAAGTGCTCGATTGTCGCGTCTGTCTCATAGGATGCTCTCTTTAAGCTTAGGTCACCTAGCTCGACCTGCATGCGACGTACTTCCCGACAACGAATACACCGGCAAAGTAAACCCCGATCCGCCATTCGTTGTTGGGCGATCTGTCTTAAGTTTGCCTTTTTCATCCCGGCCACCACGTTGGTGGTCGGGATATCACGGACGATCCGATTGATGCGCACATAGGCTGGCACCTGAACCTTGCAGGCGATAAGCACTTCAGTGATCTCTTCTTCTGTATATGGCCGGTACTCCCCACGCTGCCAATATTCGTACAGTTCAGCATTCTCCACCAGCATGCAGGGATATATTTTTATTTCGTCAGGTCGCAGAGACGGGTCCTGCCACAAACGGCTAAAATCTTCTACATCGCTTTCCGGTGTGGCGCCCAGCAGATTGGGCATCCAATGAGCCTGAATCTTAAAGCCGGCCAAACGCAATAAACGCATGGCCTTTCGCATATCCGCCACGGTCTCACCGCGATTATTCAAGGCTAATATCCGGTCATCCAGACTTTGCACGCCGATCTGTACCTTGGTCACACCTAGGTAACGAAACCAGCGCAACTCTTCGGCATCGATGTGATCCGGCCGGGTCTCCACGACCAGACCCACATTTCGCCTAGTCCCGGCGGCGTTAGCTAGCTGCGCCTCAGTCAGGGAGGCAGCATCTTCGCCATTCATCGCTTCCAGGCAGCGCTTAACAAACCACTCCTGGTAATCACGGCGGTAACTGGACCAGGTCCCACCTAGAATCAAGAGCTCGAGCTTGTCAGATGGATGCCCGATGCGATCCAGCGCTTCAATACGAGCGCTAGTCTGCTCATATGGATCAAAGGCATGGCGCTCGGCACGCATGGCCCCAGGCTCATCATGAAGGTAACTTTTGGGCATACGAATATCGGTGGGGCAAAAGATGCATTTGCCAGGACAGGGGTAGGGCTTGGTCAACACCGTGATTACAGTAACGCCAGCCTGACTGCGGGTAGGTTTGACCTGGAGCATCGTAACAACCTCCGGATCAAAAGCCATCCAACCGCTATCACATAGTTCCTGGTATGCCCTTAAGACCTGGCTCTTGGACAACCAGGGCAAACCTCTTTGGGTCGATTTATTGATGATTTTGCTGTAAGCATCCCCCTTGAGCGGCTTGTGAGCGATCAGCTCCTCGATCAGTTCAACCAACGCCAGCTGCTTGCCGTCTATAGCGACCGAACGGTGGTTCGCCAGCCAAAGTTTCTCAGTAACTGGATCCAGTTGGATCTGCTTAGGATTTTCTGTCATCGTAAAAGAGTATGTTGAAGGCAAATACTGGTTATCCGACCAACTCCACTATCATCCGCAATGTCTCAACATTAGCCACTGTGAGATTGAGAGTCGTTGCCGGGCCGTCTAGCCAGAGCGATAGCCGATCCTTTATCCTCTCTTTAGAACCAACCAGGGCCACTTCGTCAATTAAACTGCCAGGCACGGCCATCATGGCCTCACCTCTACGGCCGGACAGGTAATGCTCCTGGATTTCAGCTGCGGCGCCGGCATATCCATAACGGCTGGCCAGATCCTTGTAGTAATTTTTGTCTTTTGCACCCATTCCGCCAATATACAAGGCCAGCATCGGCCGTAGACTGTTGTAGCAGACCTCCAGGTTGTCATCCATAACGACAGATACCATCGGAGCGATATCAAAATCATTCAGACCTTTCCCATTGCCGGCTCGCGCGAAACCGCCCTCAAGATGGGACCGGTATACCTCGTCAAATTTCTGGGGCGAATAGAAAATGGGCAGCCAGCCATCAGCGATCTCGGCCGCCAGAGCGACATTCTTCGGGCCAATGGCGGCTAGGTAGATTGGAATGTCAGGCGTCGCTTCCAGAGTGCTGTAAAGCGGTTTGCCCAATCCGGTGGCGTCATTCCCGGCGTAGGGCAATCGGTATACTTGCCCGTCGTAGGTCAGGCGCTCTTCCCGTTTGAAAATAGTCCGCACAATGTCGACATATTCCCGGGTACGGGTAAGTGGTCGGGCGTAGCTGAGGCCATGCCACCCTTCCACCACCTGGGGCCCGGATAGACCAAGACCCAGCCGGAATCGCCCACCGGAGAGCTGGTGCATGGTCATCGCTGTCATGGCCGCATTAGCCGGTGTCCGGCCGGGCATCTGCATAATAGCCGTACCTAGTTTGATATGCGTCGTTAACGCCCCTAGCCAGGCAAGGGGGCTGACAGCGTCGGAACCGTAAGCCTCGGCCGTCCAAACCACATCCACGCCCAGGCGATCAGCTTCCTGGACCATCTCGATGGGTAGGTCAATTCTTCCAGCGGCGTAACCGAGCATGAGTCCCAGACGCATTATTGTCTCCTTTCATTGTCCAGCAGAAAAGCCACACTAATGAATAATCACGGATTGTAGGTTAGGTAGTGGATATTGACCAGAGTGGAGATTGTGGAGGATAAGAACAACAATTTTTTTCCGACATCGCAAACAGCAGCGATATTCGCCA
>Ga0307377_10006193_pt1 | contig 12588 bp, 10 predicted proteins | sample TR3MG_FD_202535 | JGI IMG/M metagenome (GOLD analysis project Ga0307377, IMG submission 202535) | Soil microbial communities from Risofladan, Vaasa, Finland - TR-3 | ecosystem: Environmental > Terrestrial > Soil > Coastal area > Acid sulfate soil | place: Finland: Risofladan, Vaasa | collected...
CGGGCGCATAGTGAATCGCGGCAGACCGCACCAGCCCGACGATGACGGCGCCGAGCGCGGCGCCGGGCAGGCTGCCCAGACCGCCGATCACGACCACTGCAAACGAGAGCACAACGACCTCGACGCCTAAGCCGGGAACCACCGAAACCGTGGGCGCGGTGAACGCGCCGCCTATGGCAGCCAGCATCGAGCCCAAGGTGAACGTGACCAGATAGAACCGGTCGACGTTGATCCCCATCGCCCGGCTCACTTCAGGATCGTGGATCACCGTGCGCAGCAGCTTGCCGATGCGCGTGCCGCGCAACAGCAGCGTCAGTCCTCCGCCCGAGGCGATCGCAATCCCCACCAGGATCAGGTTGTAGGTCGGGTAACTCAAGTCGCCGACATCGAAGCTGCCGAGCAGGCCGTAGGGCTGGGCGATGAAATAGGGATCGACGCCCCAGATCAGCTTGATCACGTCCTCGAGTATCAGGAACAGCGCGTAGGTGATGAGCAGGATCACCGATTCGTCCTTCGCGTACATGAAGCGCAGGATGCCGCGTTCGATCAGCGGTGCGAACACCAGCGTGATGATCACCGCCGAGGCCAACAGTACGAGGTAGGACAGCATCGGCGGATAGCCATGCGCGAACCATGCGCCGGTAAACGACGCGGCGGCGTAGGCGCCCAGGGCATAGAAGCTGCCGTGCGTGATGTTGACGATTTTCATCACGCCGTAGATCAGCGTCATGCCGACCGCCGCGACAAACAGCCACGCGGCGTAAAAGATGCCGTCTACGATGACGGCAGGGATTTGATCCAAGGAGAGAGCCGGAAAGACAAGCGGCTGCCCGCGCTGGACAGCCGTTTATCGAATCGATCTATTTCTTGAAAGCGCCCGACGCGATCCAGTCTGCGGCCTTGACGCCGTCCGGCGGATTGACTCTTTCTGCAGGATAGCGCTTCACGTTGGTGACGGTCATCTTCCCGTGCACGAGCTTGCTCATGCCGTAGGCCGTCTCCATGATCGCCTGGTGGCCTTTGCCGTTGACCATGCGCACCTCGCCGCCGGGGCCTTCATAGGTGAGGTGTTCAAGCGCCGCAGCCACTTGTTCGTGGGATAAGGGCTTTTCCCCCGCCGAAGGCACTTTGCTTGGTTCCGGCCAGTCCGGATTGGACTCTTATCAGTCAAGAGTTGTTGACCGGAATGCCTCCGGTTGTGCCGGAGGCTCCTTACCGAATCAAATCGTCGGCGTAGCCAGGTAGGCTGCGATATCGGCCAAGTCCTGGCTCGTCAATCCGGAGAATTGGCTCATGCCACCGAAATTGCTGGTGATGGCGCCCTGAATGACGTTCGGGCTGTTGGCGCCGGCCAATACGTTCAGGTTGGCCGGGGGCGTTCCATGGCAAGCGCCACAATTATTGCTTACGTATAGGGCTTTGCCATTGGCGGCGGATGCCACGCCCGCGGGACCGGTCACTGCGAAGGTGCGCGTCACTGTCGCTGCCGCGGCGTAACTGCCATTGCCGCCTTGATTGGCCGTGACGGTGCAATTGCCTGCCGCCACCGGTGTCAGCGTATCGCCGCTCACCGTGCAGATCGTAGGCGTGGTCGAGGCGAAGCTGACAGGCAGGCCCGAGTCGGCGCTGGCCGACAAGGTGACCGGCGTCCCCACTATCTGCGGGCCAGGCGAGGCGAAGGTGATGGTTTGGCTCGGCAATACGACCCCGCCTGCGGACGCGACAGTAAAGGTGTTGACCACCGTAGGCGCCGCGTTGTAAGTCGCGTCCCCGCTTTGATCTGCGCTCAGGCTGCAGGTACCCGCTGCCACCAGCGTCAGCGTGTTATTGCTCACCGTGCATACCGCCGGCGTGCTCGAAGTAATGGTCACGGGAAGCCCGGAAGTCGCCGTGGCCGACAAAGCCGGTACGGCAGCGCCCAGCGTTTGATCGCCGGGCGAGGCGAAGGTGATGGTTTGTGCCGTCAGTGCGGTGCCGCTGCCGCTGCCGACGCCGTTCGCCATGTAGGTGGCAATGTTGTCGGCGATGGCGCTGGTGATCGTACTCGCCAGAACGCCCATGCCGCCTTCGTTCTCCTGGATCGCATTCAGGATATTGGCTGAGTTGACCGCGTCCGGCATGCTCGCTCCGTGACACACTTGGCAGTTTGTGTCGTAGGCAGTCTTGCCCGCCGCTGCGTCACCCGGCTGGCCGGTGCTGGTGGTCAAACCACGGGTCTCGTGGCCGGAATGCATTTCGGTTTCGACATCGTGCAGGGTCTTCCCCTGCTCCTGCAGCTTCGCATGAATCTCATCGAGCACGCTGTCCTGCGCGTCGCCCGGACTAGATCCATCGGCAGCCTGCAATTTGCTGCGGATCGGGTCGTCGGGCAGCTTGGTGACGTCAATTCCCTGGGACAGCAGTTCGGTCTTCACCGTCTGGGCAGCGGTGCGGATTCGATCGGCCGTATAGCTTGCGACTTCGTTAGCGTCGAATTTGTCGAACGCATCGGCAGCGACACCGGTGGTGCTCAAGTCGGCCACGATCATGTCGGTCACCGGCGTGATGTTGACGGTGCCCGCAGCCTGAACCAATGAATGCAGTTCTTGCGGCGCGCCCGTGGTGGCGTCGTTATAGGCCACCCGCGCCACGCAGGGCAGTGTGAGCGCGCTGACATCGATGCTGTAACTTCCATCCGCCAGCGTAGTGACTGGAGAGGCGGTGCCTGCGGTACATTTGAGGCTGACTTGCCCATTGGCGATAGCCAAACCTGTTGCGGCCACACCGCTCACGGTGGCAGCCGCAACGGGGCTGCTTCCGCCTCCGCCACTGCCGCACGCGGCCAGTACCGCAGCCAGCGCCGTGCTGGCGAGCCCCCCTGCCACTGTCTTGAAGTTGATTCGCATGTCTTTAACTCCCTGGTTGATTGCACTGTGCATGAATTGCTCGATCCATCGACGCCTGCCCGCCCCGCTTCGCCTGCACCACGAGCCCGACCTGGGGGCGCGTCGCCGGACTTGCCGACAGCCGTGCCTGCATTATAGCTGGGAATTAATCCCATGCTACAACTGCATTGTGTGATAAACTTCACGCCACCGTCCGAATAAACATGCCGCGTCCAACCCTATTCCCGCTCTAACCGCTATGGGTCGCCCACCCCGCAATCTGCCTCCCAACCAGCCGCCCGAGCACGCCGTGCCGCCGGCCGACGAGGTTTTGCGCGCTTTGGGGAGCGTGCTCGCGCCGCTGCTGCGGCTCCTGCTCGCAAGCGGGCTCGATTACACCAGGCTGGCCGCCGAACTCAAGCTCCTGTTCATCGAACAGGCGCGGCTCGAGTTGCTGCGTCGCGGCCAGGCGGACACGAATTCGGCGATCAGCCTGTTGAGCGGCGTGCACCGCAAAGACGTACGCGAGTGGCGCGAAAACAGACTGGGTGCGCGCATCGCGCGGGGCGTGTCGATGAGCTCCCAGGTGTTCGCGCGCTGGGTGCAGGACCCGCTCTACCGCGACCGGCGCAAGCGGCCAAAGCCCTTGCCGCGATCCGGCGCCGGCGCTTCGTTCGACAGCCTCGCGCGCAGCGTCACCCAGGACGTGCACCCCTACACGCTGCTGACCGAGCTCATTCGTCTGGGCCTGGTGAAAATAGAGAAGCGCAAGGGCGAGGAGTATGTGGTGCCCAATCGCGACGGCTTCGTTCCGCCCGCGGGCTCGCGCGAACTCCTCGAGCTGTTCGCCGGAAATTTGTCGGACCATGCGGGCGCCGCCGTCGCCAATCTCCTGGGCAGTGCGCCGCGCCTGGAGCAAAGCGTCTTCGTCGAGGGCATCACGCGCGAATCGGCAGAGCATCTGGGCGAACTCGCACGCAAACTCTGGGCGCAGGTCAGAAGCGAAATGATCGCCGAGGCCAGCCGTCGCTATGCGGCCGACCGGCATCGCGGCGATGCGACCTACCGCGCGCGCTTCGGCGCCTATCACTGGGAGCAGGACCACCAGTCCGAACAAACCGCCGCAGAGCCGGCGCAAAAGGGAGTAGAAGATGAGACTGATTAAGCGCATCGCCTTTGCGCTCTGTGCCCCACTGATCCTCGCGCTCAGCGCCTGCGGCGGCGCCGGGGTCGGATTGGCTACGGTCGCCGGCGGCGTGGGAACGGGCGGGACAGGCGTCGTCTTAGGCGCGATCACCGGCTTCGGCAGCGTGGTGGTGGACGGCACGGCCTACAGCAGTGCCACGCCGCAGTATTTTGCCAGCAGCGACCAGGGCGACGCCGTCGAAGTGTCTTCGGCAAGCATGCAACTCGGCAACGAAGTGCAGCTGCAGCTCGATGCGCAGGGCAATCCGACCAGCGTAATCATCGAACCTGAGTTAACCGGCGCCATAAGCCAAGTCGGCCAGGTCGGCCAGGGTCGGTTCGTCGTCAATGGCATGACGGTGCGCATCAACGACCAGGCCGCACTCGGCCCGGTGACCTATTTCTCGGGTCTGAGCGGGTTCTTCAGCCTGGCGGTCGGCATGCGGGTCGCGGTGCACGGCGCGTACGGTGTCGATCCCGGCAGCCAACAGGCATACATCCAGGCTTCGCTGATCGAACGGCTGCCCGACTCCAGCGCGATCTATCGATTGAGCGGGCTGGTGTCCAATCTGAACGCCGCGGCCGGGACGTTCCAGCTCGGCGGCAGCACGGTGCAGACAAGCGGCTCCACCAGCATCCTGCCTGGCGGCACCGTATTGGCGAATGGCCTATGGGTCAACGTCTGGAGCAACACCGCTTTGGCGGCGGACGGTACGCTGCACGCAGGCGTGATCCGCGTGCGGAGCGTGTCGGGCATGACCGGGACGGTGCAGATAGGCGGGGTCGTGTCCATGTTGTCGGGTACGCAGTTCCAGGTTTCGGGCATCGCGATCGACGCCAGCGCGAGCGCACTGGCGTCGGTGGTGAGCGGTCTTGCGCCCGGCGAGTATGTGGTAGTGCAAGGGCAAGCCGATTCGAGCGGCAGCGCGCTGGTCGCCAGCAGCATTCGCACTTACGCCGCACAGCCTGCTCAAGTGGAACTCAAAGGAACCATCACCGGTTTTGTCAACCCGGGCAGCTTCCTCGTTCGCGGCGTGCCCGTGGATGCTTCGCAGGCGCAGCTACTCGGCCCGGCCGCAGGCGCGAGCCTGCGCAACGGCATGTTCGTTGACGTAGTCGGCGCCGTCGACGGCAATGTGGTCAGCGCCAAGTCATTGTCCGAGGCGAGCGCGCCACCCACGGGAGCGACAGTAAATTATGTCGGGACTGTGAGCCAGTTCGACGCCGCAAGCGGATCGTTCGTCCTGACCGGATCGCTGAACGAGGAGGGGGCGAGTGACACAATCAGTCTGGCGCCGAACGTAGCCTATGCAAACGGCACCGCCGCGCAGTTCGGCGACGGCGCCTACGTGGAAATCGAGGCGACGAACACCGCCGACGGCATCGTCGCCTATGGCGTGATCTTTAGAATGACCGGCGCGGGTTCCGGCGGTCCCTCGGGCGGCACGCTGGAAACCGAGGGCCTGGCCTACGGTGTCACTTCGACCGCTTTCCAGGTCAACGGCCTCACGATCCAGGTCAACGGCGTGATTCCGCAAGGCGGCGCCCTGGTGGACGGTGTGCAGGTGGAAGTCGAGTTCACGCAATCCGGCGGACAAAACCTGGCGCAGGGCATTGCCGTCGATAACTGATCCAATACGGATTCGCGCGTTCGGCAATCAGCGGGTGCACGGCATCGTGATGCCCTCGTGGCCGAACAATTCATCCTGGGTCATGGTGCTGCGCACGGTGCCGGCCGTTGCATCGAAAAAAACGAAAACGCGTTGGATGTTCCGGTCATTGACGCACGTGCGCCAGTCCCATACCAGTTCGTCGCGCGCTTTGAAATAGGCGGTGCGGCTGTAGTCGGGCGGACCGAGGATACGCAACACCTGTGCTTTCGCCATGCCGGGACGGATCCGCGCAAGCCCGGCTTCATCCAGCACGTTTTTGATGCTCTGCAGGCGTCCGTCCGGACCAAGCCTCACCATGAAGGTGTCGACTCCGGCCGGACCGCGCGGATATGCAAGCTGAATCGAACCGTCCGGGTCCTGCCAGCGCATCGCCGGCTGCCCCATCAGCCGCATCACATCCTGGAGTCGTGCTGTACCGGGGCGAAGGCCGGCACCGCTGTAGGAAGCGCAGGCGGCCAGCAGCACGGTCACCAGAACCACGGACCAGCGCAGCGTGGAGCCCTTACGGACTATCGATGAAGGAGCACCCTGCCTCGTGTTCACTTGAACCACCGCGTATTTCCGTGTCGACGAAATTGCCTCTAGGCCTTCTTCCCGCTCACGCCATAGAAATGCCGGATCGCTGCCTCGGCGCAAATGCGGTCCTGCTCCGCGGTGCCCGAACTCACGCCGACGCCGCCGACGATCTCGCCGTCGATGAACACCGGCAGGCCGCCGCCGATGATGCTGAAGTGGCCGCCGTTCGTGATGTGGATACCGAAGGTCTGGCTGCCGGGCACGCACAGCTGGTTGTACTCGTGCGTGCCTTTGCGCGCGACTGCGCCGGTGGAAGCCTTGTCGATCGCGATCGAAATGCTGCTGACCTTGCCGCCGTTCATGCGATCGAACTTGATCAGGTGCCCGGATTCGTCGGTCACTGCGATGCACATCGGGATCCCGATCTCGCGCGCCTTCGCCGCCGCGCCTTCGATCAGGATCTGCGCTTCGTCTATGTCGAGCCGCTTAATGCTGAGCATGTTGGGTCATCCTTTTCGCGAGTACGGTAGTCTTTAGAAAATCGGCCAGCGCCGCGGTTTCGCCGGCGTCCAGCGACACGTAAGGCGGGTACAGGTCGCCCACCGGCAGCCCGATCAGGCGCATCGCGGTCTTCATCGTCGCCGTGAGGCCGCGATGCATCCATCTGGACGGGAACAAGGCGAACTGTAACTGGATCTGCGCCGCGCGCCGGTAATCCCCGGCTGCGAACGCGTCCATGACCTGCCGCGCGATCTCCGCGCCCGGCGGCGGCATGGTTGCACCCGAACCGCCCAGCTCCAGCGTGGCGAGCAGCATCTGCATGGTGGTGAAGTAGCGCGCGTGTCCGGCATGGTCGATTTCGACGATCAGACGCGAAACCCGGGCGAGATCGCGCGAGCTTTCCTTGATGTAGCGCACCTTGTCGATGCGCGCGATGGCGATCGTGGCCGGGATCGACACGTCCGCGCCCGGCCCGGCATTCAGATACAGCGTCATCGGCAGCGGCGACGCTTTCGCCACCGCCTCGAAATACGCCACCAGGTCGCGCTCGGTCGGCGGCCCGCCGAAAGGCCGCAGCGGCGCCAGCATCTGCACCGCATGCGCGCCCAGGCCATGGGCGAAATGCGCAAGCTCTATCGCCGTCTGGTACGACGGATGCGATATGCCGACCATCACCGGGCAGCGCCCCGCGACGCACTCCAGCGTCAGGCGGATCAGTTCCTTGCGCTGCTCCAGGCCGAGGTAGGTGTATTCCTGCGCCTCGACCCCCGCGGCAACCACCATGGTAGCGCCGCAGTCCCCGATCACGTAGTCGACCTCCCGCTTCAGCGCGACGGCATCGATTTTCAAATCGCCGGTGAAGGGCGTGAGCGGCGCCACCACCAGCTCGGCTTTGGTCATGTGCTTGCTTCCTTTCTTGGGCCATACGTCGCCAGCTTATGCAATTGATTTTACGCCGACGGTGCGACTTACGCTGTCTGTTGAATGTGACTTGTTACCATTGGCGTGCAGTTTTGCCGCCGACCACTTAAATAGTACAAAAAAAAGACTGGCGCTGATTTGGCATTTATTCTTGATCTGGAATACTCACCTCGCGTATCATCGTTTCGGCAGGGCATCCGTGGACCCACGCTACCGCAACGGGGGCTAAAAGGCGAACGACACTGCTACGGTATATTGGCCGGCGAAGGCGTTGCGAAGGCGCGTTTACCGCGCAAAGGCCGCAATGTATCGTGCGAACAAGATCGCCCGAACGGATTGACCGTTTAGCCCAAAGGCTTCGGCTTGAGTCCGAAGCGCAAATGGCACAAGGTATTAGCCCAGTAGTTAATTTTGCGACAGGGAACTACTTGCAGGTGTCGCATGTTCCAGTAACCAGGCCGGTCCGAGGGAGATCATGAAAAGCGAATTGCTCGAAAAGCGGACATCCCCTCGGGTCGCGATGGATTTCGACCAAAACTCGGCAGGGACTGTTCCGCGCCGCCCGCGGATCATCGATCTGGGACCGGGCGGCGCCTGTCTATGGCTCAGCGCCCCACCCGATCCAGGTTGGCAACGTCCGGCGCTGGAATTCCATTACGCTGGTCAAAATCACGTTGTGCACTCCAGAGTGATCTGGTCGCAGGCGTGCGCGGCAGACTCCGATCTCAAGGAACTCGCATTCGCGGACGGCTGGTTCGCCGGCTTCGAGTTCGAAGAAGGCGTGCAGGACAACTGGAACAGCGCTGCCTTTCATGGCATCTTGCGCTCCGGCGATGTCAGCGTAAGTCTTCTATTCAACATTGGCGCTGCCGACCAATCGCCGAGCGAGATCGCGCGCGCGGGAGACCGCGGTGTGCTCACCTTCAGCAAATCGTCTGTCGAAGGCGTCAAGGCGGCGGCCGACGAACTTCTCCCGGTATTGGCAAAGCATTTTACCGATGTCAACATGGTTTTCACGCGAGACCGGATCGAAATATCGGCGCCTTTCCGTACGCCTGCCGAATTGAATCCGCCGCCAGCCCGGCGGCGGGAGTACCGGCCCGCCCCGGCGAATCGGGTGGTGGAAGCCGCAGCCGCGACGACGATAGAGCCGCCGGCCCTTCAGCCCAAGGGTGCGCCGACGATGCATTGGCATCGGAAGGTACTGATCGGCGCAGGGGGCCTCGCCTTCGTGATCCTGGCTGCGCGCTTCCTCGGGATATTCCATTCGCCGGAACCTGCTCAAGCCACGCCCGACGCTCCTGTGGCAATGCAGACCATTCCAGCATGGGCGGCGGGCATAGACCAATCCGCTTTGGACGGCTGGATCAAGCTACAGAAGAAATTCGGCCTGTCCGGTTCCACGGTCCGTGCGGCGGTTCAGATCCTGGCGAAAAATGACAAGTACAGCCCGGGGCAGGACCTGTATGACCTGACGCGGTATCCGGCTCAGGTGACGCGCGCTTTTTCCCTGCTGGCAGGCACGCAGAATGGCCCGTCTTTCCAATTCAACCCGCTCGAGAATGACCTGAAAGGACGGGTGGTGCAAGGCGCGCGATTCCCGGACGAAGCGCCGGGCGGGGCCTATTCGCCGCTGGAGCGCGAAAGTTTCAATAACGTCGTGGTGCTCGCGGTCATCGAACTCCTCCGGCGCCAGGAAAACGATCCTGACGTGAAAAAAATTCTCGCCGCGATTGAACGGCATCGGCCTAGTTGACCTTAGTCGCGCCGGTGTCAGACCGAGCAGCCAGGGTCATCTGTCGAACTGCTCAAAATTGGTGTGGCCGGGCTCGATAGTGAGGCCACGCAGCGCTACGGCGCGGTGATGAGCGGCCTCTGCCTTTGCGAGCTTAGCGAGAGCACCACAGGGGTCACTCAGATGAAATGTTCTTGACGACCTGCGACGCTCTGCGCCGTGTTCTCATTCCCGCCAATATCAACTGCTGTGCCCCAATGCCGGTTCCACGTCGACTTACGGTAAAATCGTGAGTCGCTGCGAAGCGTCTTACTTTCAAGTCTTCCGACGCGCCGTCATGCAGATGATCGGCGTTGGACGATCTCCGAACTCCGCCACGGTACTTCATGAAACCATACACACCCACCCACTTTGGAACCATCACACAGGCCTTGCACTGGGCAACTGCGGTACTAGTCTTGATCGCGTTCATCTATGGCCCAGGAGGCTCGGAAGAGCGAATATTCTCTTCCGCGCGCGATTTCGATCGCCACATCCACGAAACGCTGGGCTTGAGCGTCTTTGCGCTTACGACGCTGCGTGTACTGTGGCGGTTTTTCGATCGACGTCCGGAGGCGCCGCACGCGTCACGCTGGATGCGCACGGCGGCGGCGGCGGTACAGGCAATGCTGTACGTGCTTCTGTTCGCCCTTCCTATGACCGCCATTGCCGGATCCTGGCTCGAAGGGCATCCGCTGACGCTGCTGGGCGGAGTGGAGATCGCGCCCCTCATTGGGAAATCCCACGCTTTGGGCGCGACGATTGCGACAATCCACACCTGGCTTGGCGATTCGATCATGTGGCTCGCAGGTTTGCACGCGCTCGCTGCTTTGTACCATCATTACGTGCTTAGGGATGACGTGCTTGCGTCGATGCTTCCGCGCCGGCTTTCAATTTGGCGTCCACGCAGCGAGTGAGAGACAGGACAGAAAGCGGCCGGAGCGACCCCTTTTAGCCCTCCTACCACCAGAGCGCAACCGCGCATATCGTGAGCGTGGCGAGCGTCACCGGAACGCCGACGCGTCCGTGCCGTTGCCAGTTGATTCGAATGCCGCGCCGCGCCGCGGCGTTCACGACGATGATGTTGGCGATACTGCCGACGATGAGGAGGTTACCCGACAAGGTGCTTACCAGCGCAAGCGTGGGGCCGGCGAGCGCATGCGAAGTGAGTGGAATAAGCAACATCACCGCCGGCACGTTGGAGACGACGTTGGACAGCACGAGTGTGGCGGCGAACAGGGTTCCGGCATGATCCAGGTTCAAACCGGCGGCGGCGAGGTCGGCGACGATTCCGGCGACGATACCAGTCCGCTGCAGCGCGTGATTCACTACGAACAGTCCGATAAAAAGGATCAGCAGCTCCCAGTCCACCAATCCGAGCATTTTGTTGGAATGCAGCTTGCGGCTCATGAGCAGCAGCCCGGCGCCGGTCAGCGCCGCAACGTCGCGCGGCCAGGCAGGCAGGAACAGGAACACCGCCACCAGCACAGCGGCCACCGACAAGCCCTTTGCCGTCTGCCAGCGATCGAGGGGAACCGGATCGTCGCGCCGATCTGGCGCCGAAGTATGCACGACGTCGCCGTCCGATGAAACCCAGCCGCCCCGCGTCTGGTAGGCGATGATGACCCAAATTGCCAGCAGACCCAGCAGCACCGGTCCCACCGCCTGTGCGAAATATCCGGCGAAGGACAGCTTCAGCGTCTCGCCGATCAGCATGTTCTGCGGGTTGCCGATCAAGGTCGCTGCCGAACCGACGTTGGCGGTGCATGCAAGCGCCAGCAGGTAGGGCACCGGGTCCAGCCTGCGCCCAAGGCACACCTCGATCAGGACTGGAGCGACGGCCAGACAGACGATGTCATTACTGAACACGGCCGAAAGCACCGCGACGACGACGATCAGCGCCGCCAGCAGCAGCGGCGGCGACAGCGGGAACGCAGCGAGCCGACGCGTCACCCAGGAATAGAAGCCCCCCAAGCGCATCTGCGCCGAGACCACCATGAACGAAAAAAGCAGGACCAGAGTCGGCAAATGGATCGATTGCGCCGCTTGCTCCGGGCTCACGGCCCCGACCGCAATCAATGCGATCGCGCCCAACAGCGCAATGCCGGTGCGGTCGAGCTGCAGGAAGGGCAACCCGCCAAGGATCATGCCCAGATAGACGATGCAGAAGACGAAGAAAATGAACGCACTCATGGTGAGGGCGAAGGTTAGCGCATTTCCGCGCTTGCATCGCAGTGCCTTGGGATCTGTCGTGGTGTTGGAACCCTTAGCGCAGGGGCAGCATCAGCAACCAGGAGTTCTCGTCTTTTGCTCTGATCGGGGAGGCGCGTCGAGATGTAAATCAGGAGACGGCGAGGCGACCATTGATTTGCGTCACAGACGCGGTCTTCAACTAACTCGCATGACGCTATAATTCTCCTGTGATGTCGCAAATCCGCCCGGTGATGGGCGGCGCAGCGCAGAGGCAATTCGAGAACGGGAGAACCGCCATGCCCAGACACAAGACCTATCTGCCGCGCGGGGTCATTCCGGCCGCGCTGCTGCCCTTCAACGAAGACCTGTCCATCGACGAGGCGTCCTTCCGTTCGCATCTGCGCGACCTGGCCGCGGTCGAGGGAATTTCGGCGGTCACCATCAACGCCCACGCATCGGAAGTGGCTTCCTGCAGCTTCGACGAGCAGCAGCGCGTGCTCGCGATCGCGCAGGACGCAATCGGCGAGCGCCTGCCGATCGTCAACGGCATCTACAGCGAGGGCCCGTTCGAAGCGGTGCGCCTCGCGAAAATGGCGCATGCGGGCGGCGCCTCCGCCCTGCTCGTCTTCCCCACCGGCGTCTATACCTTTGGCCAGCGCCCGGAGATGGCGATCGATTATTTCAAGCGCGTCGCCGACGCGACCGACCTGCCGCTGATCCTGTTCCAATACCCGCTTGCGGGCGGCCAGGGCTATTCGCTGACGACGCTCACCAAAATCATGGATGCCGTGCCCTCGGTGCGCGCGATCAAGGACTGGTGTGCCAATCCGCAGCTGCACGAGCGCCAGATCCGCGTGCTGCAGTCGCGCACGCCGCCGGTGACCGTATTGACGACCCATAGCGCCTGGCTCATGAGTTCGCTGGTGCTCGGATGCAACGGCCTGCTCTCGGGCAGCGGCTC
>Ga0307377_10006194_pt1 | contig 12588 bp, 13 predicted proteins | sample TR3MG_FD_202535 | JGI IMG/M metagenome (GOLD analysis project Ga0307377, IMG submission 202535) | Soil microbial communities from Risofladan, Vaasa, Finland - TR-3 | ecosystem: Environmental > Terrestrial > Soil > Coastal area > Acid sulfate soil | place: Finland: Risofladan, Vaasa | collected...
GGTCCATTGGTGGTGCCACCTGTGCTAGTGTCATCTCGGCAGCACCCTTGAGTGCCGCCTTGGTGCGTGCCGCTGCTGTATAGCCCTTGGTCGCTCTGGCACTGGCCGCACCAGCATGGACTACTGCCGCCACACATAGCACATCCGCCACAATGCTCAGCACCTTCATCGGGGGTGACATGGTGTCCCAGTAATGGATAGTACCCACTACCGGGGTTATAGCAATGGCCAGATTTTTGGTCGCCTGCCATTCCTTTGCCTGGTAGTACTTGAAAGCCTCCCAGCTGGTCATACCACTGTGGAACGCGTAATGTTCTAGGACGGCCGCCCTCTCCGCTGTGTCCAGTTCATTGAGCGGCTTGTAGTGGCCGATGGCCTCCACCGTCATTGCTCGTTGTTGACTCACCTTCTTGTCCGTTAGAGCCTCTAGCGCAGTGGTCGCGCGAGGAGAACCGAACTCGGCCCCCCAATGATCCTGTATCTCAAGTAACGGCTTGGCATCAGCAAGGTTGGGCTCCCCGAATACTTGGCAGGCATCATCATAGGTGATGGCCTTATCGAGCAGGGCGCCGAGGACGTCATAGCCGCCCTCGACCTTGTAGTTCTTCTCCAGTGGCTCCATGACCCGCTGATACGGTTCAGCGTGCGCGTTCCATGCTTCGGTGAGGGCACCAAAGCCTTGCCTCTGGGCTATATCGGCGAAGTTGGTGCCTAGTTCCTTGTCGGCGGCGACAATCCTATCCCAATCTTCCTTGGCCATCCACTGTCCGTCGCTGAGTTGCACATGGTCGGCCTCCCATGCCTCTGTCATAGCGGCATAACCCTTTGTGATGGCTAAGTTTCTATACTTCGTTGGCAAGGCATAGCAGTCTGCCTTCAGCATGTAGGTGTCGTCACCCAGTCTCAGGTGGTCTGTATGGAATGCCGTCATTGCCGCATCAAGGCCCTCGGTACGCGCGATCTTCCGGTATTCCTCAGGCCAGGCATCCCAGGTCGATTTCGGGAACTCAAGGGTTTCTCCTGTCTTGCCGTCCTTGACCTTGATATTCTGCTCTGGCGCAGTTCGGGAGGGCTCATCCCCAAACACCCTCCCAACTGCGAAAATATGCTCGTACCCGGCATCCTCGGCCTTCTGCTTGGCTCCCCTCTCGGTCAGCGCCTCAACGAAGACGACGATGCCTCCGCGTGCTCGCACCTTCCACAGCTTCGGCGTGTAGTATGTTTGCATCGCCCCTTTGCATTCCCCTCTTGCCTTAGCATCGGCTATCTTATCTAGCTCCGCCTGCGTGATGGGAATGGTAGGAGACCCCCCCGGTGCCGCAGCTGCCCCGCCGCTAGCGGCATCAACGGCTTGGACGCCCCCCTTTCTCTGGCGGGAGGTCTGGTCCCTGGTAGGAGTAGTGGTTCGGGGCGGTGCCGCCACGCCTATTGGGGACTCCTTGGACGGCACGACCAGTCCTGCTTCCTTGAGCGCATTGATGTCGTAGCCGGGCCCTGATAGCTGCCCGCTCTGCTCGGCCAGGTATATTTGAGTCTCGACGTCCAGCTGGGGCATCCTCACCTTGGGTGTGCTCACCTTGGGCGCGCTGACCTTGGGTATGCTGGCCGGTGATACACCTGATACAGTGGGCACACTAGGGACGGATGCTATCCCAGGGAGACGGGCCGACCTGACGCCGGTGGGCGATGATGCATCTGGCAGCACTAGCCCGGCAGCCTTCAGCGCCTCAATGTCATATCCCGGGCCGCTTAGCTGTCCCGACCGCTCCGCCAGGTGGATCTGGGTCTCGACGTCGAGCTGTGGTAGATTCCGTGGGATTGTCATATTATGTCACCTCCTCCGATCTCCGTTGCTGGGGAATACCTCATCCTCCGGCAACCCCAATGCCTCTGCCAAGGCTTTCCGGGCTTTGGGCCAAGCTCTCCGCTGGGCTCGTTCGAAGTCGCTGATGAGACCATTCGAGACTTGCGATAAGCGCGAGAGCTGTAGCTGGCTAAGCCCCTTGCCCAACCGAACTTCCCGCAATCTGTTGTCGCTCATAGCTACTCCTTGTTTCATCTGTTTACGGTAAATAGTATAAAAGTTCAGTATTCGTATTCTCATACGAACTCCGAGTTCGTAAGGGAATACGATTTACGGTAAAGTGTAAACCAGCGGGCGCCTGATTCTTATAGGAACTTCGAGTTCCTATGAGAATGCAATTTTCTCAAGACAGCCCGGCCAGGCAGAAACGCGAAAGGGCGCACCGAAAGCGTCATGCCTTCGCTGCGCCCCTCTGGGTCGCGGTGGTTACTTCGTGAGAGCCTTGTGGCTCTTAGCCGGTGTCTGATAACATTGCGGGTTCTCCGGGCATATACACAGTTTACCGTTTCCTGCGGCTTAAATCAAGCCCGCCTGGGCCGAGGCTCCGGGCAGCAACCTCGGCCCCAGGTTCATATCTAGAGTTTCCAATTCTCCACCGGTGAGGCTGTTTGGTGGACCTTCAGCATATCCTCGACCCCAAGGCTTGATACATACCGCCTTGTCATCTCGAGGGAGGAGTGTCCTAACATCACCTGGAGCGTGAACTGGTCTCCCTTGTTGCGAAGGTACTGGATTGCTGCGGTGTGCCTGAAGGTGTGCGGGCTTACTTTGACATCACCGCTTATACCGCCTCGCTCCCCTAACCTCCGGATCATCTGCCTGACACCCTGGGCACGCAACGGCTTGTGCTCCTCTGTCACCCAAAGGCATGACGGCTTGCTGGCCTTGCGCCGCAGCAGGTACCGCAGTATCGCCTTCTGTGTCTCCGGGGACATACGAACATGACGTTCCTTGGCGCCCTTCCCCATTACCTTGATCGTACCAAGGTCGAAATCGAGGTCAGACAATTGGATCCCGGCCAGTTCCGACAGCCTGAGCCCGGTGTCAAGGAAGGTCTTCACGATGGCCTGGTTGCGGAGGCCTATGAAGGTGTCACCACATACTGTGAGCATCCTTACGATGTGGTCTCGGGAAAAGGGCTGAACGATCTGCTTGGGCACCTTCGGCGCCCGCATCCGTTCCATGGGACTTTCCTCCAGTACGCTTTCCTCCAACAGCCAATTGACAAACCTGTGAATGCAGCCGTAATAATCGTGCACGGAGCTGGGCTTCATACGCTCCTGGAGGAATAGCAGAAAAACCCGGATGAGGTGAGGTGTGATCTGCTGTGGCTCAGTGACAGGGACAGGTTGTGCCTTGCAGAAAGCTACGAATCTGCCGATCTTCTCCCGGTAATCGGCAACTGTCCGCGGGGATAACCCGTTTACCTTACAGGTGAGGAGAAAGACTTCTAATTGCCCGCCTAGAGTAGTGTCGGCGGTAATCGCGGGGAGTGACCTCAGTGTGCCTAGTGTTCTATTTAGCCATACGTCTGTTTTGCTCTCTATCAGAGTATCCGTCTTTGCCATAACATTGTTTGGGTCCCCCGGGCATCTTCATTATACCACGTTTGTTGCATAGCTACAATGGTAGGCCGTGCGAGACTCGAACTCGCGACACCCTGATTAAAAGTCACACTATGCGAAACCTAGCAAGATGCCCAATGGAACCACTACCTCCTTTTCGTTATGATCCCAGTCCGACTTTGAAGCCGTTCCGGTAGCCGTCCACGAAGCCCATTACGAAGCCCTCTAGGTCTCTCAGGAGCTGGTCATAGTCCACGTCCACGGTGTTCTCGACGTGTTCGCGAATCAGGTCCATGTAGTGTTGCTTCGCGGCAGCACGCACGATCTCCCGATGCTCCATTTCCGGGTCGGCCAGGCCCATGTCGTCGAGCCTTCTGTCTACCTGTTGCTCTATGTCGACGCTTGTGATTACCATTGATCCTCCTTTGCCTTCGTTCTGATACCTGTTTGACCTCATATTCACGGTGCGCCTATAGAATCACCCCCTTTCTTAAGCCGCCGCTTGGTCTGCCAATACGGACTCCGGCACTTGGGATTGGCGCACGTCCGCGGTCTCCTCGGTTTTTCCGGAGTCCAGGTGTATCCGCAGCGTTCGCACTTCAGCTTGGGCAATACTATTTCATCCACGCTATCAGTATATACACACCTGTATATCCTGTCAAGCCTTCCACAGAATCAAGTATCGGGCGATATTTCACACCCGGGATCCCGGGAACCTCCCTTATTCTCTGTTTTGTGGCCGAAGTACAGAAGAGGCTGGAGGCGAAGGGTAACTTACCACCCCCATGACGACAGTAATAGGTGGTAACTTACCACCCCCATGACGACAGTAATAGGTGGTAACTTGGAATGAAGATTAGCTGGAGGCAAAGGGGCACTAAGTTGGTACCCCTGACACGATGGCAAAGGGGCACTAAGAATGAAGGTTAATAAGGGAGGCAAGGCGCAACGGAAAAGCCACGTCTTGCGTTAGCAATAGGAAAAATGGGGGGAAGGCCTATATGTTATAGGGAGCGGGGGATAACACTGGCACGGTCGATGTCCCAATGTTACCCCCCAAAAAACAATCGGGCAATAGTCAATTTATGTTTCTTAGCTATCATCGGTTTCCCGCTCCGATACCAACTTACTACCATCATAACCTCTGGTAGCTTTGCTCTGCGATGCTTATAGCGTCTCATTAGATAAGTAGAATAACTACATCTGAGGGCGCGGCATAGAGCCATTGCTTCGCCGTAGCGCAGCTCACTTAACAGTTCGTAGTATTCCTCATACAGTTCGTCGATCTCCTGCCGTGTGGTGGGTATCTGTAGATAGGCGGTATAATATGGCCTGCCAGGTAAGTTATCGCCCAACCGGGGCTGTCCTTTGTGTTGGGTCCTTCTCATTACCAGTCCGGTATCCCTATGTATGGTAATAGAGGGGAGCCCAGACCGTTCTGGAGGCCCCTTAGTGGTTTCTCCCTGGCATATTCCCATCTTGATCAATGACTATCGTGTGTTCTAGTGGGGCAAAACGCGTCATCACATGATGATCCTACATAAAACTCTACCGGAAGCCAATGTGGTTTTGCATATTCCTCAGTAATGGGATAAGAGGCGATAGGCAAGGGCAAGGGCCTACCCTCATTGATGTAGGAGATCGCGAGGGTGGGGTGCCAGTGTATCCGGAGATTCACGGACAGGTCAACGATAGCCTGCGCCAGATTCTGCGATAAGCCTTGCCATAGGATTACATTCTTGGAGCCGGTGAGCTCTAGGTCAGTCCCCCCACTGCGGGGCCGGCCATAGCGTTGCTCCAGGCAAGTGAACGTAGGACAGCCAAGGCTCCCATAGCGCCCATTATGCCAGTCGCCAATGTACTCTATGATGTCCGTCTCGAGCTCTCCCAGCGTGAGGTTGGGTGGTGCCTTTTCGATATGTAACCCCTGCCGTATCTTCTCCATAGCCTCATCGGAGGGTGGCTTGGCCAATATAATTTCCTCGCCATCTGGTGACATTAGTGCGAATACGCCGGGCTCGATATGTGTGGTGCTCCTATATTGATTCTCGCTTGTCATATTTCACCTCCTATAGAAAGCTCTCCTGTAATCTTCGTTGAATTGTTTTGTAGGATACATCTATGCCTCGCTCGGCAAGTGTCGCGGCGATCACCCTGCTGGTACAACCCCGGCAGGTCAGGTCCCGGATCAAATCTTCCGGCACTAAATGACGCGGCCGGCCGCGCCCATTACCAGGGGCAGGCTTGTAATCGCCCTCAGAATCCCCCTCAGAGTTAGGCTGGCAGCACACCAGGGGCTTGTCAGGGCGGGACAAAAATCCCGCCTGTGTCTTTATACCCCCTGGTGCCTTTATGCTAAAGGTTTTGACAGCATCGCCGTCCTTCTTTACATCATTTTGGGATTTTCCAGGGGTCAGGTGCCCCCACCATCCACCGGCCCGGCACCCCGGGCACTTTTCAGGGAAAGTTGCGTCGATCCCGACTTCATGGCCACAGCTCTTGCATTGATAGCGCCAGCCGGATCCGCCGCGGCCGGTGTCATTGTCAACCATCACACCAGTTATTGCCGTCAGTGTAGCTTGTCGCATTGTCGTCACTCCCCCATGTTTGACGGGATTGTGCCCGTTGCCCTTGACGGTTTTGCTTATTAACCATTCTTCAATCTTAGTATCTTCGCTCATGTAACCTTCTCCTTATGCCGGTACAGCTTTGGGCGAATTGCACATTACAGTCATTCCTTGGGGGCTCTCACAACTTCCAGCCATAGCTGGTTTTTGAGGGGATTGCCCCTTCCATTGCCCAAAACGTCTATTCTGTGCCATTGTTAATTCCTACAAAACGAGATCGGTTCTACCTCTGCTAGTGGGGCAAACACATCTTCCGTGCCATCGTCCCGGGGTGCTATAAGTACATCGGTGGGTCCCCCACTCCCATGTGATACCGATACAACGTGGCCGTTCTTTACATATTCAAACATTTCCTCTACCGCGCACTCTGGACAAAACCATTCCCCTGTAAGATTATTCTCTACGATAGCCCGTTCCCCACACTTGCAGTAGTGCCTAGTCTTTTGCGTCATTATCTTGCCTTGCTTCGTATGTACACTTTCGGTATCGTTCCCTTTTGGGATATGGCATTTCAATCTAACCTCCTTCTCAAAATCATGGTATCGTTCTTTTCATTTTAGGAGCTTTAGTTTTCTAGCCCAAACCATTATCGTTGTATCAGCTCGCCAAAAGAGAAAGCCTAGCCCTCCATACATCCCAAAGCCGATAGCTAGGACACTCCATTGCGGGAGTAAGCCAATTTGATACAGCTCCCTAAACCCAAGCACAGCAAAAGCACCAGCTATTGCAAATGCTATTGCAAAGAGGAAATAAATGCCTCTTTGCTTCCTTGACCATGGTTCTCTATCCCTATTCATCCAATGTTTTAATTTATCTAGCATCTTTTTTGCCTCCTTTTTTATCGGTATCGTTCCCTTTTGGAATATGACACTTCAATATACCCTCCTCCAGCCTTTACGGTGTTTCCTTGTGAGGCGTTCCCCTTTGCTGTTCGTGTAAACGCCTTCGCTGATAGGTAAGTGCTTTTGGTGAGGCTTAGGTCTTTTGCGTTTGAAAGCGCCTTCAATGCTCACCCTTGGCTGTTCTAACTTCATATGTGGCGATATGCGCCTTGCCCGCTCAACCTCTACGGGTACTGGCATATTAACCACGTCTGCCCATGTCTTAACTTTGTATCTTAGTTTCGCTTTTTCGGCGGGTGTCTTACCCTTCAATGACTCATGCGGCTTTAGGAAGTTATAGTAAGCGAGAAACCCGCTTGCGAAGGTGATTAGCGTGTCAATATCCCGAAACGCTTTCATAACCTTTGTCCGCTCTTTCAGCGTCTCATGGAAGCGTTCTATACGGCTTGTGCTCTCGGAGGCTATCTTGAATGGTGAGCCTTGAAGATGCTCAGTATATCCGCCAAGAGCGGTAAAGATGCCATCGGGGTATGCCTTCATCTTGTCGGTGATTATCATCTTCGGCGGTTTGCCAGCACGTTTAACGGCGTCTTGTACTAATTGCTTGGCGTCCTGTGTGGTACGGGTAAGCGATACCCTGGAGGTAAGCAGAAAGCGGGTGTCGGCGTCTATGATGTCCCAGAACCATACTTTGACGCCTTTGTCCAAGTCTATCATCGTTTCATCGGCAATCCATGTATCACCGACTTTCGGCTTGACTTTGCCGAAGTGAGTAGCTGCCTTGCCCGTGTACTTCTCTATCCAACTAAAGACTACGGACTTGGAAGGATAGTATCCCGTTTCCTGTCTGATATGGTGGCGAATATCAGTAATGCTACTGCCCGTGTAGTACATATGTAAGGCACTTGATACTTGCTCACCCGCTGTCTTCATATGGAAAGGGGCAGCATCGGCTTTGAACTTGCGTTTGCAAGCGTTGCATAGATAACGCTGCTTCCCAGCGTGAAACCCAGCCTTCACCACATCGGTAGAACCGCAGTTTTTACAGACTATCTGAATTGTTGCCTCTGCCATTTAAAACCTCTTTTAGAAGATAACCGCCGATATATTCGGTATAGGCTGGTGGGATTGCTTGGGATAATTCGCACTGTGTAAAGCCTGCCAAACCCATTTCTGCGGCTACATAATTTACACCGGAGAAATGTCCCACCGGCTGAACCATATCACCTCGTTTTATGGGACGCCCCATCTTTACTGGCTTGCGTTCCGGTGGTAACAAAATAAAAGGTATGTCAAAACTGGTTTCAAAATGCCTAGTTCTGCTTATATTTAGCCCAAACATAGAGCCATTTAATACACATGTTTCACGAAGCGGGGCAAGTGGGACACATTCAATCACGAAGGGTTTGCCTGTTGTTTCAAGTAGTGCTCTAACCGCATCTACCAGTTCAGGGTAATGCTTGCCTTTTATTCGCCATTGTTTTGATGCCTTTGACCAAGCTTGGCATGGCGGGCTGGCATGATAGGCGTCAAAGCCTTCAAGAAGATAGGTTAGGGCATCTGCCTGGTGAAACTCAAATGGATAATGGGGCTGTGGGTTTATGTCCACGCCCACGACTTCAAAGCCAGCACGATAATAACCCATAGCTGCCCCCCCAGCTCCGCAGAATAAATCTAATAGTTTAGGCTTTTCCACCTATTTATCCTTCATATCCCAAAAGGGAACGATACCACACTTTCATAGACCTGTGCCTAGCCGACTGGTGGGTGACAGACAGAACACATCTTTTGCCCGTCATGGCGCAGCCAGTACTTTTCACCCCGGCAGTTTCTGCAATAAAAGTCGCTGTCACTCGTGACATTTGATACCTTTGTTACCTTTGTTACTCGTTTTACCCCTAAGTTTTCTATGGTTTCCTTCACATGGAGACTTAGGGGAAAATCGGTAACGTTGGTAACATTGGTAACATCTCCTTCCTCGGTTACGTTTGGCGATTCCGTCACCGGCCGGGGTGTCGTTGATACCTTTGATACCTTTTGAGCCTCGGCCACGGCTGTGGCCTCTTCCATAGCTGCTATATCATCGTTGGTTAGCAGCCTGATTCCCTTCCAGTAGTGCTTACTATAATTGCCCCGGTAGCTCGTTATCCCGCGCTCTTCCAGACTGCCTTTGAAGGTGCCGCGCTTCAGTTCGTCGTGCTTATTTTCCTGGCACCAGGCGGTGTAGTTTCCCTTCAACTCGGCCTTCAGTGTGGACGCCATAGGGTCCAGGTAGCAGCATTCGGCCAGCCATTCGCCTAGCACGTCCTCTTCCTCTCTGTAGTCACGCGTGGCGCTGGTCACGGCTTCGGGATCATTCAGCCCAAGTCTCTGCCAGTCAAGGCAGCCCAGGATGGCCCAGGACAGAATGCCCGGCAGCTCGTCGCGTTCCATCTTCTCTTCCAGCTTCCTGTCGCGTTCTGCGTCTTTGACGGTCCTGGTAAACGGCACCAGCTTCACCCTTCGCCATACTGCCAGCGACGTGTCCCGAATCACCGGCTTCTTGTTGCCGTAAAGCCACAGTGTACACGCGGGCTTAAACTTAAACTCGCGCTCGTATAGGTGCCGCGCATTCATAACTTCGCCGCCGGTCAGGTCCTTAATAAGCCCTACATCAAGGCGCTTGCCGTCGCGTACTTCACTGCCCAGGGCATAGCGCTTGTTGAATAGGTTGGCCAGTCCTTCCGTCGGGCCGCCGCCTGTCTTGTGATCGCGTACCATCAGATCGTCGGCCTGTAGCTTCCCTGCGTAGTCACCCATAAGTGCATGAAAGGTAGACGTCAGCGTGGTCTTACCGTTCCCGCCCAGACCATAGCAGAATAGTAATATCTGCTCTGATATGTCGCCGGTCAGACTGTAGCCCAATGCTCGTTGAATGAATGTTGCCAGCTCTTCGTCGCCCCCGGTCACCCATTCAATGAAGCTGCGCCACAAGGGGTAAGGGGCGTCCATGTCATACTCGGTTGCGGTGATCTGCGTCATCAGTTTCGCCGGGTCATGGCGCATTAGCCGCCCCGTTTTCAGGTCCACTATTCCATTCTGACAATTCAGCAGCCAGTGGTCAGCATCCATATCGGTTACACTGATCGGGATACCCTCTTCTGATTCGGCCCTACTCAGCATGGCCCTGATGCGTGTATCTGATTCTGACCGCCGGGCATGATCCACTAGCACCTTGCGCCGCCCGTCGTCAGGTTCGTCGGCAGCTTCGCGGTAGATATTCAGCACGGTACTCTTCGCTAGGGCATTGATCTTGGCCCCCATGTCTGTTTCCCATACCTTCCCGTTCCAGATATACCATGTCTTGCGCTCGTAGCAGTATCGGATTCGGTCACCGTATAGGCGCACTAGGCGTTCCGCGTTGCCCAGGTCGGTATCCCGGGTAGGCGGAATCATGTCTGTGACCGTCGCCTTGCGGCTGGTGGGCATGGCCGGCTGTGCTGCTGGTGGCTCTTCCGTTGGGATATATGGCACGGCCTGGGGCAGCAGGTCGGCATAAAACTCTTCCTTGCTGTGGTCTGCTAACCAGTCTGATAGGTCGTGGCATGGCAAGGTCAGCACGTAGACTTCCCCACCCTCACCGTCAAGGTGCCTGGCTATAAAGTTCATGTGGGCCAGCCCCGCCTTGTCCTGGTCGGGCACCAGTACTAGCCGCTTTGTACCTTCCAGCGCCTTACTGTATTCGGGATTCCACTCTTTCAGCGATCCAGCACCCTCAACGCACGTGGTGACCACAACCGTATCCCCTAGCTTGTCACGGCCATTACAGGCGTCCTTTTCGCCCTCTACCCATATGACCGTCTTACCTTCCCTGATACCGGCCTTCAACTTAGGCAGGTCGAATAGCACCCGTCTTACTCCGGTCATGCAGCCACGCCCGCTTACCCATCCCGATACACCATCGGCACGTTCCTGCTCAAACGATTTCGGGTCCAGGCGCAGCTTTCGGTACAGCGGCTTCCCTTGTTCGTCCGTGTAGACGTACCGTGCTACCACTTGTCGCGGGGTGCCGTCGCCTCTGCGCCTTCGTTCCTTTACAGGCTTGCTGCCGTCGTCTAGCCAAAGGTGGCTCATCGTCAGCCCCAGGGTCTTAACGACTTCGGTGTTGTTGCAGCCGCCAAAGTCTTTGAGCAGGATTTGGCTGCCCTTCAGCGTGATACTCAGCGATGGGTCGCTATCGTGGTGCGCCGGGCATAACGCCTTCCATTGGTCAGTGCCGGCGGGCTCGACGCCTTGCAAAAGCGCCAGGAATTGGTTAATATCTGTAAACTTATCCATTAGCTCGCCCTCCGGCCGGTGTCGCTATTGGGGAATAGCGACCGTGCCTTTTCTAGCGTATCGTCAAAACTGGTCGGGGGGTGAATCGTCTGTCTCCGTCTTGCTCTGCAATCGTGGCAACGCCGGGGGGGGAGTAACGAGCGGTCCTGAAAGTAAATTTGCTCTCCTATTCCCCAGGTGAATTTAGCCCCACAATCGCAGCAGACTAGAGTTTTGTCTTGGAAGGCTTGTTTACCGTCTGTGTGGTTCATTATCTCTAACTACCTCCGCTTGGTGTATGTTCTAGTTCTCGCTTCGTAAAGCGTTTGTTAATTCGATGCATCGCTTCAGAGCTGCTTCAACCTCTGGGGCGTTCTCCTGTGGAATCTCGGCTAACGCCCGAGCCAGGCCCAACTGCCGGCTCTGCGATTCTATGTCGCAGAAGCCACTGAGTCCGCATTGCCGAGCCAGTTTTACCAACCGCTTCTGCTGTGTAGTTAGCTGCCTTTTCATATCTCCTACTTGATTCTGCGCCTGCCCTTCTGTCCACTCCGCCGTCGCGAGAACTTGAGTACCTTGCCGTGGTGTACCCGTGCCGTGGTCATACCCATAGGCAGCTTGATTCTGCCAGGTAGCCTTCCGTATGTATGTAACGTCTTCCTTGGGGAGCCTGCCCCCTTGGCAACCCGCCTGGCCTGTGGAGGCCTATGTCTGGAGTAGATCACGTCAGGCTTCTTACCTGTGGTCCTAAACGGCGGCACAATCGTAATCCAGTACAACCCCTGCCGCCAAGTGGCGAGTGCCGGAGCTTCGCGGATTCGTCTCTCTGTAGGTGTGGTCTCCATATGCGTTTTGATGGGTGGTTTCCTGGGAGGCATCCGCGGAGGCACCCGTGGTGGTACACGCGGAGGTACTCGGGGAGGAACGCGTGGTGGTACACGCGGAGGAGTTCTAGGTGGAGTCCTTGGTGGTGTGCGAGGCGGAGTCCGAGGTGGCGTGCGTGGGGGCACCCTCACGGGAGCCCTCACAGGAGGCCGACCTGGCCGCCTCGCAGGCGTGTAGTCGGCAACTCTCGCTGGTGCGTAGGGTCGTAACGCCCGCCTGGGGTCTCGTATCACCCTCTCTGCTATGGGGCGTGCGCGGTCGGCCTTTGCTATTCGCCGTGCCTCACGTGCCATCCGAAGAATCTCGCCGCCTCTGAGCTCAGGGAGGCGCACGCCGGTGGCCGTCCTTACGGGGCTGCCGGGAGCGATAGCTCTCCACCGGTCGAGGATAGCTTGGTCTGTATACTGAGCCCAGAGGATGCTGTCGGGGGAGACCGTTGCTTGGGCAGCATTGATGCGGCGCACCAGGTCATCAGTGCGAGCATTAATATCAGACAAGGCCAGGTTGAT
>Ga0307377_10006196_pt1 | contig 12586 bp, 10 predicted proteins | sample TR3MG_FD_202535 | JGI IMG/M metagenome (GOLD analysis project Ga0307377, IMG submission 202535) | Soil microbial communities from Risofladan, Vaasa, Finland - TR-3 | ecosystem: Environmental > Terrestrial > Soil > Coastal area > Acid sulfate soil | place: Finland: Risofladan, Vaasa | collected...
CCATCCCCCCCCAAATTCGCCGATCCAACCAATCCGCAACCCCCGCCCACCACGCGTAGAACGCGATCACCGTTATGCCATATAACTCGTCCACATAAAACTTGTCGCGAAGCACGGCCCAGACCCAAGGCATAGACTCTTCGAGAGCATCCGGCGCATCCGCCTGCGGAGATTTGTTCCCGTACAGCCACCACGCAACACCAATGCCGACCGCCACGATAACGCACGAAGTGAGTAGAAGCATTAGCCAGGCTGGCTCGGCAAAGACGTGCAAGTCAACGTCCGCAGGCCGGTTGTCAAGAAAGGAGCGGAACCAAGCCCAGGCTGGCGTGCCGATGCAGCCAAGCGCAATGGCGAAGAAGGCCAGGATCGCGAGCGGTGTAGTCATCACTCTGGGGCTTTCGTGTGTATTTCCATGCCCACGCCATGAGCCGAAGAAGACGTAGCTGACCTGGCGCGTCATGTAGAACGCCGTAAGCACAGCGCCAAAGACCAGCATGTAGTAAGGCGCCTGCGAGAGCGGCCATCCGTGCGCCGACTCCAAAATCGCGTCCTTGCTCCAGAAGCCGGAGAAGAAGATTGGAACTCCGCAAAGGGCCATCGTGCCGACAGCATAAGTGGCGAAAGTGAGCGGCATCTTGGTCCAAAGCCCCCCCATGCGGCGCACGTCCTGCTCCTCGTGGCAGCCGTGAATCACCGAACCCGCACCCATGAACAAGAGCGACTTGAAGAAAGCGTGAGTGATCAGGTGGAACATGCCAACCGCAACGCCGCCCAGGCCAAGACCGGCCATCATGTAGCCGAGTTGCGAAACGGTGGAATAAGCAAGAATGCGCTTGATGTCGTTTTGCGCAATGGCGATCAACGCGGCGAACAAAGCCGTCGATGCGCCCACCCAGGTGACAACGGTTAGCGCGGTGGATGTTCCACCTGTCAGCGCTCCAGCCTGCATTAGCGGATAAACGCGGGCGATCAGATAGACACCCGCGGCAACCATCGTCGCCGCATGAATGAGCGCAGAGACGGGCGTAGGGCCCTCCATTGCGTCCGGAAGCCATACATGAAGCGGAAGCTGGCCGCTCTTGCCCGCGGCGCCTGCAAAAATCAGCAGCCCGATCGCGCCAGCCGCACTCAGACCAAACGCTGCAGGCTGCGCCAGCAGTCCCGTGAGCGCCCAGCCCTCCATCGAACCTGCGCCGTGGTTATAAAACAGCAAAGTGCCTGTTTGACTGAATAACCAGACGATTCCAAGAAGAAAGAAAACATCGCCAACCCTAGTTGTGAGGAAGGCTTTCTTGGCTGCAGCGGCCGCCGAAGGCTTTTGATACCAGAAGCCAATCAGCAGGTACGATGTGAGTCCGACAAGTTCCCAGCACATGAACAGCAGCAGAATGCTGTTCGAGATCACAACACCCAGCATGGCCCCAGCAAAGAGCGAGAGGAAGCAGAAGAACCGAGTGAAGTTCTCGTCTTGCGCCATATAACCGGTGGAGTATATGAAGATCAGCAGGCCGACAAGACTGACCATCACCAGCATAATCGCTGCCAGAGGATCGAGAATCCAGCCGAGGTCAATCGGGGACGCGCCAAACTGAAGCCATGTAAAGTTGACAGTCTCACGGACGGCCGCGCCATGTGCCCATCCGGCGACCACGTGTCCGAACGCAAGCAGCGACAGAAGCAGCGAAACACCCAGCGACCCGATGGACAGAGTTGCGGCGGCCTTGCGCCTCGGCTGCTTGAGCAGTGCTATGACGCCCGAGCTAACGATAGGCAACGCGGGTATCAGCCACAGTATCCCCGTAATCGGAGAAGCGGCAAGCTGCGGGGTAAATGAAATTGTCTCTTGCATCAATTCCTCACCCCTTCATCCTGTTCATTTTGTCCAAATCCGTTGTTTGCGCATGGCGATAGATGGCGATCACCAACCCCAATCCCACTGCTGCTTCGGCCGCTGCCACGGCTATCGAGAAGATGGCAAACATCATGCCCGTCAGCACCTCCGGGTGCGGCCCGTAACGCCAGAAGGCAATAAAATTAAGGTTTGCCGAGTTCAGCATCAACTCGATGCCTATGAGTACAAGAATCGCGTTGCGGCGCACTAGGGCGCCAGCTAGGCCGATGGCAAACAACAATGCGGCAACAAGTAGATAACCCGCGAGCGGCGTCATTGGGCACCGTCTTTCTCGTGCATGGCCACAATCACGGCGCCGATCGTTGCGGCTGTAAGTAGTAGCGCGACAATTTCAAGCGGAAGCACGTAGCGGCCCACCAGAGCAACGCCAATGTCGTGAACAGTGACCGCCGGAACTACCGCATCATGAGGTAGTATCCATGCGCTTTGAAGCACAGCCCAGCCAAGCACGGAAAATACCGCCGCTGCGATCACGATGCCAATTGCCCAGTTAGGGCTGTAAACTCCGTCTTTCGGAACCTCTGAGCCGCGCGTAAGAAGAATCGCAAATACGATGAGGATGGCGACCGCCCCGATGTAGACCAGAATCTGCGCAAAGCCCGCAAACTGCGCGTCGAGATTGAGGAAAAGCAGAGCCAGCCCGGCCAACGCCACAGTGAGCGCCAGGGCGCAGTGCACCGTGTTCTTGAGCAGTACCGCGGCGAGAGCGCCGCCCACGGCTAGAACTGAAACAATATAAAAAGCGAAGCTCATTGGCAGGCCTCCTTTCCGCCCGGGCAAATCTTACTCCGCATAGCGGTATCTCCTCGGCCCGATTTGTCCCTTGTGCATCCCCACACGGCCCATCAGGACGTAAGCGCCAATCAGAATCGCCGAACAGACAACCCAGCGCTCCCATCCCTCGCCCATGAATCGCCAAAGGGCAGTCACCATCAAGTTGAGCAGCGTAAAGGGCAGCGCAAACTTCCATGCAAAACTCATCAACTGATCCTGGCGGAGGCGAGGAAGCGTGCCGCGCATCCAGATAAAGAAGCATATCCAAAGCTCAACCTTGGCGAAAAACCATATCCAGGAGGGAACCACGGCAAGAACCGAGAGCGGGGCTGTCCAGCCGCCGAGAAAGAGCGTCGTACCGAGGCCGGCGACGCCAAACATCTCCACGTATTCGCCGAGAAAGAACAGTGCGAATTTGAAACCCGAATACTCGGTGAAGTATCCGGCGACTATCTCCGATTCGCCTTCAGGCAGGTCGAAGGGGGAGCGATTGGTTTCCGCCGTCGAGGCGATGACAAACATGACAAAGCCAGCCAAGCCCCATGGAGTGAATACATACCAGTTGGGCAAAATGCCGATGTAGTGGTTCTGTGCCTCGACGATCTTCACCAGAGAAAGGGAACCGGAAATCATGACCACAGCTACGCTTGAAAGCAGCAGCACGACTTCGTAGCTGATCATCTGGGCCACGGCGCGCATGGCTCCAAGCAAGGAGTACTTATTGCGGCTGGACCATCCGGCCATGAACACCGAAAGTTCAACCGCGGCTCCCATAGCGAAGAAGAAGAGCAATCCGGAGTCCATGTCGACGAGGACAAGGTTTCGGCCCATGGGCAGCACAGCAAGGCTCATAAAGACCACGACCACCAGCAGGATGGGCGCCAGAAAGTGCACCGCGGCGTCTGCGCGGAACGGTACGACGTCTTCTTTGATGAGAGCCTTGATGCCGTCGGCCACCGGTTGCAGAATGCCGAAGGGCCCTACGCGGTTCGGGCCGTAGCGATTTTGCATTCGGCCAAGGCCTTTGCGTTCCATCAGCACGGCGAGGGCAAATAGCGTGGGATAGACGGCAATGATAGCGACAGCACCGAGGATGGCGCCGGCTATTGGCTGCCAAAACTGGGGAAGAAAGGCCACCAGCCAGTTTTTGATGAGAATGAAGATCTGGTCCAAGTTTGAGGCGGACATGGGCTAGTCTACTCCTCCGTCAGATGCCGGCGCCGGTGGGCTCGGGGGAGCTCCGGTGGGTGGTTTGGGTGCGGGCGGCGCGTCTTTGGCAGCGGCAGCTTTGGCAGCGGCGGCCTCTGCAGCAGCTTTTGCCTTGGCTTCGTAGGCGGCGCGCTCCGCGGCTAGGCGAGCATCGACCTCGCCAGCTTCGGCGGCATGAATATGATGGTAGTACTCGTTCGATTTGGCCAGTTGTTCGCGATCGAGGAGCAGGCCACCGAAACGATCGTCCGTGGCCAGCTCGAATTGCGTGTCCATCTTGATGGCCTCAAAGGGGCAGACCTCTACACAAATCTGGCAGCTCATGCATACCGAGATGTCGATATCAAAACGGGCGGGATAGAACTGCACTTTCCCGACGGCGTCGGGTTTTTTATCGGCTGATTTATCGATATAGATGCACTTCGGCGGGCACTCTTTTTCGCATATCTGGCAGGCAACACAACGCAGGCCAGCCTGCCAATCTGAACCGTCGTAGACAAGGAACGGGAAGACGCGCGCCGCCTCAGCTGGAACCACGCGCTCCTCCGGGTACTGGACGGTCGTCAGCCGTTCTTTGGAGACGTAGCTTCCGGCAAAGTTCTTTGCCGTCTCCATCAGGCCCTTCATGATGCCTTCACCTAACAACAGTTTCCTCCAGTTGCAGAGATCAAAGATCGGCTATCGTTCTGTCCAACGTCCGTCGCAAAAACCAGAACGCGACAAGACGGGATAGACATCTCATTACGGCTGCGTCCACTCCCTCAGGATCTGACGCCCAACGTTGGTGAATCATTCCGCAGCATGACTAAAGCCACGCCTTTCAAAACTTCTACCTATCCACTTCTCCAAGAACAATATCCACACTGCCCAAAATCAGAACTACGTCGGCTACATTGTGGCCGAGGCACATGTCTTCCAAAATCGTCAAGTTGATGAGGCTGGGCGGGCGAACTCGATAGCGGTACGGGTTAGGGCCGCCGTCGCTGATGAGATAAAAACCCAGCTCGCCTTTCGGGCCCTCGATGCGCCCATAAGCTTCGCCAGGCTTGGGGCGGAAGCCGCGAATTTTTGCCTTCGGGTCCATGATAGGCCCGGCCGGAATGTCTTTGAGCGCCTGCCCAGCGATCTGGATGGACTCGCGCAGTTCGAGCAGCCGGATCATGAAGCGGTCATAGACGTCCCAGTGATCGCCTAGGGGCACCTTGAAGTTGAAGCGGTCATAGATCCCGTAGTGGTCGACTTTTCGAATGTCGTAGTCCACCCCCGAGGCGCGCAACATCGGACCGGTCACGCCGGCGCTGATGGCCAGTTCAGGACGTAGGACGCCAACTCCCTGGGTGCGGGCCATGAGGATTTCGTTCGAGGTAAGCAGGGCCTCAAACTCATCAGCGAAAGCCGGTAGATCGGCGACAACTTTGCGCGCGGCATCGAGCCACGTCGCGGAGACATCGACGCGGCATCCGCCGAAACGCATGTAATTGCACATCATGCGTGAGCCGGTGAGCGACTCGAATAGGTCGAGAATCTTCTCGCGCTCGCGAAAGGCGTACATCAATGGCGTGCCGCTGGCGCCCATATCCTGAATAAGGAAACCGACGGCAGAAGCATGATTCTGGATGCGGGTGAGCTCGGCGAGGATGACGCGAATATACTCGGCGCGCTCAGGGACTTGCTGTCCCACAAGCTTCTCAACCGCTAGCGCATAGGCCCAGTTGTTCGTGAGCGAACAGAAGTAGTCGAGCCGGTCGGTATAGGGCATCGAAGCTAGGTAGCTCGCGCCTTCGGCGATCTTTTCGTGATTGCGGTGCAAGTAGCCAAAAACCGGCTTCAGGTGCACAACGCGTTCGCCGTCCAGAGTCACGTCCATGCGGAAGACGCCGTGAGTCGAGGGATGGTGCGGCCCCATCGCGACTTCCAGAAGTTCGCCGTCACCCTCTGGCTCAATCACCGGTGGGCGGTTCCAGTCGTCGCGCTTTTCAAAATCGATGGCGGAAGAGTTCATTGCGCGGCGCCTGCTCCTTCCTGACCCGCAGTCGCTGGCGCAGTTGCCGCCCGGTGGGCCTGTGCGCGCTTGCGCACTTCATCGTGCGCCGTGGGCTCATACTCGAAGTCGTCCGGTTCAACGTAATCCCTGCGCATGGGGTGATCCTTGAATCCCTCCCACATGAGAATGCGGCGCAGATCGGGATGGCCCGTGAAGACGATCCCATAGAGGTCGAAGATTTCGCGCTCTTGAAACTCGGCGGAACGCCACAGGGGCGTCAAAGACGGCAGATCTACCAGATCTGTGCGATTGACGGTACGCATGCGCAAGACCATGGGGCCGTGCTTCCTGGTGATGGAATACAGATGATAAACAGTCTCAAGATGGCCGGGCTCAATGCGCTTGCGCGGCTCCTCGACGGTTTCTTCTACCCCTTGTTCGACACCATCCACAGTCTTTGTCACGGTGCGCGTGATCTTCACTTTCTCTGTGATTTCCTTGTCTGGCCAGTCGACGCCGGTGACGTTCGAGAGGAAATCAAATGCCAACTCGGAATCGTCCCGAAGGAATCTTGCCACCTCGACTGCTTGGCTCGGCTTCAGAAGCAGGGAGTGCTGCGCAGATGGGCCAAGGTTAGGGACAATCTCAACGTCCGCGCCCGGAATCGCCGCTTCGATCGCCGACTTGATCTCATCGATCGTTTTCATCAGCGAATCACCACCGGTATCGGCCAGACTCCCTTGTTGGAGGTGGGTTCAAGGTCGTGCTCGCCCGGCGCGGGAACGGGAAACTCGCCCTGGGCCTCGGCATCGAGGAAGCGGGGGCGGTCCGCGCCAGTCAGAGGCTGGGCGTCGATCTTTTTCTGCAGAGTCATAAAGGCCTGGAGCAGCGCCTCGGGGCGCGGCGGGCAGCCAGGAATGTGAACATCGATAGGGATATAGCGATCAATGCCCTTGAGGACGTTGTATCCCTGCTTGAACGGTCCTCCGGAGATAGCGCAGGCCCCCATGGCAATCGCATAGCGGGGCTCTGCCATCTGGTTGTAGAGCCGGACGACCTGGGGAGCCATCTTTTTGGTAACCGTGCCAGAGATGATCATCAGGTCGGCCTGGCGGGGCGAAGGCCGAAATACTTCCGCGCCGAAGCGGGCCAGATCATAGCGAGCCATCGTAGTTGCGATCATTTCGATGGCGCAGCATGCGAGGCCGAAGTTCATGGGCCAGACCGAACTGCGGCGACCCCAGTTGTAGAGCTCCTCGATGGTCGTAACGAAGACGCCCTGTTTGCCCAGTTCGATCTTCAGTCCTTCATCCACCATTGATTGCCTCGCTCCTTGGGGCCTGTATTGCTGTCCACATTGCGCTTACGCCCACGTCAGCACACCCTTGGCCCAGGCCCACGCCAAGCCTTCGATCAGCATCAGAACGAACACCAGCATGGCTGCGCAGGCCGCCGCGCCAAGCCCTGTAAACGCAACCGCAAAAGGCAATAGAAAGACTGCTTCCACGTCAAAAATGAGAAAGATGATTGCATACAGATAATAGGCGGAACGGAACTGAACCCACGCATCGCCCTTCGACACCAATCCGCACTCATAAATGGCATTCTTCAGAGCATTGGGTTTGGCCGGCGAAAACGCGTGGGCCCACAGCCACGCCAGCGCCAGCGGCGCCAGACCAAAACCCAACGCGCCAATAAACAAAACCACTAAAGAAAAATAGGTATTTGACGCCATATTGAGCAGAAAATCCTTCCTATCCAACGTACCAGATTAGGGGGCGGTTTTGGGTAACCCCTCACGGGGCTCTTCCGCCATTCGGCCCTAACTTCTTGCCGCTCATCCCACCCTGTGAACCGTTTGACCGGAGACACCATCGAAACGCCTCATTCACGGCACAGCGGCGATCAACTCTTCCACCTCAAGCAGTCTTCCATACGAGTTGTCAACGCGATCGTGACCAGGATCACAGTCCAGGAACCAAAAACAGCGATTCTAGACCTTCTCGGGCGTACGCACCGCTTCAGCAAACCCTGCAGTAGCCAATACCCATCAGCGCCGCCGTCCTGGCGAGTGCGCCCGCCACATGTCCCACGCCGACAGCGAAGTGATGGGCTGGGCCCTGCTCATTCCAGGCAATCACAAACCCGCGCGCGCCCAGTGGGAAGCGATAGTGGCTGTTCGTGTTACCGATCTCCAGCACTTCCCCAGCCACGCACTCGCCCTCGGCTACCACCAACTTGAACCGCGACTCTGGGTCTTCCACCACCGAAAGCAGCGTCACCGGGCCGCACCGGACGCTCATTTCGACGGAAAGGCCGCGGCCGACCTTGCCATGGTAGACCTTGAGCGGCCGCACCTTGGTCTTGCCCTCGGCAATGGCGATATGGCCTGGCCCATCGTGACCCATCAGCACCAGGTCGTCATTGAAGTCCATCGCGTAGTACTCCGTGAACGAACCGCCCGCGCCCAAAATATCCATGATCTTCATCGCCAGAGCGTTTTTCACCTCGTATTCCCCGGCCACCGGAATGTGGCGCGCAGTCAGCAGAGATGTGCCGAGGATGATCGAGCTTATAGTGTCTTCGTTGGCGGCCACTCCCGAACCCTTATAGTAATAGGCCATCAGATCGAGATCGTGGCGCTCTACAAACGCATCCAGAGCCACAGACGTGCGCGCCGCGCGGCGCAATTCTTCGGGTGAGCAATCTGGCTGAACGTCGAAGACGGCGCTAAACTCCTCGTCCCGTCTCGCAAGATCGTCTTCCCTGACCTCGGCGCACAGCGCGCTCAGCTCGTCCACTTCAAGTAGTTCCACATGAGTGCCGAAGGCAATGGAAACCAGGGTCACATCGGTCATGATGTCCAGCATGCCGCTGTAGTAGTGGCCCATCAGGCCCAGTCGCGCCGAGGCCAGCATCGAGCGGACGCGCGCGGCCGCCAGCCACTCCTCAATCTCCTGCCAGGTCGCCTCTTCATCCAGAATGCCTGTCACCTGGTGGAATGGAATTCGGGCGCGCTTCAGCAGGTTGGCAATCTCGGGAACCGGGCAGGCCGAGCAATAAGCAAGCCATTCGCCGGTCATCGCAGTGCGATCTTTCAGCCGATTAAATGCTTGGTAGTCGATGGCGGCTTCAGGCTGAAGGTTCAGCACAACAACCGGCACACCAGCACGCTGAACAAGAGGTAAAACCGTGCTCGAAAGCGCATAGGTGGTGACGTAAAGGAACAACACGTCAATGTCTTCGCGGCGGCTCAGGTGGCCGGCCTCGCTTGAGCGAGCAGGCGTGTCCACCAGTCCGAGGTTAACTACCTCAACTCCGAGGCGCTTGAGCCGCGCCGCCACCTGCGCCACGTAGCCTTTCAGCCGCGCTTCAAGGCCCGCAAACTGACTCCAGTAAGCGTCCAGGCCAATTCCGCACAATCCAACACGCAGTGGTCTTTCCTCGCGCATTGCAATTCAAATCCTTTCAACAGCACCTACCAACTGACCACAGATACAGCAAATGGCCCCAGCACAATCTTGCCATCTGCAGGTTTTACAAACCGTGCAGGGCCGTCGCCCGTCTGTTCATCTACCGTCCGCGCCGCAGCCTTGTCCGCATCCGGAAGCTCGATCTCGACAGGCCGATTCCGCTTGTTGGCTAGCAGCAGTTTGCGCCCGCGCGGCGTCAGAAACCCTTGCGCCGCCACGTCGCCTGAGCTGCTTGAAGTTTCCACCAGTCGATCTCCGGGATGAAATGAATCCTTGATAAGCTTCAAAACCCAGTAGCGCGCATTAGGCTGGTTGGTCCGCCAGTCCATCATGCTCACGCTGGGAAACTGCGTTGGATAACCAACCATCTGCGACATACCGATCAGATCGATCTGAATCTTCGAAAGCTCAATGTAGAGGTAGGCGTAAAGAGAACCGGCAAGATTCCAATAACGTGCCGGCGGCGGCACATCGTCCCCTGCCTTGTTGTCGGTGGGCAAAATCGCGCCCAACTCGTCTAGATCGGTCTTGGTCTGCGGCAAAAGGCGCTTCCGCGTGCTCTCGACAAAGCGAACCGCAGTGAGAAACCCGTTGGCCTGATCGAAGAATGTGTACTGCCAATCATCGAGAGTCTGTTCCTTCGTCGGCGAAGCGTAAAAGTGATATGAGATGTAATCAATCGGAATTCCGGCCTTGTGGTGGATCGGATTCAGAAAGTAGCCGAAGTAGTGGGGATTCGTGGTCGGTGCCGCCAGCGCCATGCCCATGAACTTCGTCTCCGGCGAGACTTTGTGGGTCGCGCTCACAATCGCGTCGTAGCGTTCTGTGTACTGCTCAGGGGTCATCTGGTGCTCAAAGTCAACCTCGTTCAGCACCTCCCAAACGGGAAACTTGTAGTGATAGCCGGATTCGTGGCGCACGCCATTCTCATCGGTAAAACCGCCGTTTACATACCAGCTCACCAGGCGCGCGTAGTAGTCGCCCAGTTCCTTGCCTGTACGATCGCGCAGCTCAGTTCCCTGCGTATAGTTCCAGTCAACTTTATTGGGATCGGCCGGATACGTCACCGGCTTATCGGTCTTCCACAGCCACGCCGGCGTGGTGCTGAAGTTCATAACCGTGGGATGCCCATCGGTAGCAGAGAGAAAGTCCTTCGTCATAGGGTCGATGAGGCTGAAATCCCAGGATGTCTTCTGCGGCGTGGGAGGTTCGAGCTCAGCGACCGCCAGTTTCGGATACGGCAGCCAGGGCACATACCGCACATAGTCGGCCCCCAGGTCCTTCAGTGCCTTGTAAGCGGACTCGCCCAGCGGTTCTCCGGGCCGCAATCGTGGGTTGACAACCACCTGAAGGGTGGGTGTGGATTTTGAAACCACAATAACCTTGTCCCAATGAACAGTAAGCTTGGGAGCTTGCTGCCCCTGTAATGTGGCTGCAGCCGACAAACAGGTGAGGCCCGCGACCACCACTAACGTGAGGTTACACGCCCTCAACTTGCGATCCAGGGAAATCCTTGCCGCATTTTCGCGCACCGTACACACTCCGCTGGCAATGTTAGCACCGCAGGTCGTTCACACTTGCCGGAAACGTACGTTTTAGAAGATCGAGACGAACAAACCAATCTTCCTCCGCATGGCAGACGCCCTAATCGTCGTCATCCTTGCCCGACTTCTTCACATGCACCTTCAACATTGCCGGTACCGGCGCGTCGCCCATCGCATCCTTCCAGAGAATCACATTCAGCTTTTCCGTCGGAGCGCGGTCGGCATGACGAAAATCCATCTTCATGCTCTCTTTTGCCCCCACTGCGCTTTTAGCGTTGGCCGTGTAGATAAGACCGTTGTCGCGATTGGAGTAATCGGCCGTATAGGCCGGCTGATCGCCAGGACCGGTAAATAATGTGGAAATCAATGAGCTGAATGCATCGTTATTATTCATGGGCGGCAGGCCCAGCAGCGACTCAATGGTGCGCAGCACACTCACTGTCGAGTAGAAACGGCTGTCCACAAAAGGCGCCCCGTCATGACCGTGCGGCGAATACTTGCTCACAACGAGTGCCAGGCTGCGATGCGCGTCCACGTGATCGGCGCCGGCCTGGGCGTCGTCTTCGAGGATGAAGAATGCTGTGTCATCCCAGAACGGCGAGTGAGAGATCGCCTCGACAGCCCTTCCCACCGCAAGATCGTTATCGGCAACGGAGGATTTGGGCGTCGGTCCGCCTGGTCTGGTTCCCGCGGTATGGTCATTAGGCAAGCGCAGCATCACAAAGTTCGGCATGGTGTCTTTGCCGCGCTCCTTGTCTGCAATCCAAACCTTCAGATGCCGTGCAAATACCTCAAAACGTATCTGATCCGGCACCAGCAGATTGAAGTCCGGCGACTCGGGAGCAAAGTGCCCCACCAGCTCCGGCTTGGTCGCGATATTGGTGGCAATCAGCGGAATGGCCCACGACCACTTGTTTACACCGCCGCCCCACTCCGCAGGCAATGCCTCGCCTGGCGCAATCGCTTTTCGTGCGCAGTTGCGGCCCTCAAGCATCGGCCCCAGTTGCGGATTGGCAACCTTGGCTTCGTTGCAGAACGTGGACGAAATGAACTCGGCAAAATGATAGTAGGTCTTGCCGTGGGCTGCCAGATCGCCCCACAGATAGCCGCTCTCGGGCTCATTGACGTCGGGAATCTTCTGCAGCAACGGATACCCGTCGGCCACCACGCCCTCGTAGTCGTAGGTTCGCTGGCTACCCCGATAATTCTGCTGCCACGTCTTCTCCAGGTAATCCGTGCCGATAGCCGCCGTCGACCACACGTGCCCGTCACCCGACACCTCACCCGAATCAAAGAAATTGTCGAGCACGCCGAACTGCAATGCCAGCTTATGTTCGTTGGGCGTAATCGCTTCTCCATACATCGCCAGGCTCGGATCTCCGTTGCCCACCTGTTTTCCATCCTTGCTCAGGTCGCCGAAAATCTGATCGTAGGTCCGGTTCTCCTTGATGATGTAAATCACGTGCTTGATGCGGCCCTGTGCTCCCTCGGCAAAGGTAATCTTTTCCGCAGCCGCTTTCATGCGGTTCGACTTCAGCACGACCGAGGTCCACTGCGAGAGGTTGGCCGTAATCTCAGACTCACTGAGGGTTGCCAGCGAACCGTACAACAATGTGGCGATGTATGCGTTCGATCGCTGTGGGTGGTTTGCTGGCGCCGATTCCACCGGGCGCTGGGGAAAGTTGTT
>Ga0307377_10006197_pt1 | contig 12585 bp, 16 predicted proteins | sample TR3MG_FD_202535 | JGI IMG/M metagenome (GOLD analysis project Ga0307377, IMG submission 202535) | Soil microbial communities from Risofladan, Vaasa, Finland - TR-3 | ecosystem: Environmental > Terrestrial > Soil > Coastal area > Acid sulfate soil | place: Finland: Risofladan, Vaasa | collected...
CTGAAGCAAGGGTTGCCCCAAAAATTAATGCCAAGAAGATAAAGAAGATTGTTGCGTGGTACAGAAAGCACAAGAAGGCGATGCATAAAATTCGTAAGCAGAATCCTGCTGTCAACGATGAGATCAACAGGATATTCAAAAAGCGCATCAGGCAATTGATGCTTGAAGGGATTACCAAGCAGAATACGGAGTTCCTATGATTTCTGTGTTTGGATCAGATGTTGGCCCTGAAGAGATCAAGGCAGTCACTGAGGTAATGGAAAGCCAATGGCTCGGATGTGGCAAGAAGGTTGCTGAGTTTGAGCAAGCTTACATGGATAAGTTTGGCATCAAAAACTTCCTGATGGTGGACAGCGGGTCCAACGCCTTGTATATGGCCGTGAAACTGCTTGACCTTCCTCCCAATTCAAAAATCATTCTCCCATCATTCACATGGGTTGCTTGCGCACAGGCGATACTTCTTGCAGGACACAAGCCAATATTCTGCGATGTCGATCTTGATACGATGAATGTGACAAGTGAAGATATTGAAGAAGCGATGAAAATTCATTCAGATGCCAAGGCGATTATGGTTGTGCATTTTGCAGGACTGCCTTGTGACATGAAGCCTATTATGGGGTTTGGGTTACCTGTGATTGAGGATTGCGCTCACACGGTAGGCCATAGATCAGAAGCTGACATTGCTATCTACAGCTTTGATCCAGTGAAGAACCTCACCACAGGAGAGGGTGGAGCGATTGCTTGCCATGATGATGCAATGTATGAAAGGGCAAAGACTCTGCGCTACTGTGGGATTGGGAAGTCAGGCTTTCAAGCATCCCAGAACAATGCTTCTGGCAGATGGTGGGAGTACAATATTGTTGAACCATTCATCAAGATGATGCCTACTGACATTGCAGGGGCCATAGGGGTTGAGCAGTTGAAGCGTATTGACTTGCTACAGCAGAAACGCAAGATGATCTGGAGCATGTATGATGATGAGTTAGACTACCACGATCATATAAGGCTACCATGGTATGGTCTGTCTCATTCAAGATTTACTTTCGTTATCACTGTAGACGAAGGCCGTGACGAGCTTGCCAAACATCTTTACGCCAATGGCATTTACACCACGCTTAGATACCACCCTCTGCACATGAACGCGATTTACGGGCAGACAGATACAAGTCTCCCAAGTTGTGAGTATTTGAACAACCACGCTCTCAGCCTCCCACTCCACCCGCGCATGACAACAGCAGATGTCAACAAGGTGATTGGTAAAGTGAAGGATTTCTTCAAATGATCGTTCTTGGCATACCAGTAGCAAAGATCAATCTGGGCTCTACCAGAACCCGATACCACTACATGATGAAGTATCTGCCAAAGGGATGGAAGCACAAACGCTACAAACCAGGTGCGAAGGGTGATGTCCTCTACATCCAAAAGACTGAGACAGCAGAGGTGTGGAAGGCTGTGAAGGACTGCAAGAAGCGTGGAATACCAATTGTGTATGAGCGAGATGACTTCTGCAAGCCATGGAACAAAGCACATACAAAGATAATGAATGCCTCTGATGCCTGCACGACTATCACGCAAGGTCTTTTGGATCATGTCAAACACCACACCACAACGCCAATGTACCATGTGTTTGATGGCATTGACTACGAGATTTCCAAAGATGAGCGTGTGGAACTGAGAGACAGGATCAGCAAGGTAGCTACCTATGGAAGACATGCCAACATTGAAGCAGCAGTATCCTTCTACAAAAAGCTGAACATCAAGAAAGCCTACTTCTGCAACAAGCCTATTCATCAGATGGATGCCAAATACATTGAGTGGAAGCTGAGGAAGTTCAAGGCAAAGATTGCTAAGTACGATCTGGTTCTGGTGGCACACGCAAAGAATTACAGGAAGAATTACAAGGATGTGGGGAGAGTCATGGTTGCTATGGCTATGGGTATTCCTGTTCTTGCCACTCCCTGCATTGAGGCAAACAGAGTATTTTCAGAAGCAGGACATCCAGAATTGATTGTGAGGACTCCCGATGAGTTCAAGAAAGCGTACAGAATGCTCAAGCCATTGGCAGTCAGGCAGAAGATCACGGACGATTTGTTTGAATATGCGCACAATAATTGGAGGCCAGATCAGGCTTCACAGAAACTTGTAGAAGTATTTGAAAGGGTGGTAAAATGCTCTGGTTAGCAGGATATCCGAAGAGTGGTACAACATGGCTCAAGCATATTGTGGCTGCGCTACTGTGGGAAATTAACGACATCAAGAAGGTGGAGAAGCGTATTCCCGATGTGGTGAAAATGAAGAAGCTCAAGAATGGAGTCTACAAGACCCACCTGCTGAACCCACCAAAGGGTGGCAAAAAAATCTACATTGTCAGGCATCCTGTAGATGTGTGCGTATCAGGGGCCAACTGGATTGCCATGGGGTCTGGGAAGATGGATGCCAGGAAGTATGCCGATGAGTTCATCAAGAAGCGTGGCAACACCATCAGGAACTATGGGGAATGGGACAAGCACGTTGGGAGTTGGGCCAAACAGGATGAATGCCTGCTTGTGAAATATGAGCATTTGGTTCTCTCGCCACCGATTAAAATAACTTCAATCGCAGAACACATTGGCAGTGGCAACATAGGATATGCTGTGAAAGCCACTCAATTCCATACAATCAGGAATCTTGAGAAGAAGGGAATCAAGGGAAAGAAGCACAATGTCTCTGATGTCTTCTACAACCCCAAGCACAAGGGCTACAAGAAGGGCATGATGTTCATGAATCGTGGCACTTATGGCTATGCCAGAGAGTTGATTGAAGATGAGCAGATAGAGGAAATTTGTCATATATTCAAAGACACTATTGACATGTTAGGGTATGGACCTTATGGGGACTAAACAAATTCATTGCCAAGATCAGTTTGAGGATGCGATCAAGATTGAATCCATTGACGGTATCATGGAAGCATGGGATGATGGTTATTCCACAAGCTACCACCTCCCTGTCCTTAGAGCTATTGTGAAGGGGCTCAGGGCAAAGAAGATTGGAGAGATTGGCTTTGGACGGTCATCTGTCATACTGTCCAGAACTGCCAAGGAGATCGGTGCTACCTACACGATTTGTGACCGATATGACTACAGAAAGTATCTGCCAGGGGAGAACTACCTCCTTGGCGATGCTGACAAATTTTACAAGACTCAGAAGGGCTTAGACTTTCTGTTTCTGGACTACATGTCATCTCGGAAAGTGTCCCTTGAGCAATGCTACAAAGGGATGAAGAAAGCAATCAAGATAATGAAAACAAATGGTATCATAGCGATCCATGATGTTATCCAGAGCAAGTACAACGCCAAAGAAGCATTGAAGATGATTCAGAAGAAACAGAATGTTGATGTGATCACTCTGCCCTACTGCTGGGGATTAGGTTTGATCAGGGTGCGGAAATCAAAGCACGGGAAAATTGTGGTAAAGGACGTGAAGCGTGAAAATTGATAAGTTTGGAATCGACATTGTTTACGGGTGCCAACTCCGGTGTATTGGTTGCCCCAACTCCACGTTGAAACAGAAGGTCCAGTTCATGAACCCTGAGACCTTCAGCCAGATACTCAAGAACGTGAATGTGACCTCCATCAAACTCTTCAGACTGTTCAACTTTGGTGAGCCCTTCCTGCATCCTGACCTCAAGGGGATGTTCCGACAGATCAAGAAGCAGAAGTTCAAGGTCAAGACATTGGAGGTCTCCACCAATGCTCAGATAGCTGACAAACACAAACTCAAGGTTGTGATCAAGAACGTGGATACGTTGGCAGTGAGTTGTGATGGTGATGGCACCCCGAAGGAATACGAGCATTACAGAACCCCTGCTAAGTGGGATAAGTTAATGACATTTCTCAAGACAGCAAAGCACATGCGCGATAAGCACAATCCTAAATGTGAGTTGATTACCAGAACCATCTGCACAACCAAGGTGGGACGCAAGCGATGGACAAAGATATTGAAACCTTTGGGATGGAAGCCGATCTTCCGTGGATGGAACGTGATCCCCAATACTGCTGAGACATTGTGGAAGAAGGCAAAAATTCCAAGTGGTGCTTGTGTGTTCCTCGGCACCAAGAAGGGTCACAGGCTGTATGTGAATGTGGATGGCACAGTAGTTCCATGCTGTAGATACCCACAGGTGGCAGACCTTGGGAACCTTCTGGAGAACAAATATACTGAGATTCTTGGTAGCCAAAAACGAAAGGCATTTGTGAGAGCTATGAAAAAAGACAGAAAACTTGTACCTATTTGCGATGAGTGTAATGCATCATGAGGATTTTCGTGGATTATAAAGCCAACAACTCAGGTAAGGGTCTCTTCTTGAAGCGCTTGTTTCCTGCACTGGAAGACTTAGGTGTCCACTGTAGCTACAAGGACAAGAAGTGCGATGTGGCTTTGGGGATAAGTAAGTGGAGACATTCTGTAAATGCTCCGCGTGTGTTGCGTGTAAACGGCGTAGCTCTGGGGTCCACCAAGCAGGATAAGTGGAAGAACGATCAGATCCGCAGGAGTATCAAATGGTCGGATGCTGTGATCTTCCAGTCGAAGTTCTCAAAGAAGATAAGCAAAAAGATCCTGGGCGTCAGGCCGAAGATTGGACATATCATCTATAATGGGGCGAATCCGAAGGACTATGAGTGTGAACCTGTCCTGTCTCCATACAAAAAGAACGTGCTGATGAGTGCGCGGTTTGCTGACAGGAAGTACAAGAACCTCAAAGGCCATCTTGAGTATGCTGCAAACTGTAAGGATTCAGACACCCACTTCTGGTTGCTCGGAGCAGAAGGAGTGAAAAACACCCACAATCTGACTTCTGTTGGGTTCGTTCCAGAACACAAAGTGCGGGAGTATCTGGTTGTTTGCGATGAAATGGTATATCTGGCACTCAAAGATTGGTGCCCAAATGCCGTGGTTGAAGCCATTGTTGCAGGACTTGACGTGAAGTTCAACCCAAAATTGGCAGTTGGTAAAGAGTTTGAAGCCTTGAAACGCGAAGACCTTTTCATTGAGAATATTGCCAAACAATACAAAGGAGTGTTCGACAGTGTTGCACGGTGACAATAGAGACCTCAAGCCACGGAACCTGGACAAGAAAGCGAAGTACCACAAGCATATTGAGCAGACGTTTCACGCATTTGTCCGTGAATTCGAATACGTGAAAACACTAAGGGTTTTGGATGTTGGAAGCCGTGACGGTTATGCCGTGGAGGTTTTCAACAAGCATGGATACGATGCAACAGGCATTGAGATTGTTCCAGAATATGCAGAATATGCACGATCAAAACAGCGGAAGGTGGTCGTACACAATATCATAGACGGTAAGTTGTATGGCGATGATCCACACGCTGTTTTCCATCAGGCAATCTTCAGCCGTCATTGTGTAGAGCATGTCAAAGATACTGCTGCATTTCTCCGTGGCTGTTCGGCAAACCTAACCGAGCGTGGCCACATCTTCCTAACCTTCCCACTGGAAACAGACAAGGAGTGGAAGGCACGCAAAAGCAATGACCATCTCACCCACTTCCCAGACAAGGAAGCATTCAGGAAGTTTGTGAGAGAGAGTGACTTTGAGGAAATCTGGTTTGGCAAATCCAAGCACAAGGGTATTGATGGTGTGGGCAAGGAAGTTCTATTTATTGGGAGGAAGAAGTGACAGACTTCACCAACATCCCAGATAAGAAGTGGCGCAAGATGGACCCACCTATGCTACCACCTCGCAACGTAAAGATTCAGCAGGAGACCATGAAGGAAGTGTATTGTGAGGCTAATACCCATTTGGACCTCTGGCTTGTTGACGGCACTCTCTGCACGATCTACCGAGATGGCAAGCGTCAACCATACGATCAGGATACAGACTTTGCGTGCAGAGCAGAAGATTTGGTTGAGGAAATTGATGCCTTGAAAGACATCTTCATGGCCCGTGGATACGATGTCAGAGCAGAAAAGAACAACACCCGACTCAACATGTGGAAGAATGGCGAGATGGTTTCTCTCCAAGGGTATGTCAAAAAGAAGAAGTATCCCAAGTACAGATTCCTCAAGAAGAACAGGGTGCATGTGGATTACTTTGAGCATGAGAACTACTTGGTGTTTGATGGCATTACCTACAGAGTGCCATGGAAGATTGAGAAGTATCTGGCCATGCGATATTCTAACTGGAAAGTTCCGTATACTGGTAATACGAAAAACAAGAAATACCTAAACAAGCGAGGGCTACGTGTGGGATGAAAAGAAAAGAACCGCAAACTACGACAACCTGACATGGGTGAAGGACCAAGACTATCTGAAGCACATCGTGAAAATGTGTGACCTCAAAAAGGGTATGAAGGTTTGTGATGTTGGGACAGGCACAGGAGTTGTGGCAGAAGCTCTATCTCATTCTGGTGCTCATGTAGATGCTATCGATAACTCAAAGGTCATGCTTGAGATGGCCAAGCGGAATAGGTCTGCTGATAACATCACCTATATGCTTGAGGATATCCAAACCTACGGGCCAGAGAACACGTATGACCGCGTGGTTGCACGCATGGTCTTCCACCATGTAGACGATGACAAGAAGGCCATCCAGAACTGCATGAAGATGCTCAAGCCAGACGGCAGACTGATAATTGCAGAGGGCACTCCTCCGCGCGGGGCAAAGCATTTTTTCACCAAGATGATGGCCATCAAGGAAAAGCGTAGAACCTACGATGTGGATGATCTGGTTGTTCTGATGGATGGGTTCAAAAAAGTTGACTTGGATATCTTTGTGACTAAAGATATGAGCATCAAGAACTGGTTGGACAACTCAGGATTAAAACCACATGAAATAAGCGAGATTAAAAGGCTCCACATAGGCGCACCTAAGCACGTGTGCAAGGCGTATAATATGCGCTTGAAGGATGCTGACATCATCATGGACTGGGAGATTACAGTGATCTCTGGGGTGAAGGCGTGATAGTTGCAGGCATCCCAGTGAAGGACAAGAATTCTGCGTCATGCAGAATCAGGTTCTATGGATTTATGAAGCATCTGCCAAAGGACTTCAAGTGGAAGAAGTATGATGGAACTACCCTATATGATGTCCTGTACATCCAGAAGCTTGTGCGCAATTGGACGATTAAGGCAGCAAAGAAAGCCAAGAAGGCAGGCAAGCCTGTTGTATTTGATCTGGATGACTACCGCATTAATTGGAAGGACAAGGAATATGACAGACTTCTCAAATATGTTGACAGAATCACAACGGATACTCCTCTCCGCAAAGCAGGCTTATCTGAAAGATGCAGCAATAAGATTATCACCATTCCAGATGTCATCGATTATGGGGTTTCCCCAGACCAAAGAATCCTCATCAAAGAGAAAATCCAAACTGTCTGCACCTACGGGAGACCTCTCAGCGTCAGCCAAGCATCCACCTACTTTGACAGAATACAAAAACAATGTCACTATATCAGTGGCGAAAAAATCAAAGAACTGTCCTCCTATAAAATGGTTCCCTGGAATCGAAAGACTTTTATCAAAACACTTCGGCAATATGACTTAGCCATCATCGTCCACCACAAAGATGACAAGCACGCTTTCATGAAGTCCAATAACCGACTGCTTGTTGCCATGAGCATTGGCCTCCCGTGTATTGTGAGCGATACCCCGGCCTACAGGAAGACCATGGAAGAGGTTGGATTACCATGGTTGGTCATGAAGGATGAGAGAGATCTACCAAGGATAATGGAGCGCATTGAGCTGCCTGCTACCCGCATGGAAATTCAATTCAGATTTCAGCAATACGCATTCAAAAACTATTCACCAGTAAAATCCAGTGAGAAACTGGCCGAGGTTTTCAGGAGTCTATTATGATAAAAGAACTTTGTGAGAAGTACAATGCTAACAAGGGATCTGACGAGTTGTCTAAGTATTTCCCAGAGAATTATGAGCATCACTTCAAGTCTATCCGAAACAAGAAGCTGAACATCCTTGAGATTGGCGTGCAGGGGGGTGGCTCACTGAAGGTGTGGGCAGACTATTTTTCCAATGCTACAATCACAGGGGTAGACATCAATAAGAAATGCCTACAGCATGAAACCGACAGAGTAAAGGTTCTAATCGGGGATCAGTCAGACAAGGAGTTTTTGTCAGGGTTTGGCACCTATGACATAATCATTGATGACGGTGGTCACGAAATGAAGCAGCAGAAGACATCTCTGAAGGTGCTGTGGTCTCATCTGAATCCAGGTGGAATTTATGTGATTGAGGATTTGGAGACATCTTACTGGCCACAGTTTGGTGGAAAGCTGAGAGGAAAGAAAACAGCAATCAGCTACCTGAAGAAATTCATAGACAAGGTGAATTGGAGAGCAATTTGCCATAAGCGGGCAGAGGAGCATAGAATTGATGCGAATGAAAACGGGGTAGAATCAATCCATTTCTATCCATCTATTTGTTTTATCCATAAGAGGAACATATGATCCAAGTATTTCAGCCAAAGATGAACGTGGATGCGATTATGCCACAAATGAGAGAAGTCCTTGAGTCTGGATGGATTGGCCTCGGACCTAAGACAGCACAATTGGAAAAGGAAATCTCTGAGTACATTGGTGGTGGGTATGTGACCTGTCTGAATTCGTGCACTTCAGCACTTCATCTGGCCTTGAAGGCAACAGGATCTGTAAAACCAAGTGTCATCAGTTCCCCTATCACGTTTGTTTCAACCAACCATGTTTTAAGGTATGAGAAGTTCTCCCCACATTTTTGTGATGTAGAGCACACCACAGGGAACCTTGACATGGTTAAGGTAGAAGAATTGCTGAAGACAAGACAGTTTGACCTTGTTATGGTTGTCCATCTTGGAGGATACCCTGCTGACATGCAGAGGCTTAATTGGCTTGCAAAGAAATATGAGGTGAATGTCATTGAAGACTGTGCTCACGCATTTGGATCTACCTACCGTGATGGCAGGACGAAGATTGGAAACTCAGAAAATCTATGTTGCTTCTCATTTCATGCCGTGAAAAATTGTCCGATGGGTGACGGTGGTGCAATTGTCACAAGAGACAAAGGAGCTGACAGGTGGCTCAAACAAATGCGATGGTTGGGGATTAACAAGGACACCAGTACCAGAGCTAAAGGTGGATATTCTTGGGAATACGATGTTGAGGAAATTGGGTATAAATACCACATGAATGACATCACTGCCGTCATCGGGCTGGAACAGTTGAAGACGATTGAGGAAGATAACGTGAGGCGCAGAGATATTGCATTGTATTACCGTGACCACATTAAAAACGCAACAATCCCACAGTATGAATCGATCTACTACTCCAGTTGCCACTTCTATCCCATGTTCTTCCAGTATCGAGACAAGGTGTATGATGCTCTAGTTGCAGCAGAGATATTCCCAGGCATGCACTACAAATCCAACCATCGCTACAAACCATATAGTGACTGCCCCAGGACAGGGCTTGCAAAAGCCAAATGGTATGAGGATCACCAGATCACTCTTCCTATGCACTTAGAATTAACGAATGAAAACCTTGAATACATTGTTTCTGTAGTGAATGGAGCTACCGATGCCGCCTGATGCCAACTTGAAGATTGCTCTGGACTGGTTTGATGCACCTACTGTAGTTGAGATTGGATCACATGAAGGGGACACCGTAAGGTACATTCAGCATGTTAAGCCAAAGGCTACAATTCTTGCTGTAGAAGCTGATCCGACATCATATAATACACTGAAAAAGACAGGGGCAATTTGCTACAACTTGGCCATATCTGACCATAATGGAGATGTTAAATTTGCCACCAGTAAATATTCAAGAGTTAATAGTCTGTGGAAGAGCGGGCCAAAGCACAAGACTTCAAATGTAGACACAATCAAGGTTCCGTGTATGACTATGGATGAGTTTATGGGTGATTTTGATATTGACATTGTAAGGCTTGATTGCTACGGTGCAGAGTACAAAATTTTTGAAGCATCTACCAAGTGGCTTGAGCGCACGAAAGTCATTTCTATGACTATGCACACCAAGCCTGCACCATTCAACAAGTATGGGAAGAAGCGATCTGCAATTATGAAGAAATTAACCAAGGCAGGATTTCACCTTATAAGCACAACTGATTTAACCAGTGGAAAACATATCCATCAACTATGGAGGCGGTCATGACAAGAGGACTTCTTAAACTTATTGGCAAAACCCCAGTCATTCTTTCTGTGGGGTCTTATGATGGAAAACATGAGCGTAAGATGTTAGCTATTAGGCCAAAGGCTACGATACATGCGATAGAAGCTTGCAAAAAAAACTACAAATACGTTGTGAGAAGACTTAAAGGGAAGGCCAAAACATATCGCTGTGCTATTGGCCCAACAACTGGACCTATCAATTTTTTTGTTATGAACTCTGAGAAGAAGGAAGGGTCCAGCGAGAGCAACAGCCTGTTTGAAGGTGCCGTGAGCGGGAAGAAAGAAGTGAAGAAGTATAAGACCAAAGAAGTACAATGCTACACCCTTGATGACTTCATGAAGAACAACAGGATTCACTATATTGACTTGCTCAAACTTAACTGCGAGGGCGGGGAATATGGCATTTTTGAGGCTGATACGTTGGAGTTCTTAAACCATGTTGACGTGATCAGTGCCAGCTTCCACGCCAAAGTCCCATTCTTCAACTCAGAGGTATTCATCCAAAAGCGTAAGCGCATCTATTCCATCCTTGAGTATGCAGGATTTCAGATTGTTGTAGGAAAGAAACGCCTTACTCATGATAGTCATATTGATACCGTTTGGAGGAAGCAATGAAATCAAAAGCATTAGAGAAGGCTGCGGAAAGACTCATGGAGCTCAGGAGACCTACCGTGGTTGACGTAGGCGCATTCACTGGTGGAGTTGCTGAAAAACTTATTGGCCTGAATCCATCGACTCATGTATATGCAGTGGAGGCTTGCCCAGACAATTTCAAATCTCTATCGGCCAGAGCTCAACTGGTTGAGAACATGCACCCTGTCCAGATTGTGATATCAGACCATGACGGGATTGAGACATTCTACTCAGCCGACATTGATTGGATGGATGGATCGAGCCAGAGCAGTTCCCTGTTCAAGGGACAACTCAAAGAGAAGTTGAAGAAGCACAAAATCAATGGATACAAAAAGCACAAACTCCCCTGCATGACTATGGATACCTTTATTAAATCCCATGGCATCATCCAGGTTCATTTGCTGAAGTGCAATGCAGAAGGCGTTGAATATAGGATGTTTGATGGAGAGTGCGACTTCCTAAACGATACCAACATGATTTCACTTAGCATCCACACCAAGGGGAAGTATTTTTCTGGTGAAGAGTTTGTGAAGAAGCGCAAGCATATCTACAAGACTCTTGCTGATCATGACTTTGAACTGGTTGTAGGCAAGGCAGAATTGCAGAGCGCAAAACATCTTAATCAATTGTGGGTGAGAGCGTGAAGATACTACTGTTGAGAGGTGCTGTCCCGCAAGACCGTAGTCCAAGCGAGATCAAGTATAAAAACCTTGGAGAATGCAATGATATCTACAGCCTATTGGCCAACGAACTTGGCGATGAGAAAACAGAAGTGCTGTACTGGGGCAAGAGCAGGGTAGCAGTATATGACCCTACATACACAGACAGGTGGGTGAAGGATCTCACGTATTATGTTCCTGATTTTAAGCCTGATGTAATCCTTGCGAGAGGTGGCTTTGAGGAAACATTCCCATTTCTGAAGAGGTTTCCCAAGGCGTTTAAGGTCTACTATGGAGCAGGGAAACGGTATCTCCCCAAAGGATTCACTGACTACAATTTAACTTTGCAGGACAGCCCAGAGCAGTTGGCAAAGGCTACCAAGAAGTTCCCGACCATGCACCACGTCTTATGGTGGAAGCCTGTTTCACATCATTTCAAGCCGCAGAACATCAAGCCAAAATATGACGGTGTATTTGTGGCTATCCATCCCAGAGATAAGCGGAAGAACGTGAAGTGGGTGTACAAAAACCTCCCCAAAGACTTTAAACTACTCCAGATCGGCAACACTCCAGATTTCAAAGTGCCTAAGAATGTGAAGATTGTGAAGGCATTGCGTAAGGATATGCCCCGCCTACTGAGTAAAGGGAAGTGCTTGCTTGCTCCATACGGCCCAGGAGACAGCGCACCAAGAGTCTTCTCAGAAGCTGTTGCCTGCGGAGTCCCTATAGTTGCGTTTGACGATGTGAGGATATGGAAGGAAGCCTATGAGGGAAGGGTAGTCTGGGCAAGCAAGAAGGATTTCTTCAAGAAGGCCACTCAAGCAACCAAGCCAACTATTTCAACTGAAGCTTTTTCAATAGAGCGTGTCTCAGAATACCTTAAAGGAGTCATCCATGGATATCTCAAAAACGGCTGATCAATTTGCCAGACAGGTCCAGTGCGCGAAGGAAGCAGGAATCTATCACGCAACCATGCTTGGATTTGGTGCCCTATTGGGACTTGTCAGGGAAGGCACCCTCATGGATCACGACAATGACATGGATTTGATCATCGACAGCCGACAGATCACCAAGGAACGAGAATACAGGTTTGTGAAGCTGATGGAGGACAACGGGCTG
>Ga0307377_10006198_pt1 | contig 12585 bp, 6 predicted proteins | sample TR3MG_FD_202535 | JGI IMG/M metagenome (GOLD analysis project Ga0307377, IMG submission 202535) | Soil microbial communities from Risofladan, Vaasa, Finland - TR-3 | ecosystem: Environmental > Terrestrial > Soil > Coastal area > Acid sulfate soil | place: Finland: Risofladan, Vaasa | collected...
GGTGACGATGACGTAGTCCCCAGGCGTGAACTCGGTAGTCCAGTCCCCGCCGTCGTTCCGCGTGATGGCGTCGGCGGCGAAGTCGAAGCCGGGTCCGGCGTCAGGTCCTTGAGGGACTGGAACAGCAGCCGGAGTACCGAGCCAGCGCATCCGCAGCAGGTGCCGGTCAGCCGGCGCGAGGTTCGGGGTGGACCCAGCCTGTCCTGGCATCACGATGCCGGGGTGCCGACCATTACCCTCGGGGACGAGTAGTCCGGTGACGGACGGCGAGAACGCCGCCCACGCGGGCTCGCGCTGCGTGGCCTGCATCACGCCCGCGCTTCCAGGAGCAACATGGAGAACGCGCTGCCGCCCGCGGAAAGCGGCCCCTCCAACCGTGAACGCCCCTGGCTCGGGGGCGTGCTCGAAGATGTAGCCCTGGGTGGCCGGGATGTCGTGGTCGGCCGGATCGAAATCCGGCTGCTTCAGCGTTGGCCGATCCACACGCGCGTTGACCAGCGAACCGACAGGGATGACCTCTCGGCCGTCCCCCCAGATGAGAACCCCAGCCTGACGGCTGGAAGCATCGGCGCCAACGGAACGGCCATCGAAGCCAAGCCTGAGCCTCGCCCGGTCCTTTGTCGTGATGATCGCCATGCTTCCAGCCTCCTACGAGAACGTGTGAACCTAGTTGGTGATGGTCCGCACGTTCGGGTCGTTGCTGTGGCCACCCGGCGGGAAGGCCGAGTACACCTGGCGGACACGGTAGGGCTCCTCGCCCCAATGTGTCCACTGCGTGATCAGGTGCGCGCCGTGGGTGGTGCGACCCTCACCGACCAGCCAGACCTCGTCTTCGCCCTTGGCGCCGTCGGCCCACGGCTCATCGCTCAACTCGGGGATCTGCCCCGGGTAGAGGACCGTCGTCCCGACGCCACCGCCACCAGCCAACATCGCGGCGAACGGGTTGAAGCGGTACGCCGCCGCGACGGTACCGGCGAGAGCCGCCGACCCGCCCGTGATCGTGATGATCCCAGTGGCGTAGTCGATGGAACCCTGGACGGCCTCGTTGGCGGCTGTGGTCTCCACGATGTTGCCCTTGCCGTCGTCGGCGTAGGTCGTCGCGCCACCATGGGTGATCGCGACCGAGCCGGGGTTCACGCGACCGAACCCGAGGGGCATCACGAAGGGGAACGCCGCAGCGGCCTGGTTCGTGACCTGAGCCGGGCTCACGAAGTCCACCGGGGCCGTGTGGTTGTACGCGATGGTGACGGGGGCGGTCGCGGCGGCTCCGTACGTGAAGTTGAGCGAGCCATCCACGTAGTTGATGGTTCCACGCTGAACGGTCGTGCCGACCTCGAATAGGACGCCCGTTCCACCCGTGTCCACCAGGTCCGGGTTGGCGCCGGGGTCGCTGACGACCACGGTACCGGGGACGATGCTCCCGAACTGGAGGCGACCACGGTAGGTGGTCAGCGCGCCCGTGTCGAACGCCTTGATCCACTCGGCCGCGACGACCTTGACACTGGATCCGTGACGCAGCCGAATCTCGGCTCCGAACTCTCCAGCGTTGACGGCCTTCACACAGGACGTACGGCTGATTGGAGCCGCCAGTAGCGCGGCCATCCCAGCGCCGAGCGAGGGAACCCCCGTGCGGTGCTCGTTGATCCGGTCCTGGGCCTCAACCTGGTCGATCCCAGCGAAGGTGTAATTCCCTTCCATTGTTCTCTCCTTCTACGCCCCCAGGTTTGCGGGGGACCCGTTGACCTGACGGATGACTGCGACGGACAGTTTGACGTTGCCCCCAGCGTGCAAAGCGATACGCGCCCGCGCACTGGAAACGATCTGCCCGTTCGACTCTCCTGGATTGACGGTAGCGGTGGTGTTGGCGATGTCGGTCCAATTCTGGCCGTCGTCGCTTTCCTGGTACCTGATCGCGGCGGACGCTAGCGCGTCCTGATTCTCCACGACAAGGTAAGGCGAGAGGTCGCCGCTGTTGACCAGTTGCATCACGACGGCCGCAATCGCGGGAGCATCGTAGTCGCCTGTCGCCAGCTTCAGCACCCCAAACCTCTCACCGGATCAGTGGATGATCGGATCAAGCCGTAACCTACCAGAACCCACCTGGCTAGTCTAGCAAGCCTTGGTAACGATTGCTTCGAGATCATCCGCGAGCATTCCGTGCTCGACCTTCCCGTACTTGCGCAGAGTGGACGCAGCCTCGCTGAGTTCCGTTCTGGTAGCCAGCGTCGGAGACCCAGCCCGCGTGCGCTGTACCAGCCCGCGCACCAAGCCCCCGTAACGCTGCACCGACTCCAGAAGCCGATGGTCCGTGCTAGACAACTCGACGGAAAACTCAGGTGTGCCGTCATCGTGGAGCGACAAGGTGTTGATCTTGTCGTAGACCTCCGCGATTTGCTGCTTGCTCAGCCCCATGTCGGACGTGACCGACTGCAACGATTCCACGATGTCCTGGTACGACTCACCAGCCGCGATACGCCGTGGGATCGAAGTCCGCGCGGCCCTTCGGATGGCCTCGGCAACGGCGACCTCTACGGGTGCGGGAGCCGGAGCGGCCATGACGACGGGGGCCGCAGCAGCTTGCTGCTCCTGATCGATGGTGTCGCCGCCCTTGCCGCCCTCACCCTTGAAGGCTTCGTTGGCCTTGTCGAGTAGTTCGGCGGTCTCCTTCAGAGCATCGAGGAAGTCGGTGGCCTTGTCGCGTACCTGGCCGAGCATCTTCGTCGTGCGCTTGGCTCCGATGGCCTTCGCCAGCGACTCCAACTGCACGAGGTCGGACGTCACCAGGTCGAACGTGTGTGACCTACACGCTTTCAGCTTGTCGGCCGTTCGCTTGAATCCCTTGGCGGCGGCGACCTTCTCGTCCTCCTGACCGACATCGAGTTGTTCGGAGACCACCCTCGACTCCCCTACTGGATTCCAGTGGATCTCCCAAGCGTTGAGAAGTGCCTGCACATCGGGCGGCAGCCTGTTCATCCCGAAAGCTCCAACGAGGACGTTGACCGCGTCATCGTAGCTGTCGTCGTCCCCGCCGCGGACGAGTTCCTTCACGCGGTCGAACCAGAAGCCCAGCTTGCCTTTGTGCTGCGCAGCCAACTTCAGGATGTCTCTGCCCCAATCACGGGCCTCGCCCAGAGGCCGGCGCTTCGGAGCGAGCGGGTTGGGGTTGTTGTAGAGAGCGCCATCGCCAAGGATCAGGCCGGCTTGGTCATCCTCAACCGACGCAGCAAGGCGCTTCTTGATCCTACCAGCATGAGCCGCAGTTGTTGCTGCCGCTACCTTGGCCCGGCTGCGGTTGCTGCGCCATAGCTCGTCCAAGCCGTCGGCCTCCACCAGCGCGACAGACGACGCAGACACGAGGACTGTCTCCCCTGTCGGGAGACGGAGGACTACCTTCGAGCCTCTGTCTTCCACGATGACGACAGGGGTTCCAGGCGCGCACTCTCGACCTTCGCCGTAGTGCAACCCCTCAGGAAGCACCGGGATCATCGTGGTGCTGGCGCGGTACAGGTCGGCAGCCAGAGCGTCATTGATGGCGCGGCGCACGCGAGCGTTCGGGCTGTCTTTCAGCGCATCGAACTCGTCCAAGACGCGCTCGACCACACTCTGCGGCTGTCCGCTGAACCCGGTTTGTTGGACCAGGCCCACTCCCGCGATGACGTCGTTCGGACGAGGGCTCTTGAGCAAACCGAGCGCGCGGCGTAGATCCTCCGTGATGGACTCCTGCTGCGGAGGCTGCTGCGCTGGCGCCGCAGCCGGCTGTTGCGCTGTCGCCGCCGCCTGCTCGGGCTGCTTGGGCTGCTTGGGCTCCTCCGCGGGCGGGGTCTCGACCTCTGGAGGCTCAGGCTGCTTGTCCTGCGCGTCCTGGTCCTTCGGCTTGTCGGCGGGCTTGCCGTTCGTCGTCCCCTGCTCCACCTGAGTAGCGAGATTGTGAAGCATCTTGCCAAGCGCCTGGCGCATGACCTCTGGAGGTACCACGGTTCCGTCGGGCAACTTGACCTGCCCCATCGCGGTTCCGCCCTCCTCCTTCGTAGGAACATGCTCAGTCGGCTTGGGTGCCTCCTTCTGCGGAGGCTCCTGACTCTGTGCTGGCTGACCACCAGGCGTGTCGTCCTGCGCTGTTGCTCCGCTTTGGCCGCCGGCCGTGGCGGCACCCGGAGACGGGGGAGAAACCGCAGGGGCGTTGGGATCAGCCTCTACGAGGCCGCACAGCCTGCGCGGAAGGGCACCGGACATCCGAAGCGCCTCAAACAGCCTCGGGTTCACGCCGAAAACAGGGCGCGGGGTAGCCCATTGTGCGAGCCGACCGCGGAACTTCCCGCTCGGCTTGTCCGCTGGGGCATGAAGGAAGAACGTCTCGTTGATCGCGACGTCGCGGTCCTTCCACAACGCCTCGATGAGCGCGTCCTGCACCTCGCCGGGATCGAACCCCTCCTGGAGCATCGCGTAGGGGAGGTCGGTATCCACCGACTCGAAGGCATCGGCCAACGAGGGGCCGGTCCACAACGACCCTCCGAACCGGATGGCCGTCGCAGTGACGGAGTCGGGGGTCTCTCCGTACGCCGACACAACGCCGTCAGCCAGATGGGTCGCGACCGCGCCAAGGTCGTCCTCCATCTCGGCTACGAACTTGTCGGCGGCATCCGTGCTGGGGAACACGTACACATCGCCCTTGGGGGCAACGGGGTCGAACGCCCCGCAGTAGCGCATGGTTCGCTCCCGAACGGCTTCCGGGAGGGCCTGCATCTCGACCAGAAGGGCGCGGTCCCCGCCTGAGGACCCGAGTGCAGCCTGAACCTCGGGCCACGACCACAAGGTTGAGGACGTGACCTGCACATCCGAGCCGGTCTCCACCAATGCGCGGAACAGTCGGACAGCACGTTCCAGGTTTCTCACGTCACTTGCCTCCCATCGATTTGAGCAGCTTCCCTATGTCTACGTCCATCGCGATTTGCTCGACGGGCGTCGGAGGGGCTTGCACCACCATCTGGATTTTCGACCCCGGCTCCTGCTCCGCAGCGTACACCTGCGAGTTGGGGGCTGAGGGCTGCCCATCCTCCCCCTTTCCGGGGAGATATGCTACCCACCACTCACTATCCACGGTTTCGCCGGGGATGCTGCGGTCAGGGCTGGCAATCAGGGCGATGTCAGGCTTCTCAGCCTGGAGTGTCTTGAGCAGTTCGTTCATTTCCTCGTCGGGGAGCGAGGGGTCGAAGAACAAGTAGAGAGCGCCCGTGTCGTCATCGAACTCGACATCCTGCAAAACATCCAACGCCTCCACCACGATGAGCCGGCGGAGCAGACCCTCGAAGACGTCATCGAGCGTTTTGTCCTGGTTGGATGACGCGGGGCTGGTGTAGTTGCCGCCGCCCATGTGACGGTACGTTCCGATCTGGGTCTCGCCAATGTACCCCTTGTCCTGGTACTCGGCGCTCCAGCGCGCGATGCGCTCCCGCACGTCCGCGATGGTTTCACGCATACGTGTGCGGTTGTTGTCTTGGTTGTAGCGGCCAAGTTGTCTGTGCATTTCCATCCCCGCGTGTGACCGATGCCACTCCTTCGATTTGCGGAGCTTCTTGCCAGAGCCGCCCCTGGCGTTGAGTCGGTTCTGGATGCTGCGGCCGATGTCCTTACGCGGCTTCCGGTCCTTGTTCTTGTCCACCTGGAAACGGAATCCGCCGTAGATGCGCGTAAGGCCCTGACCCGGCTTGCGCGGGCGGCCAACATCAGCGCGCACATCCTCTACTAACCCACTCGGGTTTGGTGGGCCATCGGCAATCCACGCATCAGTTACGCCATGGCGACGGAGATCAGCTTCCAGCGCGCCCTCGTTGTCGGCGTCGAAGATGAACCATTGCTTACGCGTACTAGTACCGCCCGGCACGACGGCGAAGTTGAGGGTAGTCGCCCCATCAATGGGAGCCCGCTTCTCCAAGCTGCTACCAGGGCCGTTTGTGCCAAACATCATGGACCTGCCGTACTTGGAGCAGTCCACAGCAACGTGTTTTCCATGCCTGCGCGCCACCACGAACGCGGTCTCCCACGCCCCAAGATCCCCCCTGTTTTGGCGTAGACGATATTCGGCGCTTCTGACATCTGCATCCGATTCGTCCATGCTCTCCACCTTTACCGCGTGCGTTTTCGCGGCCGGCTTCTTGGCGCGGTCCCGCCACGCAACGGTGTAGATGTTGCCCTTGTTGTCGATCCGTGCCGTGAGTCCGAGTTTTCCGCCGACGCCGCCATCCAAGTACAAGTTCAGCGTCCCTTGCCAAGAATTAGCGCCCTGTGTGGCATCTTTCCGAGACATCCCGGCTGCGATTTGCTCCTCAGCGTCCGGCTTGTCCCAATCCACCTTCATTCCCATCGAGTAGCCTCTGCCAAGACGCTTCGATGCGAAGTTGTCAGCCACCATCAACTCACGTAGGCGCTCCTTGTTACCGCGGCCTCTCGTCGCACTGATGATCGCCTTCTGGATCTGGGAAGACTTGGGCTTCAACCAAACGGTGTCGGCCGCGCCTGTGGTCTTGAGCATTCGTTTGACGGCACTCAAGATCCGCTTCTCACCGTCCGCACGGCTCCACTGACCGCTCTTGACGCCCTCAACGGTTGCCTTGATAGCCCTGTAGAGGATCGCACCACCCGAAGTCCATGTGTGGCGCGCGGTGGTTACCTTGACGTTCGCAGAATGCCCAGAAAGAAGCCGATGCCATCCTTCGCCAACAGGACGGATGTCCCACACTGGGCCTGACCAGTCGCCAGATGACTCGCCTTCATCAGGCTTCGCGACATTCTCCTCGAATGCCAATCCGATGAGGCGTAGTGCCTTGGGGAATGCCGCGTCGAACACGCGACCTTCTGAACCCGTGCTAGCCATCTCCTCAATGCTCTCGTTGCTGGACTTCGCGTACTTGCGGATAAGCGGCTTGCTGTTCTTGATGAGCGCGTCCAACCCGAAGTGCTTCTTGGGCTGCTGAAGAAGCTCATCGTAGGTGACCCACTTCGTCGTTTCAGTCTCCCAATCGAGCTTGGGATCAAATTCCTCTGCGACCACCCCAACGAAATTGGAGTACCTGAAGCCCCCGCCCTTGCTGGTGAACACGTAGCCAGGAATCAGCTTCATGTCGCCGCGATAGCCGAGTTCCTCGCGCACCTCGCGCTTAGCGGCGCGCATCGGGTCTTCGCCTTTGTCGATAGCGCCGCCAAACACGCCCCAGGTCCCAGGCTCGTTGACGTACGCAGATCGCAGGCCGATCAGGACACGTCCTGTGCTTTCCGCGATGGGTAGAACGCCGGCACCCGCTGCACCCCAGAACGCCTCGCCCGACGGGTTGGTGTGCAGGGCGTACGCTCCCTCGCCAGCCTCATCGACGCTCTCGCCGTGCATCGACGACTCGAAGGTAGCTTCCCAATCCTCTTGGACGATCTCATCGCGAGGGTCAAAGCCAAGGAACCGCTCGGGGTCCGCCGTGGCCCAGCACGCAAGCCTGCTCTCGTTGAAAGCGAACAGCATCACGGGCTCGTCAGGCTGCTCGATCCGATAGTAGAGACCTTGAATCGGCCCCTCCAGGAGCGGGAGGATGTCTTCGGCATCGAACGCCGAGTATGGAACCAGATGAACCTCCGAGATGTCGTCGCCGGTCTCCGCCAACGGTCTGCCAGGCCAAGCGTGGTCGAGTAGCGCCTGGAGCTTGGGCGACTGCGGCTTGAATCCTGCCGCGATGCGGCGATGGCACTCGTCTGCCACTTTTCGGCGCAGCTTGCTGGCTCGCTGCCGCTTCGCGGCGGCGCTCCCCTTGGGGGGCGATTCGTCAGCCGATCCGTGCGGCAGAGCTTCCTCCATTGCCGCGATGGACCCGCCGCACTCCCCGCGCGGGCAGCGGCCGGGGTAGCGGCCGGCGTACTTGGGGATCTTGAGGCCGCACTCGTCGCATTCACGGGCACCGCCCTTGAACGCGGCGCGCACGAGGCCGGGGGTGGGGCTAAAAGCGGAGCGGTCAGTCTCGTCTACGGACTCTAGGCCGAGCATCCGGCGGATACCCGGCTTCCGCCCACCAAACTGCGCGAGGAAGCCGGACGAGGCTGGGGCCTGGAGCAACGTCCCGCCGCCGCGGGCCGTCAGCTTGACCTCGGCCTTCTGGCCGCCGACGACCTTGGACCACACACGCTCGCCGCTAAGTAGGCCGGGACGGTCGAACTTCCAGCCCTTCGCCTTGAGCACACGCTCGACGCGCTTCAAGGGGGAGGAAGTCCGCAAGCCGCCAGCCACCATCGGGTACAGATCGAACCCGACGAGGTCGGCGTGCAGCAGGTCCCTTACCCCTTCGTCCAGGTACACCTACGCCCCGAGTATCTTCGTGATGGAGATGTGGGCGTCTGTCGCGGGCGTCACGATGGACTCGGCTTGGAACTGCGTGACCTCTGGGCTTCCGAGTAGCAGGAAGAAGCCGTTTGGACGCGTGATGTCGAAGGTAAGGTCCACAACTCCGTTGAGCCTGAACCTAACGGGAAGGTCGCTCTTGACGAGGAAAAGGGTCTGAACGTTGGACGCCTTACCCCCGCCTGAGAGGTCCAGATCCACTTCGCCTCCAACTAGGGTATCGCCAGGCTCCACAGTGGCCGACCGCTGAATGTGGGCCTCCTGCCCCACCATCGAGTAAGCGAGAGAGACGGGGGTAAGCGCGCCCTGTCTGGTGACGCCGGCCAGGTTCCCAGAAATGGCTGCCTCAATGGGGTTCGACATCAGTCCTCCTAGCGCAATCGGATCACCGGATCAGAATAACAGACCCGGGGGCCTGGTCCTACAGGAGTTAGTCCCCGGCGGGAGCCGACGCCTTCTGAGCTTCCTTGTACTTGTCCTGGGCCGCCTTGAGCCTGGCCTTGAGCTTGTCGAGTTCACACTCCTCGCCGCTGGCGTCCTTTGGGCTCTCGGGCTTACCGACCTGAACGATGGTGCCTTTGGGAAGCGCGGGATCTACGTCCTTGCCGTCACCACGCTGCTTGATGAACGGCTTGCGCGCGGCGTCCGCCTCGAAGACGGACTCCCCGCGTATCTTGCGCTTCTTGGCGATGGCGGCCTTCTCAGCGGAGGTCAGCTTCTTGCGGCGGATGGCGGCCTTCAAGGCTTCCTTCTTGTGCTGTGCGGCCGAGACGCCACTACGCTTCTTGTACTTCTTCTTGGTGCGCTCACCCAACTCTTCGGAGTCGCAGACTTCTCCGGCGCACCGCGGGCACTTGTTGGGGTAGCGACCAGGGTACTTAGGCATACCCAAACCGCACTCCCCGCACTGACGCGCGGAGCCAGGGACCTTGAACGCCGCGCGGACGAGGCCGGGCGTTGGGCTGAAAGCGCCGCCATTGGCCTCGCGCATCGACTCCACGGACTCCCGTGGCTCGTTCCCCAAAGCGGCCCCGTAGGAGAGGCCGATCTTTAGCAACTCGTCGATGCCCAGCGGCACAACCAGCGCCTTGATCTTGAGGCTGGGGTCCCTGAGCATCGCCTGACCGAACCTGTGATGCCCGTCGAGGATGTAGCCCTCCTTCGAGGTGATGATGACCGCGTTCGTGAGGACATGGCCACCCTCCATAGGAGGCCCGAACGCCAGGATGGTCGCGATGAGCTTGTCGTACCAGATTTCGTTCTGGAGCGGCTTCAGGTCCTTGACAGGGACCATCGTGATTTTCGCGGGGACTACGTCATCTGTTTGGCTCTTGTCCAACTGGCCGAGCGTGACCCAGACACGCCCTTTGGAGCCGCCCCGCATCTGAGGCCACTTCGGGAACTGGCCATGTCCAAGGTCCGGTTCCTGCACCGCGACGTCAGGGTAGACCTGCGCCACGTCGGCGTATGGCTTGAAGATGTCGATGTACCCCTTCTGGAGTCTCTGCCCGAACTTGAAGATGTCCTTGGGGTCGATGACAGGCATCTCCTCGCGCGTGAGGTTCTTCGCATAGCGCATCTTGCTCTTGAGGAAGGCGAAGTTCTTGTCGAGGTCGGGCAGGTCCTGCTCCAAGTTCGCGTCGTCGGCTTCTGAGTACAGCTTCTCCGCGTAGTCCCGCGCCTCAGCGCCGCCGATGCGCGCGACGTTGAGCCGAAACTTCTCGGGGCCTAGCACAGAAGCACCAACCTGCTTGCGGGTCGCCTCCGTCATGGACTCCGCTTTGAGGTCTCCATCCTTGTAGCGCCGCTCTGTGTGAGCGGCGTACTGCATCGCCAAGAACTCACGCTCCTTCAACGGGAACGTGGCTTGCCAGTTGCCGCCGTACTCCTGAACGAAGTCCTTGGCGCCGGCATCCACCCAATACATCCACTGCTTCGCGGCGATGTCGCGGCGGAAGGTTCCGGCCTTCAGGCGCTTGGCTTGAGACTTCTCGATGACCAGCTTCTGCGCGTAGAGCCTGCCGGTGTTGCTTAGGTGAAGCTCAAGGTCGCGGATGGTCTTGGCGTCAAGCTGCGACGGCACCGGCAAAGGCATCACGCCGTCGGCTTCGGTCAAGCCATCGCGTTGGCTGGGGGCACCGGCCATAACAGTGGTCTGCTCCCCGATGTCCTTGACGTCAGGGTTCCACGGATCGAGGAGACCCATGAGCCAACTGAGTCTCTCGTGAAAGGCGTGGTCACCCACGTAGTTGCCATCGTGCGAGGACGGGATGTGCGCCACGACGGCGCGGCCGTCCCGCTCGGTGCGCAAGCCAACGGCACCCGTAGACATCGCAGCCAATTGCGCGATGTCGGCGGCCTCTGCCAACCCAAGTGGCGACTCCAACGACAGCCACACAGTCCTGGCGCCAGAGAGGTTCTGCGCCTCGAAAACCGGGATGGTCGTGTCCATATAGGCTTCGCAAATGGACACCGTGGGGGCCACGGCGACCTCAACGGTGGCGTGGCTGTCTCCGCTCTCCTTGATGGAGGCCCGCACGAGATGTTCCGCGAACGGCTGAAGGGCCTCACGTAGCGCGTCTTCAGCGGCCATCACGTTGTCGGGCTGAGCGAACGCACGCGCCGTCAGAAAAGGCAACGGGCGGCCGAATGTGTCCCTAGCGTTGGGGCGGCCGTGGAATCGGAAAGTTGGCGGCGTGACGGGACCATGATCCTGGAGCGCCGCGATGGCGACCTCTACGATTCGACGGAGGCCAGACTCCAGCGACTCGTGGACCATCAAGAATCTGTCGCCGCTGGGAAGGTCGGGCGTAACCGCTTCAGCCCGCGTGACCGTAAGGATGGCGCGCTCTGCCAGGTGGTCCTCGACGTAGCCAAGGACCTGAGCCGCGCGGCGCACGTTCGCCTCGACAGCAGTGGGATGCGTTCGACCAGGGCTCCAGCGAATTCCGCCGTCATCGCGGCGCGAAGGTCGCATGGACTGCTCCAACACGGCGAGCACAGCCGGCGCATCAACCGAATTGTGGTCGTAGGTGATGAACCCGTCTCCCTCCTGGATGAACATGAGAGCGCCGTACTCGGGGTCGCGGTACATGACCGCTTCCTTCCGCGCCGCGCCTTTGAAGCCCTTCCGTTGCGCCATGCTCAGGGCCGCCGCGACGGCGCGCTTCGGGGTGTACTTCTTGCCCTTCTGGGGTCCGCTGCTCGGTCCTTTGTGTACCAGCTTGCTGATCTCACCGCCTACGAATTCGCGGCCCTTCTTGGTCATCTTAGGCATGGCTGCCTCCATTGTGAGCGAGCTAAGAACGGCCTAAGAGTAGCCGAACACGACCCAACAGCCGCCCTTAGCTCTTTGAGTTTATCAGACACGCTGCGTGTTCCTCGGCGCTCAAAAGCCATTTGTGGAAATAGGTCCTGGGAGATTGAAGCGCCTATTTCTGTGATGGCCGCGAGGTCGAATTGCGCTACTAGCGGCGAACAGCGGATCTCCACGCGTGTCCGTGAATGCGGATCCGATAGACGTCGCCAGCGGCGGGTCGCGCGTGTCTGTGTACGAAGACCCTATGGATGGGGCCATCACCGCATCGCGCGTGTCTGTGAATGCAGACCCTATAGACATCTACGTCCCATTCATTGCCAACTCGTACACAGTCCCAGCGGGAATGATCGCTGGATCCGCGTCCCACACAAGCGACCAGACACGCGCCCCGTCGTCAGCAGGAAGGTTGATGATCGCGCCCTCAAAAACGGTCGGGGTTACACCAGGTGGTGCGCCAACCTCCAAGGCTACGGAGAGGATCGTTTGCCGCTCCCACGGAGATAATTCTCCCATACCGATGTAGAGCGCGGCTGTGCATGGATCAGGTGCGCTCCCGTACACGCGGAAGTAGTGCTTCCTACCGCCGATGACCTCGTGTGGTGGAATAGATTGGTTAAGCAGCGGACCAGAAGAGAGGGTTGCCGACGCACCGCTAGCACTCCCTGTGATGACTTCTCCGTTGATGAACGCGGTCGCATTGGTCGGGTAGACAACCAAGGTCCCTGTGTTGTCTACCATCAGGATGCCTGCGGCCCCACCGGCACCCGTTATCGTCTCTCCCAATGCGAACGGCCCGTTGGTCACCGAGCCATGCGTGAGCAGGACTCCAGTGATCCCAAGCTCGATCCGCACTGCTGGGTACGTGGGAATGTAAGGGCCAGCAGAGTCTCTG
>Ga0307377_10006199_pt1 | contig 12585 bp, 18 predicted proteins | sample TR3MG_FD_202535 | JGI IMG/M metagenome (GOLD analysis project Ga0307377, IMG submission 202535) | Soil microbial communities from Risofladan, Vaasa, Finland - TR-3 | ecosystem: Environmental > Terrestrial > Soil > Coastal area > Acid sulfate soil | place: Finland: Risofladan, Vaasa | collected...
AGTTCCGTCGAAGTACAGGGCAGAAGTGCAAGCCCTTATTGATGCTAATGCTTAGTATCGAACTAATATTGGAAGGAGGTGATAACGTGGTAGATATGTATGTTGCCCTCATCATTGCAGGACGTAGGATGTTCGCCCAAGTTCCGGTTAAGTACCAAGCAGATGTCCATTTGGACTTACTCGCACTCGGACTCGATGACAACGGAAATCCACTCTAAACTCCTTAATTCAAGAGGGCAAAGCAGGGCGAGAGATCGTCTTTTTTCATTTGCCCTCCTACCGAACATTTGACCGCATTATGTGCAGTAACCGCCTCTGAAATAAGGGGCGTTTTATTATGCCTAATTATATGATTTTCAGAGAGAAAAGTAGAAAGCCAGAAAGTAGGTGTTTCAAATCGAACAAGATACAGCGATAGCCGTCCTTGTCGAACAGGTCACTTCTCTAAGAGGGAGGTTGGAGGCTTTGGAGAAAGAGGTGCAATCCAAATTTGATCGAATCGAGACAAAACTTGACATGGCGATCAGGGGTAGGACGACGTGGGCAATGGTGTTTTTACTAACAGGGTTAATGACTACCTGTTCGGGGATGGCAGTGTTTATTTTAACGAAGTAGGAAAGGGTTTGATTAATAATGGTCAGGGTTTATATATCTCCGTCAACTCAACAAGCTAATATTGGTATATCGCCATTCGGAACAGAAGAAGCAGAAATGAACAAGATTGCCGATGCCCTTATTCCTCTCTTACTCAAAGATGGCCGATTCACCATAAAGCGCAATTCCCCAACTATGGAACTATCCCAAATAGCTGCAGACTCCAACAATTTCAAGGCAGACATACACGTTGCGATACATTCTAACGCCGGAGGTGGCCAAGGTACAGAAGCATACGCATACGGCCCTAATACCAACTCAGAACGACTGTCTAAGGCTCTTTATAATCAGATCGCTCCGTTATCCCCTGGTGCTGATCGTGGAGTAAAGTATAATCCGGGACTCTACGAAGTTGGCAACTCGGTAAACACCACAGCTTGCTTAATTGAGCTAGGTTTCCATGATAATCAAAAAGATGCAACTTGGTTGGCGAATAATCAGCAATCTATCGCTAATGCGCTGTATAGGGGCATATGTGGCTACTTCGGGTATGATTACCGCTCTTTGGTAATTGCACAGCCTGTAGCCCCTCCTGTGACTCCTGAGACGATTATTCAGCAGGTAAAAGGGCCTATTGCCCCGGATGATATTTATTTATCCGTTCGTTGTCTTGACAACCTAGCAGACCAAGCCATAAAGGACATTAACAAACTAGGCTTTGCTTGCCAACGACTTGAACTTGCATAAGAGGGTAAACCATAGACCCGCCTATAATGCGGAGTAAACCATAGTAAACTAGTAAACCTTTAGTAAACTAATATAGAGAAAGAAGGAATTAACAATGCAAACTCAAAACAGATTCCGCTCATGGCCTTTATGGATCAGTGTGGCCACGCTAATTACCTTTGTCACAAAGACTTATTTTAATTATGAGATCCCCGAGGCTGATAAGCTGGTGAACCTTATTCTTGTCGTGCTGACTGGTTTTGGGATCTTGAATAACCCAGTAGACAAAGATAATTTTTAACTAAATAGGCACTTAGTAAAGGCCCTGTCATTAATTTGGCGGGGCTTTTTTCTATTTATTCATGCCTGATTGTGATGACCTAAATAACTTCCTAGTTACCTGCGCATTCATGCCAGCTCCGTGCGTAGCTATCCAGTTACTAATAGCCGCCTGTGTCTCTGTATTCCAGTAGTTTACGGGCACATTAGCCAATTCATAAGCTTGGTACTTACCTGGATAAGCATTCTCCAATGCTGCATAAGAGGATCCTTTAAAAATAGAATTGAGCATACCTAGTAGTTTATTGTCGTTAAACGTTTTTATGCCCAGTTGCTTTTGCACATCCTCACTGCCCCACTTAAGTACCCCCTCTATTAGATACACAGTAATCTCAGATGATCGGGCAAGGGCTTCTTCTCCAACCCAGAATCTATTAGGAAAGCGTCCGATAACGCTATCAAGTACCATTTTATACACTTGCACTGGGGGTAATTCTAATAGTTCTTCTCCAGTTAGTTTTGCCAAAGTAATCAGCTCCATTTATAGATTGATCTCTTGACTCATTCTAACATAAAAGGTATCATAATGTTGGTTATTTTACGTTGAAGGAGATCAATAAGAAGAGGGGTGTAAAGCAGCATGACAACAATAAGAACAATAGGTGACTTGAAAAACTTAATAGAGAGCATGGATAATAACCTTACCTTAGAGATGAATTATATGATGAAGGTATCTTATGAGGAATTAAGAAAGATGTCGCATCCCTATCCGTGGAGACGCATCAAATGTAATTTAGAATTTAATGACGTTGGTTATTCTGAAAAGACAGTTTGCTTTGGAGTATATGATAAGGATAGTTCTGGAGATGTTAAGGATTAAGTATAATGTTACGGGTTTATCCTACTCTTCATAACACCAATGGGAGAACGACAAAAGAGCCCTTCGCCGAAATGAAGGACTCTTTTGCGTTTGTCAGATTATTCCCCTTTGTGTTGGGTCTGACACTGGGGGAAGTAGCCGTTAGGCAACTCCTCAAGAATTGAACATTACAGAGCAGGTGTTGTTACAGAAGTACGAGTTGTAGATACGTTACCTGCAGCGTCAGTTACCTCAACATAATAAGCTGTCGTAGCAGTTAATGCAGCACCTGCAGTCCATGTGAATGAACCATTTACATTAACTACAGATGTACCAGCAACAAGGGCACCTGCAGTAGCCGCAGTATAAACTGTTACTGTTGAACCAGCTTCAACTGAGCTCGCTGCACCGGTGATTGTCAGTAAACCAGCAGGAGCAGTTGGTGCTATAGCGGCTGCAACTACATTATCAAATACAGCAGATTTAGTACTAATTACCTCTGTACCTTTGCGCAACTCCACTGTTAATAGGTCACCAGAAGTAGCCGTAACGCCTGCAGGAGCAGCAGCCATCAATTGTGCTGAAGTTACTGTTCCGCTAGAGGTGAAGGTAAAGTTTTTAGATATTGAACCATCTTCGTTTGTTACTTTTACTACATACAGATCAGTGTTTGCAGTTGGTAATGTTAGAGCAATGTTAGCTCCTGGTTGTACGATAGCAGGAACAACTATTGAAGTTGTTGTAACAACTGGAGGAACTACAACACTCGGTGCATCTTTGACGATAACGATCGCATCAGCAAATGTACTTCCAGCAGCCAATGCTACATTAACAAATGCACCCTTTTTAACGTCGCTAAGGCTTGCAGATTCATAATCAATGCCGTCGTAAACGTCTCCATCTGCCACTAACTCAATCCATCCTAAAGTAGCTACTTCAATTTTACGCTTAGATAGATTAACATCAGTAACCTCTTTATTTAGTACACTTATGCCAACAGCTACAATCTTGTCTACTACGCCAGTCTTGTCATTAATTTGTAGTGTAACAAGATCACCTTTTTTCGGTGAAAGAGTAGCAAAACTTACATTATCAACATTGATTAGTTTTTCTACGCCATCAACAAAGGCTTTTACGCGAGTGATTTCTTTGTCAACATTAACATCAACCCGTGTGAGAAGAACAACTTCATCAGATGTTTCTCCAGCTGATAGATCTTTGACAACAATATGAGTTACATTATTATTTTTGTCATAGTATACTGTTGCACCAGTAAGGTCAGTGCCGTCTTCACGTAAATCTTTCCAAGTGAAGAACGATACGTCTTCTGGATCAGGCATTGCGGTTAGGGCTGCAACATCAAGACCAATGACGATTGTTGAGTCTTGTATTCGTTTTCCGCTTACATAACTAGCATCACTCTTGATATTCTGGCCAACTAAAGTCGTTTCATAGAATTTAAGACCTGTAACGACTCCGTTATCATCTGTGGCTACACCAACCATAAATGGATTATTAGTAACACTGAACACTGGTGCAGTAACAGGTGCAGGGGTAGTAGCATCCTTTGCGACAATGTCGAATATAGATACAGGTGTTCCAGCAGTTAGTCCGGTAGAGATGCCAAAAGCATCAATTTCGAACGGTGTACTAGCTCCATCCTCGTCAACTTCAAACTCAGTCTCAACACCATCTATTTGTGTTTCGATTTTGTCTAAAGAACTGACTGCAAAGTCATAAGCTTTAGTGTCTCCATCATTATTAACAACTTCTAAACTCATTCTCGCTTTGCCTTTGCTGTCAACATATGCTTCTACAGTGTCGGTCGTGTAAGTTGTAGCATAATCAGAATCAACTACTCCTTCAGCACCTTTGAGTAATTTAACATGGTTTTTAAAGTCAAAGTACGCTGTCACAGTTCCGCCAGCCTGAAGCTTCTCGACACTATCAACATCTAAAGCCGTTTTATCGCCTTCTCCATTGAGTGTGCTAGCTCCAGCATAATATGTGTAGTTCTTACCATTACTTAAATCAAATGAAGCTTGATATACCTCTTCGATTGTGCCAGTAACAGTGCTATTATAAACTACTGCATATCCGTCTGAATCGTTAGCGGTTTTACTGTAGAACACTAGATCGCCTTTTTTAATATCGGAGATTGCGATTTCAAGGCCGCCTTTGACAATGATGTAGTCTTCTAAGTCTAACTCAGTACCATCAAAATCAATAATATAGTCTGAATCAACACTTTCAACAATCACTGGTGTTACATCAAAGTTGTAAGCATAGATGCGCGATACATCGCCATCTTTATTGAGGATAACTTTAGCGTAGTCGTACGTAGCACCTTTAACTACAGAAGTCTTTACATCATTAACGAACAACTCTACACCATCAGCAACGTCATAACTTACTTCTTCATTGATGGTTTCGATTTCATCTAAATCTGTAAACGTAATTGACTCATAGATAGACTTCGATTGAATTTCCATGTTCATCACAACATTGTTAGTACCATACCAAATGCGAACGGTTTGACCAAGAACTTCTTGGAAATTCACTTTCATGGTTGCTGGTACATCAAGTACTACTTTACCATAATCTGAAACTAAAGTGACTTTTCTTTCACCAGCATCAACAGCAGTGATTCGAGCGTTTTTATCCTGATCAGCATACATTGGACGACTGAACGTGAAGTTCAGGCTACCCACAGAAATTGTGTAATTTGTTAAACGAACGATTTCATCTTTCAACTCTGTGTCATAGAAAGTAACTTCTAGACTCATTGCATCAGAAGAAAGTTGAACGCTTTCAACACCTACACGAGCTAAGCTCGAAGTATTGAATACTTTAACCATAGTTTTATCTACTGCTCCAACATAAGGTTTGTTGAATCCAACAGAAAGTACACGTCCGTCATCGGTAAGTGCACTTACCGAAACAATCGCCAATTCGCTTGATGTAACTTGACCAGTAGCAACTCCCACGCGTACAGCTTCAGGAACAACAGCTGTACCACCGAGAGCAGTAACAACAGCGCTAGCATTTTTGCTGAATGTGAAAGCAGCAACTGAAGGAACATTCACTCCGTCTGTGAGAACGATAGGAGACTTGGTTTGAGCTGCAAGTGGAGCACCTGCGAGAGCGTCAACACCGGTTACACCATTAGCTACATAGACATTGGTGAATTGAAGCGAAGAAACGAAATCTTGGATGATAACGCTATTTGTGTCATAAGCAGTGTAACCAGCATGACGAGTTGCGCTAGGCAATTTAGCTGTTACAACGTCACTGATGATGCCTGTTCCACCAATAACATCACTTGTTGTGATGCTAGCATTAGCAGCCAAGAAAGCCGAAACGCTTGCAGGAAGAACATCTTTGTCAGTTAAGAGAATAGGTTGATTTGCAACAGCAGCGATGGATGCGAAGGACAGTGCATCTGGCAAGCCGTTAGCGATAGCAACTTTCGTTACTCCAACCATTTTTGAAGCAATGTTTACAGATGTTGCAGCGCGGTCAAATCCACCGAGAGCTACAACTTCGATACCCATAGCTTTTAACTCATCGACAACTGATTGTTTGATAACCGCTGTACCACTAGTTACGAAAACTTTCTTAACAGCAAGTTTAACGAGTTCAGTTTTAGTAGCAGCGTCAAGTGCGTTTCCAGCACCTGTCAAAAGGATAGGAGCTTTCAAATAGTGAGCGAGTGGCCCAGCTGTGAGAGCATCAACCATACCATAAGATGTAGAAGAAGCAAGAATTGCAACTCCGGTATAACCAGTTTGATCAGCGATTTGCACTGCAGTTTGTTCTGCAATAACACCTGCTAAACGTGTAGGAACTGTACCTGCTGCAAATGCATTAAAAGGAATCATTGTTAGTGCCATACCTGCGATAGCTAATGAAGCTATGGCTTTTTTAGTTTTTTTCATGTAGTGAATTTCTCCTCTCGATTTTGGATCTCTTTTTTATGTTGTCTTGAACCATCTCTGTTCCTTACCAAGGACGTTTCTTAGTCGTCCCTCACCCCCTTAAAATGTGTAGCACAATTCTTTAGACATTGCGCAATATCTAGAAGTGTTCCACGGAATATGAGCGGGAGCGTCCCCCCTAAGGATGATTGCTCACCCCTCCCGTGGCGTACCTTTTAGAACGCATAAAAATGAAGAAACCACAAACAGATTCAACACTCACCTGATATATATTCTTCATAAAATCGAATAATCCTGCTTGTTGTTCAATTTTTTTTTATTATTTTTCAAAAATTTTGGAAAAGCGTCCATTCGCCTTATTACTTCCTTACTTTAAGGCTAATTTCCTGCCATGGGATAATATTAATTATTCTGCGATAGATACCAAGACCCAGCTATTTGGCAGGGGTCCTTTTTGCGATTGTCGAAACAACAGTTGAATGTCGGAAAATTATCTGACAACTTGGGCCCTTAGTCCTAATACAAGCTTATCTTTTGGTGATAGAATTATAATCACGATCACAATTTTCATCGAAGGAGGTGAGCAAAAAGAATGCTCTTATCGGGGGATGATTGCTTTAAGATTTAACCGATAAAAAGTCGGTTAGCGAAAGGAGGACAGATGTGAAGGTAAATAAACAAGGAAGCCCGCACAACCCCGCAAGAGTTTCGGACTTCCTTTACACAAAACACACTTCCGAAGAAGGGGATATTTTGCTATTGCAATTATACATAGCATTACCCCTCTTTGGCAAGTGGCAAATTGAGGGAGGGAGAAATAAATGTTTAAAATTAGTTTAAGGGCTGCCAGGGAATTGAACGGGTATACGGTGGAGGAAGCGGCTAAACAGTGTGGAGTATCAATAGTACAAATGGAAGCGTTTGAAAGGGAACCCGGGGAGATTCCCAAGGTTATGGCCTGCAAGATAAAAAAAATGTATAAGATCTCATTGGATTTACTTGAAATTAAATAAGACGGTCAAAAGACGGTCAAAAGGCAAAAAAATAAGGGCTTCCCAAAATGGGAAACCCTTTGATATCAATGGTCGGGGCGAAGTGATTCGAACACTCGGCCTCTTGGTCCCGAACCAAGCACACATACTAATATTAATATTATGAAGTCTGTAAGAATCCTTATACCATCGGTATTTGAGGGTTTTTTATTTTCAGCGCATACCCCGATTTTACTATTTAATTCGATAATAAGACGGTCAAAAGACGGTCAGTTGCTTCGCCTTTTGAACTCAATAACCTTGCCCATTTTATTCTTCTTATCCTTTATTTCCTTCTCTTCAATTCTTAGAAGTTCCTCTTCCATTTTGTCGAAAACATTATCAATAACGTTGGCTGCTTCTAGGGCTGAATCCTCAATCATATCACCGTAAAGGTCCCACGTGGTCGTGCTTTCGTCGTGCCCAAGTGCGTATTGTAATTCCTTTAGGCTCAACTTTTTACGATTTAAATAAACGAAGGTATGTCTTAGGCAATGAGGGCTCGCCTTAACCCCTGCTTTTTCAGCGAATCTATACATCATTTTTGTAAAAGAATCTGCTCGAAGTAAGGTCCCGTTTTCACTCGGAAACAAAAGACCTGTCTTTTTAAGTTCCTCGTTGAAAAGTATAGGGTTTACTTCTTTCTCTAGCATCTTTCTTTGTTCCCCAAAGTATCTCATTGCGTATTTCGATAATGGTACATAGTGAATCTTTGCTGACTTGGTGTCACCAAGACCTGTTGAACTATCGGATTCGTCAATCACAATTCTTCGGTTCTCTAAGTCAATATCATTTTCCCGGAGTGCCAGAAGTTCCCCTCTGCGCATTCCCGTTACAAGTATTAGCCGCATGGACCATATCCAGCGGCTATTTTTCATTGCCACAAAAAGTTTATGAAGGTCAAGTACGGATAATACCTTTTTTGCCTTTTTTTGCTTTTGAGGTATTTCGATGTCCTTAACGGGGCTTTCACTAATGATCTTATCCTTAAGAGCTTTTTTGTAGGCTCGGGCCATGACCCCCTTTGTTTCCTTCATTGTCTTCGACGAATAACCTTTCTTTTCGGGAGTGATGATTTTTCCATGTTCATCAAGCTTGGCTTTTTTTACTATCTTCTCGTTCATTGCCGAGATCACACATTGGACATCTAGGGATATAAGACCATTGAGCTTCCTGTGACCAATGGCGGGCTTAATGTGTTGCTCGTAGAGTGTTCTGTATTGATCATATGTCGCCTGCTTCTTAAGGGGTTTAATGTAGACTGCAAGCCATTTAATAAACCACTCATCCACCGTTAGTTTATTAGAAACTACTATTGGCAAGTCTGAGATTTTTTTTACCTTTTCATGAAGCTCTCTAGGAGTTCGACCGTAGAGTGTCCTTGGCTTGCCATCAATAAATTGAGTCCATTCGTGTCGGCCATCCTTACGAAACTTATAGTTTCCCGTTCCGTTAGGGTTGCGCTGTTTTGTCATTGCACTAATTCCTTTCTTCCTCATCATCATCAACTATGTAATCCAGTGTTACCCCAAAATACTTCGAAAGTCTTTTCAGGGTTGATAGTTTCATGTTGTCTGTGCCCTTTTCATAAAAATTAATAATTGTCATATAAGGTATCTGCGCATCTTTTGAAAGTTCCCTTCTGTTAATACCTTTTTCACTCATTAATAAATCCAACTTATCAGTAAGCTTCACAAGTAACCAACTTCTTTCTACATAAATCTGTATATTTCCAACACATTATATAATAAATATATTTACCATGCAACATAAATTATATACCAAAAACACAAAATAATAATTTTAGCCTATTGACCGTTTACCATGTGTGGTATATTATCAATTTACCACACATGGTAAATTGTATGTAAGGAGGTGACAACATGTTTAAGAACCTGAGAGCCGAAATGGCCAGATTGGATAATGTGAGCGGCAAGGTTATTGCGGACGCAATGGGGGTAACGGCACAGGCTTTTTATGATAAGACGTCGGGCCGTTCGGAATTCAAGAGAAAGGAAATGAAAAAAATCAGGGACAAGTTTTTTCCCACTATGACCATTGAATATTTATTTTACGATGATTCTCCAGTTCGAGTGGATTGAGAAAAAGCGGGTTAATCAAAAGGAGGGGACCCATGAATAATCTACAAATCATCAAACACAACAACATTCTAATGGTAGATAGCCGGGACGTGACCGAGATGGTGGATAAGCCACACGATCAACTAATGAGAAGCATCAGAACCTATATTGAATATATGGAGTCTGCAAAAATGCAGACGGCTGACTTCTTTGTTCCAAGCACCTACCTTGACACACAAAACCAAGAACGTCCTTGTTACCTCCTCACTCGCAAAGGCTGTGACATGGTAGCCAACAAAATGACCGGAGAAAAAGGCGTACTCTTCACCGCTACGTACGTAACCAAGTTTGAGGAAATGGAAAACTCACTAAAGATTGCAGTTAAGGACTCATATATGATCACCGACCCCATCGAGCGAGCCAAGGCGTGGATCGTCGAAGCGGAACAAACCAAGACGCTCACGCTACAGCTCGAAGCGCAACGACCCAAGGTTATCTTCGCTGAAGCCTTGGAAGTCTCGAACAACACCATCCTCATCGGGGAGCTTGCTAAGATCCTCAGGCAAAACGGAGTTGAGATCGGGCAGAATCGATTGTTTGAAAAGCTCAGGGAAGACGGGTACCTAATTCAAAGGAAAGGCGAGAGCTTCAACCAGCCGACTCAGCGGAGCATGGAGATGGGGCTGTTGGAGATTAAGAAGCGAACTATCAATAATCCTGATGGGAGCGTTAGGGCCACGACGACTACCAAGGTAACCGGGAAAGGCCAGATCTACTTTGTGAACAAGTTTAAGACGGAGCTAGTTTTAGTTTGAGTTTATCCGATGTTGATCGCCGAGGATTCAGTAAAGGAGGAGATGTGAAACTATGAAGCACCCCATGATGATGGACATGCAAGCCATTAGCGGTGAAAAGCAAACTGAGTATAACGATCCCGTCATGTACCGAGGTCTAACCGGCACAAAGTATGCCAAACGCAAATCTCGAAGCAAGATTGCCAAGGAATCCAAGAAGCGGAATCGGAGGTAAGAAAGGAGAGTGAAACCCATGCAAAATCTAACCACAGAAGACCTGAAAGAAATCTTAAATAAACACTCTAATTGGCGTAATGGCGAAGAAGGCGGCGAACGCGCAAACCTGAGTGACGCATACCTGAGTGACGCAAACCTGAGGGGCGCAAACCTGAGTGACGCAGACCTGAGTGGCGCAGACCTGAGGGGCGCAAACCTGAGTGGCGCAAACCTGAGTGACGCAGACCTGAGGGGCGCAGACCTGAGGGGCGCAAACCTGAGTGGCGCATACACGGATAAGAGGTACGTTGTTATATCCTGCATCGGCAGCCGAAAAGATAGTACTACTTATTGTTTCGAGGATGATGTTATCTGGTGCGGTTGTTTCAGAGGTAACTTGACTGAATTTGAGCAAGCAGTCAACGAAACTCACGCTGACAGCCCACAATATTTAAAAGAGTACACGGGGGCTATTCAGTACATTAGGAGTCTTATCTAAAGGTCGAAGGGAGAGTGAACCCCATGGAGAAACGTATTTGCCCCGAATGTAGCAAGCCAGCATATTCGTCAAGTTTTAACCATGATTGGAGCTGCCCGAACTGCGGGAAAGAGATTCCGGCGTCGTTGAGGGAGGGAGAAACGCATCCAGTCGTCGTACTGTCCCAGGGAGAGACCGCTGTAGTGTATTTTGACGGTACCGTGTGTGAGAAATGCGGTTGTCACATAGTGCAAAGGGTGTCCAGCCAACGAAGATGAAGGAGGGGGTCAAAATGTTCAAAAAACTCAAACCATGCCCATTCTGTGGAGGAATAGGGCAATTGTATGAGCCGGATTATCCTCCTGAAATAGGGCCTCGTTACGCAGTAGTTTGTACTGGATGTGGAATGCGGACCCATACGATATTTCAGCAAAAAGCTCGTGCTTTAAGGGTTTGGAATACGAGGTATGTTCAGGAAGGAGATAAACCAAAATGCTGAAAAAACTCAAAAACTCAATTCGGCGGCAATTGCTCAAATTTGATTGGATCAGGCGTGAAGTAGAGGCATATCGATTGGAGCAGAAAAAACAGAGGCACAAACTGCGCCTAGATTTAATCACGAATTCTGGACAGATTCGCAATCTCAATTCTGAGAGGCTAGAGCCCTTCGACACGCTGGCAATCGTTACCGATGATGGCGTTCTGGAAGAGTGGCAGGGCGGTAAGGTTGTTGGCCGGGAGCCGTTGTTCTTGGATTCAGAGAATTGGGGGTGAAGAAATGGATTTGACTGAAGCGAACAAGGAACACATTGACGGTTTGTCTTATAAAGGGTTGTTGCAAGAATGGCGGTTCTCCCCAGCTGGAAACCCTTGGATGCAGGGCGAGACAGGAGAGTATTGGGGTGACCGCATGAAGGAACTGCGGAGTACTGTTGACACGGTGCAAATATCGAAGGAAGTGGGGTGGAGGAATTGAAACATGGAAAATCGCCCACACGGGCGCAGAAGCTCAGACTCAAGTCATTGAGGATTGGCCCCTTGAACTGGCTAGTCTCTAAAAATACCCCGACTGAATTTGTCGTTGTGCATCGGGTGAGCGGCGAAGTTAGGAGGCTGGGGGCGTGAGCAAAAATATAGATGCTAAAACTAATAGACCTAAGATAATTTTGGATCTAGCCGGTGGTACGGGGGGGTGGTCAAGACCATACTCTGATGCTGGATACGATGTGAGGGTTATAACCCTTCCGGATAATGACGCGAGACTATGGCCCAGTCAACCAAGCAAAGCACCAAGACTACCAAATGGATTCAACGACATAGTGGAGTATATCGGTAATGTTTATGGTGTCTTAGCAGCCCCGGTATGCACCTGCTTTAGTGGATCGGGAGCAAAGCATCTTAGAACGGATGAACAAATACTAGAAGCCTTAAGCCTAGTGGATGCATGCCTAAGGATAATTCAAACGGTCAAGCCCAAGTTTTGGGCTATGGAAAATCCAGTAGGAAAGTTGAGAAAGTGGATAGGCCCGCCAAAGATGAGCTTCAACCCCTACGATTATGGAGATCCGTACACAAAGAAAACCCTCTTG
>Ga0307377_10006201_pt1 | contig 12581 bp, 20 predicted proteins | sample TR3MG_FD_202535 | JGI IMG/M metagenome (GOLD analysis project Ga0307377, IMG submission 202535) | Soil microbial communities from Risofladan, Vaasa, Finland - TR-3 | ecosystem: Environmental > Terrestrial > Soil > Coastal area > Acid sulfate soil | place: Finland: Risofladan, Vaasa | collected...
CCTCTTTGGCGAAAGCGTCCAACATATCGTGGACGTGGTTGAACTTCCTGCCAAGGATGAACAGATCTATGTTACAGTGGTACGGATGTGCGGGCATGTGTCTACCGTTTCGCTTGTTTGGATAGCAGTTCGATCATCAGATCAATGGCATACTGAGCACAACGATACGACGTATTCTTGTTTATCTGGCCAGTAACCAACAGCCAGTCGCCGATTTTATCGAGTTGTGCCGCCTTATCTCGAGATATAGTCGTAGAAATCGTGACGTTGTTCCGACCACGGGGGGCCAGATCCTCATACCAGACCATGCAAGAACCTCCTGTTTACTACCAGCGCAGTGTGTGATAGTACTAGTACAACCTGGCTTAAATACTTTGCCTACCAAACTAATGACCCATGGCACAGTCGAAATCGACAGCAAAGACAAACAATTCGCCATCAAGTGGGGGAAAAAAGGAAAACCCGGTAACGGTTGCAACCGAGGCGAGGAAGATGATGGAAGGAAACGACATGAGTTTCCCGCCAGATCTCGTACAGATCGCAATGCAACAGATTTCAGATTCCAGAGTTAGATCAGCAGCGAATATGGCGAAGGCCCAGGAGCTAGAAACGAAAAAGGAACTTGAAAAGATGCAAAGCAACGGTGGGCCCCAGCAATCACCAGCGCCAATGTGGGGCATGCCAGCAGCACAACCACAGGGATCAAACCCGATCCTGGCAATGTTAAACCAGTTGCCGGAAGAGGAGAGGTCCGGATTTATAAAAGAAAACAAGGATTCGCTGATAGGAGGCTTAATGGGTGGAGCTCCCGGAAACCAGTTCTTGCAGAGGATGATGAACATGGGGGGAGACAAACAGCCAGGGATGGGCGAGATGGCCCAGATGATGCTGGCCATGACCGCTGCGCAAAGCGAACAGCAAAAAAACATGCTAGGGATGTGGATGAACCTGCAGCAGATGACCCAGGCACAGCAGCCACAAAGCAATGGAAACAAAGAGATCCTACAAGCGCTGATGCAGGTTACACAGGCGATCTCCGCGGACACGAGACAACGTGAAGCGGCACTGCAGGAGAAGTTGCTGCAGGCTGCTGAAAAACAGATGGAACTGGAGAGGGCACACGCCGAAGAACGGGCGCAGATGATGCAGCAGATGTTTGAAAAGCAGATGCAGACAATGCAGCAAGCTAACCAGATGCGACCAGACGCGCTGACGAGAAACGATCTACCAGCCATTCTTGCACAGATAAAAGAAGTAACCGGAATAGAACTAAAACCTGACCAGAACGCAGAAGTGCTACGTGCCAGGTACGAACACGAACGCGAGATGAAAGCGTTGGAGATGCAGGACGAAGCCAACAAACGGCAACAAGACATGGCAATGGCAGCACACCAGGCGGAAAGCCAGAAATGGAACGCTCTGGGGTCAATGATGACCCCGATGGTGGACGCGATGCGCATGAAATCGAAAGTGGCAAAAGGTGGTTCGGCTACCGCTAAAAACATCAAACGGAAGGCGATATCATGAGCGACATGGATTTCTGGGAGCTGCTATACACTACAGCCCCACTACTGCCGGACCAAGACGCTGTGAGCAAACTGTTTGAAAACGCGCGGATGTTAGATGCTAACGCTATTTTTGACAAAATCATGTCGATAGACAAGATATCAGCCAATATCGACATAGTTCGCGCGGTGACCGATGATCTGGATGATGAAACTATATCCGACATAGTGCTGGACTTCATAATAGATATATATCCTGGAGTCACCAAAGAGATAGAGAGAGAAGAAAAAGACGCAAAATTGTTGATGGATGTAATAGGGCTATGCGTCAAGGAGATCACATGTTCACAGTAGAAGAAGACGGAAACAACTGGAAAGTCATAGTGAACCCCGGAGTGCTGGTTGAAAACGTCGTAGACTGGAACAGCAGCCAGTTTGGAAAGTCCGGATACAAAGCAGCACTAGGATACGATTCGAGACCACCAGCAGGAACAAAATTGGTATATCTATTATTCCCAAAAACAGACTACACGAGGGAAGAACTGACGTCGGACACTTACCAACTGCAACTGTCGAAGATGGCCAGGAAGTGTAACGTGTGCGCGACGATCGACGCGCTTAGAAACGAACAGACCGAACCAGTGCCAAACGTCGTAGAAAGACAGGTGGCCACAATGCCGACAAGTAGACAAATAAGCGCAGGAGATGTCGTGGGACCGACGTGGGTACCCAAAGTAGCGAACGTGGGAAAGAAGCTGTTCTGTACATCGCTGGGGAACGTCGCAACGTCGGTAATCGGAAGCGTGCTATTCGATTTGATGTCAGGATGGTCAACGGATCCGGGACAGAAAGATGCGATGAGACAGATATCGGACCAGTTGATAGACCTCGAGATAAACCCGGAAGACGTACCGATGATCCGCCAGGACGCACTAAAGATGTACCAGGCATGGCAAGACGGTGGTCCAGGAGAAGCATTGCGGGTAGGGCTGTTTAAACAGTTCGATGACGCGATCAAGGAAGGAATAGGTATCGACTACGATACAAAGAAGGTAATAACCACAACGAGAAGAGCAAGCGTTAGAAAGGGGATAGCAGGATCACTGGTGGTCGAATGATGGACCTGTTCTGGTTCGTACCACACCCATACAAAATGTCTGCGGCGGTCGATACCGCACTGGGGTTGAAGATGTTTGAAGGGTTCATGCGAACGACCAGAGAAGAACATGAAAAACTAGAAAACTTGTGCAACGACGCAGTTGTCGGAAGAGACATAGTCGAAGGGAGTTGTTGCGCATATCTCAACATGGTTGCCCATCTGAACGGGATGTTCGACATCGCTTTCTGCCCGGAGGAAGACCAGTGCTGATACTGGTAATGGACCTACCAGGTCGTTGTAGAGTGATAGAAGAATTGTGGTTTCGATCCGCCCCGACCGCAATGTCGGATTATATGGTCGGCCAATGCGATTCGCTGATGGGAAAAATGGCTGTGGCGATCATAAACGCACCACCAGGCGAGCAGGACCAACTATACGACCGGCTAGGAGATTTCCAGGAGAAGATGTTGAATGAAAACAATCGATCGAATAATCGAGCTATTGAAAGTGACACCACCGACAGTTAAGACGCTATCCATTGCTTACGGGCTGGCGCTGGGTATGGGATTGAGACCAACAGATATAGAGTTGGCATTGAGACACCTAAAAGGAGGAGACGTTGATCTGGCACTGAAATACCTGTACGGCCCGACCAACCGAGGAACAACTAAAGGAGCAATCGCAGACCTGGAAACGATCGCGAAGTTGTAGGGACACTTTTTTATACCATGGACGCATTGATCAATCCATGGCAGGATTCAATCCACCAGAAGACAAACCGTTGGTCCGGTACGTGAACGTACAGTTATCACCAATAACGCACGCGAGGTTCAACGAGAAGAGGGAGAAACTGGGGCTAACGTGGACCCAGTTTTTAAGGGACGCCGCGGAAAAACTGTATTTCGGGTGATGGGATGAAAGCAGAAACAGTGAAGATCACCAGGATCGGAGACATCAGCGCACCAGACCTGAAGATCAACGTGATTGTGACATGCACCGACGAAGAAGTGTCACCACACCCATCGATCAGGCAGAAAGCGATGGTGCAGGACGCAAGCGGAGAATGCGAAGCAGTGATGTGGGAAAAATCATATGCCGCTCTGGACAGACTGCTCGAGACAGACAAGAAATACAGGCTAGAAAACGTGTACACGAAAGAGTACAACGGGACATTCTCGTTATCGATAACGAGGTTCACGAAGATAACAGACCTGGAAGCGACACCAGGTGGCCAGATGAAATTGGGCGAGTAGGATGAAAACGAACTGCAAACCAGAAGAGCTCTACAACGCAATCCCAAGATCAAAGGAAAAAGCTGCCAGTGCCAGAGACCTCGCGACGGTGAACGACTGGTACATGAAATCTGTGATAACCGGGATAGAGAACATATCGCAGACAATAGGACGAGTACCAGACATGCCGGGCGTGTTAGAGTCTTTAGATGCGAATAAGCAACAGTTCTACTGGCTGGAGGGGGCAACGGAGAGAACACGAAGCGAACCAGTTAAGAAGATGACATGGCAGAAGTACATGAGCCTGATACCGTTCGGAGAAGAGAACGCTATCCCTAGAGAACAGATATCCAGTGGCATATCCACCGACAGAGCAAAACATTTCATTGCACGGATTCGATCTCGCACAGAAGGAACCGACAGAACACTGAGATCGAAAGCGATGGAACGCGGTAAGTACGTGTACTGGATGGAATGGAGATGCGATAGCCTAGATGGGCTAATACGGAAACTGTTCGAGTTCGACAACGTGATAGAAGCGAAGATAGTTGTCTTGGATAAAGGCGTGAAAAACACGTTTGAGAAGGTAAAAGAGGGGTAAAAGCCCCTCAGTACTTTCCGAGTTTTACAACTACCCTACGTCCCTTTTTATCAAGTTGCGCGTGAGCGCCAGGACCAAACGTTTTCCTGAAAAACTGTTTTATGCCCTCAAGCAGAATACCATCGGTGTCGAACTTGGCCCGCCATTCGTCGACAGTATACGTCTTGGTAGATACGGGATCACCAAGAAGTATACCACGACCATTGTACGCTTTGTTAAGACGGCCAACTAGCTCGGTGTCGACTTCAAGATCAAGACCGATCTTGGCAGCATCCCAATTGGTGAACAGGTCGGACAACTGCAAAGACGGGTCGCGAATCTGCACACCACGGGGCAACAGCCGTTCTTCGCCTTCGAACTCGATACAAGGGAGGGCACCAGTGTCTTCCGCTGCTTTATCATCGTCTCCACAACAACCAAACGTTTCCATTAGTAAACCACCTTGCTGGTTAGAACAACAGTACCATCTGCACTAAACCTACTTAAATCAAGAGGACGACCCTTTTCATCAACGCCAGTAACGTCTTCGCTCAACGAACCGGTGACATTTGCGCTTACAGCGGAAGTACCAGAAACGTTGTAGGACGTGATCTTGTCGACTGTATCAAGCATCGGGTTCTCGTTCCATACAAATGACGAAGTGATCGTCGCTTTGGTAATATCAGATGCAGCGATGCTATGGAGAACACCAATGTCACCAAACGAAGTGTATCGACCATCCATGCCGTCAAGTTTGAACCCAGAGAACATGGACCGACGCGAGTCAGACACCTTGATCTGGTGACCAATAACAACTTCACTATCGGACCAATACGAACTATCACCTATTCCATCGAAACTGGTATACGAACTACCAGATCCGGTACCAGACACATCCATGCTATACTCAAATCCATGACCAGGATTCGCCATTATAGCGAGGGCAAGGGCCAAGATGCCAATCACGATGACCCACCTAATCTTATTTCTATCCATCATTCCACCACCGACGAGTGTTTTGTGTGTTGTCTAACAAAATCTGCGATAAACGCACGAACCACAGAACTCCTAGTGACGTCTTGTTGTGAGCAAACAACCTTAAAATCATGCGCCAGGCCAGGCGGGAGCAACATGTGGAACGGAACGGGGTTTGCAGATGCCATGCAACAGTATTGTGTCGTATGTTTATATAAACATATCTACGTTTGAGTTTATATACGCTTGAAATAACATTTTAAGCGGAGTTGGTAAAACGACTGAGCTATATGTCAGGAGACCGATCGATTTTTACTTCGACTTCGACACCAACGGGGTCGCGGTAGGAGAAGAAATACGCACTGGTGAGCCTGGGTACGGATACGAAGCTGACGGAAGAACGAGCGTAAAGAACTATATGCTCGACAACGAGTCAGTGATGGAGATAGAGGGAATAGAAATCCTCGGACCAGTAACACAGACGTATCGAGAGAAGATCAAGGCCGTAAGACTGATAGTAGACGGTCAGGAACGATCCCAGATCACCCTGAACGAACAGATGGCACCTGCGTTCACGGGCGGGGCCATGAACGCAGTGAACCCGGACTTCCGAGACTTCTACCAGAGGGACGAGTATACCCCGGTGGTCGGAAACTACGTGTGTACCAACCTTGGTAAAGGAATGCTCGCAGGAGGATCAGCAGCAAACGCAACCCCGAAGGTCGGACCTGGCCAGGATCTGCTGGTGAAAGTGCTGATACCGAGGACCACGGAGGGTGGAGCGGCGATATCGGCAGGCAAAATGAGAGTGCGTCTGCACACTATCCAGGTGCGGACCGAAGAGAAACTGCTGGAGATTCTCAGACACTACGGACACATTCAGGGTGGCGCGAACGTCGTTGATTGTGGATGGACGATGGGTGATCTCGAGAACACAGACGACATGCCGATCAAGACCATCGTAAAGCAGGTTGGCGGAGCCGGAGGTTTTGGTCTCGCAGACTGGACGTCTCTGCACGGCGGAAACGAAGTTGACCTTCCTTACATCGAGAGGTACATCACATACGCCCAGAACCATGCAGCGACGACCCCCAATTCGTGGTATGATTTCACAATGGAAGGCCAGAGAGTAACTAGCGACTTCCAGGAACTCGATTGGAATCTGACTAACAGAGACGCTGTGAAGATCAACCACATCGGTGTGATGTCTCACAACCATCTGGAGTACCTCAGAACCTGGGTAGACGGGAGACCCAAACACCCAGAGGTAAGAGTAGACCCGGACACCAACCAGTTCCCGATGCCCCAGAGCAGGTTCACCACAACGCCTCACTTCCAGGGGCCTGCCAGACTCGGCAAGGCATACTGGATCTGGAACCAGCATGGTTCGGTACAGATTAAGGACAACGGCACGGCTATACCAGCGTGGACCACGGCACCGACCACCGGCGCAATGGTGGCGGTATGGGGGCACAAGTTCCACCTTAGAGGCACCGAGTAATCGGAGGGCATATCGATGGCATATGCTTCGTGGATAATCGGCACATCAGGTCTGACGTCAGCGGCAGGGTTTGGGCTGACAGGAGGATACTGGATAAGACTTCCAGATTCGTTCCCTCCGATTCAGTTCATACAAACCACGTCGATTGCGTTGCCGACAAGTGGAGATTATCGCGGGATGGTAGTCACTCACACAGATACCACTGCGACTATAGGTCATATGGAACATCCCGACCCAAGGCAAGTCGAGGAATACGTCAAAGGAGATAGGTGGTTCAGAGCAAGAGCACAACCAGCATTAAGCAACTTCGGATACGACGTCCAGGGTGACAGAATGGTGACACGGATCGAACTCTACTACCGGTCCCAGAGCGAAGGTGGGCAGATCCCATAACGGAGGTAATAAGATGGCATACGCAACATGGCTTGTAGGAACATCGGCTCTGACATCAGCTGCAGGATTCGGGCTGACAGGGGGCTGGTGGATAAAGATGCCGGACTCATTCCCTCCAATTCAGTACGTCCAGACAACGTCGATCGCTCTGCCAGGCGGGGGAGATTTCCGTGGGCTGGCAATGACACTGATCGACACAACGACCGGTGGTCACGTCGTGCACCAGGACGCGAGAGGAATAGAGGAATACGTCAAAGGAGATAGATGGTTCAGAGCAAGAAGTGATCCAGCAATTTCGAACCAAGGCGCAGACAAACTAGAGAGGATGTTCACTCGTATCGAACTGTATTACAGAGACCAGGCAGAAGGCGGAGATATCCCATAACGGAGGTGCTAAAATGGCATACGCAACATGGTTTATAGGATCGACGGCGATCACGTCAGCTGCAGGGTTTGGGCTAACTGGTGGATATTGGATCAAGATGCCCGATTCGTTCCCACCAATCCAGTACATCCAGACTACGTCTCTGGCAAAACCGACGAGTGGAGATTATCGCGGATTAGTTATCACTGTAGTCGAGAGCACGACGACCGTGAGTCATATCTGGGACATTTCGTCCAGGGGAGTAGAAGAGTACGTCAAAGGAGACAGATGGTTCAGAGCAAGAAGTGATCCAGCGCTAAGCAACAGAGCCGGATGGATAGACGCAAGAGAAGCGGTCAAAAGAGTGTCGACCAAGATAGAACTGTACTACCGAGACCAAAGTGAGGGTGGGGACATCCCATAACCCTCACTTGCAGTATTTTTCGTAGAACGTTTTTGGAACCAGATCAAACTGTGACGCTGCCCAAAAGAATGGACGCATTTTTCTGAACGTTGGTTTGTAGTTCTCATACTCGTCACGATTTACGTGGGGAGCGTACAACAGATCATCAAACTCAGTATCGGTTAAGTGGAACCGATTTTTGACGAGAGGAATGGTGTCACGACCAACCAACGGCGGAGACGCCAATTCTTCGATAGCATCGTCGCGGTCCATCTGATGAGACCGAACCAGGGCAGAATACTCGACTTTACGAAGATCGATACCATACCGGTGGTAGAGCCAGTAATTGTTGCAGAACTCAGTGAACACATTTTCGCGATGATGGCCACCATACCATTCCCAACCATACCCGGACTCCAGCAACTCCTGTGCGGATTCGAGTTTGTAGTCATCGTAGTACAGGGGGAACACGCGCTTAATCCTATCCACCGTGATCCATTTGAGCCATGGCTTGAGGCGCAGCATGTCTATCTGGTTAGTGTGTTCAGGATACTTTCCATGGGCCTTGTGGACACTTTCAACATACTTCGCATCGAAATAAAACATCCCATGCGGAGTGATACCTTCGGTACGGAAACTGCTGCCAATAAGCACGTGCTTGATACCACGACGACTAGCTTCGCGATACAGTGACGCAATAAACGATATGTCGCTGACCGCCTCGATGTCAGGGACACCAGCTTTCATAAACGACAACAGAATGTCGTCGTAAATCCGCTGGTTAGGTTTGATAGTAATAAGTGGAACGTCCAACGCATCTGTCATCGTCTCGACGTTTTTGGCGGCTATTCCAGTGCCCCAGTGATTGTCGTACGTAACTGCAACAGGTTCGAGACCAGCTTCAACTACTTTGTGCAGCATATACGACGAATCGCGGCCACCAGATACACCGACAACTACGCGCTTGGGCAACTTGTCAAGCAATTTGCCAATCGACCCAACAGGATATTGAGCAGTAAACGCGTCGTGCTGCTTACAGTAGTTGCATTCACCATTCTCATCAAACTTGGTCCCTAGAACGGAATCATCCATAGCACATCGTTTGCAGATCATTTTCTCGTCCTCAAGAGTTTAGCAGGGTTGCCAGCAACCACAGAATATTCAGGAAACGTTTTTGTGACGACCGATCCGGCGCCAACCATGCTTCCTTCGCCTAACGTGACACCGGGCAATATGATAGATCCAACGCCTACATCGCAGTTTTTCTCGATACGGACCAACCGAGTTTCGATTGGGTTGCCAATGATAGGGTGTAGTCGACCACAATCAAGATCGTGATACGATGAGAGAATCTTGGTACACGGACCAATCCCAACGCGTTCGCCTATGCCAATAGAACCGGCACCATGTAAATAACACATCTGACCAATCCATGAACCATCGCCGATTTCGACACAACCACCTCTGCTATGGTATCCATCGATAAATGTACCATGGCCGATAAACACGTTCTTGCCAATGTGAACGTTGTCGGGATTCTTGATCTTAACTTCACCATCGGTTTCAAAGTCCATTTTAGCACCTGTTTTTAGACCAGTTGATGAAATGTTTCCAGCGTTCGGAAACAACTTCCGGGCTGTGGTGAGCACGAACCCACGCGTCGGCATCATCTAGCTTGTGTTCCCACATCTCGGGAAACTCACATAACGCATTGATCTGATCCTCAATGGTGTCGACCACGTCCTCGTGCGTCATAAGAGTATTAACCGAAGAAAACGGGAAATCGACATAGGTCATATAACACCACGGACCAATATCACTAAGAACGTGCTGATGCAGAATCCCTGCCTCAAGAACATTCAGACCATACGTGGGCAACACGAGATCATCGATGATCGCATGACACTTTGCTTTGGCACGGATAGCATCTCGCCACGGCATACCAGATATCTCTTCAAACCGGATATCAGGCATGTCGGCCATGACCTTTTCAATGATTTCGCCACCTTTGGTAACACCGCCATGCGTATGTGCGTGACACACGGTAAACTCATCGTTCTTCTCGACCCCCTTGGTGATAGCTTCGATCTCCTCGATGTCGACAATGATGAAATCGAACGGAACCCCAATGACGCGAGTAACTGTAGTCTCGTCCTGTGGAGCGACAACGACCGTCAGACCTCGTTTGATCTGATCCATGAGAACGTAGTCAGCAGTGTTCCGGAGTCCGCTACCGACACCAATTATACAGTGGTTGTTGGGGCGCAAGAACTGGCCAAGCGGTAAACCGGGAATATCAACAATCGAGTCCAGGAAGATGAAGTACGTGCATTCCTTGGCATATTCCATAACTGTCGCGCGACTAACGTTCTTCTCGAACACCCAATCGGTTGGGTAGGCAAGGTACGACGTGCCAAACGACAGGTTTTGTGCAGTCCAGCCGAGATGTTTACGCATTGCGTGTGCTAGGAGCCAACCCTGGCAACCACTATCCATGCCACCACATCCTGGCGCGAGACCAGATACGATGAGAACTTGTTCGGTCATATCAAATCACGCTCCTCGAGATGTTTTACCATCAGATTGTAGCTATTTTCAAGATTGTATATCTCAGCACGCTGCATACCCTGCGTAGCCATCTGAGACGCGAACTCACCATCGGTAAGCAAAGCTTCAAGCTTACGATCAAGTTCAACCTCGTCATAGGGAGGTATGGACAGCTCGGGCCAGATGATGTTCTGGGCGCGGACCGTGTGGGATCCAATTGTAGGAACGCCAAGTGCTGCAGCTTCAACGATACCACGACCATACGTATAATCAGGAGGCAGATCGATGTTGATCAGGCAGTCTGACAGCATCTGGAGAAACACTTCATACGGTCCACGATCAACGACCTCGTCGAAACAGCCATCCAGAGCGACATTCGGGATCTGGTCGTTGACGTTCATGAGAGCTGTACGGATAGCGAACTCTGGATCGCGCCTTAGACGGTACGTGCCATAGAAATAAGTCGCCCAGGAGTACATGTACCGATGATACTGCATGGCAATGGTGGGCGGCATCTTTGGCTGAGTGCGGTAACGCTTGATTGAAGAAACGTCAATCGGGTGGGGGATAACAGGAACGTCCATATCAAGGAAATGGTTGAGACGTTTTGCTGCCATCGGTTCAACCGCGAACACAAAATCGGCTTTTTTAAGCTGGTCACGCATGATGTACGGATCCATGCTGTTCCACAACCCGACAGAGAAATCTGGTTGGGTGATAAGTTTGGTAGAACTGTGGTCACCAAGAGCATCGCGAACCGCGGATAGATAGCTGGCGTTTCCAGGCGTGTAGTTGACGTGGATGATATCGAACTCTTCCATCAACTCTCTAGTGAGGTTAGCAGAGAGAGCTCCTTTCTGCCCATGGGTATTGAACGCGCGATGCCAGCAGAACAGTCCACCGAGCACGATGTTCTTCGATCCCTCGGGCATATTCGTCCCGGAAAACAAACAGTATGATAGACGTCTAGTCATGTTTTCTACCTACGTACCATTCGATAGTTCTATCTAACGCTTCGTCGAACGACATGGATGGCTTGTATCCTATAAGTTTCCGAGCTCGGGACGCGTCTGCACACAACCGACGGACGTCGCCTGGGCGATCGGACGTGTGTACAAGAGCAAGGTCACCACCCGTAGACGCAATGATGGCAGAAACGACATCGTTGACGCTTATTTCTTCGCCACTACCAATGTTGACCACCAGGCCACGGGTCGCGGGACAGTCATAAACGCGGAGAGCTGCAGTAACAATGTCGCCAACCCAACTATAGTCCCTGCTATACGACCCATCGCCATGAATAACAGGGGAACAATCTGATAAACACCGGTTTATGGTGACTGGGACAATTCCAGCATACGATCCAGCGTTCTGACGCGGTCCTATGGTGTTGAACGGGCGAATGATGGAATAATCGATACCAAAAGTGTGACCGTACGACTGAACGAGACAATCACTAGCGATTTTGCTAGCAGCGTATGGCGTGCGACCATTGAGAGGATGCGACTCGTTCATCGGGACATATTCTGCAGTACCATAAACCTCGCTGCTCGAAAACTGGACTAAAGTACTGGCAATGTCTTTCCGAACCAGCTCGCACATTGTCGACGTGATCTGCACATTAACGTCAAACGTGTTTTTTGGGGTGGATAGCGACGCCGGAAGAGGAACAACCGCAAGGTTGAAGATAACATCGATTGGCGCGAAGTGCCGAAGCAACTGAGCCAAAGTGTGACACTTACGAGCATCAAGCTCAATGATATGAAGTCTGTCACTTTTCGGCAGGTTCGATCGTTTACCCAACGACATATCGTCAACCACGACCACGGTATATCCACGACTAAGAAGCTCGTCGGTGAGATGGGATCCTATGAACCCGGCTCCACCAGTTACAAGCGCAGTACGACTCATACACACTCCTGGAAATACATGTCACCAATCTGCAGGATGGGAGCTTGCATGGCAAAACACCCTTCCACGCG
>Ga0307377_10006204_pt1 | contig 12576 bp, 9 predicted proteins | sample TR3MG_FD_202535 | JGI IMG/M metagenome (GOLD analysis project Ga0307377, IMG submission 202535) | Soil microbial communities from Risofladan, Vaasa, Finland - TR-3 | ecosystem: Environmental > Terrestrial > Soil > Coastal area > Acid sulfate soil | place: Finland: Risofladan, Vaasa | collected...
GAACCTCGGAATCACCCGCTACAAGGCCGAGCGCTATGTCGACTTGCTCGAGCGCGCCTTCGTGTTGCGGCGTGCCTTCCCCGCAGGCACCAATGTCCTCCGCGAACCGAAGATTTTCATGGAGCCGCCCTACCGCCTGCTTTATAGAGACTACGAGGACTGCATCGGCGCCCTTCGCGAGGATTTCTTCGCCCTCGCCTTGGCGCAGCATGGCATTCCCTTCTCCTACGCGAAGTCCACTCGAGGCGAAAAGACACCGGACTTCCTGGTCGAGCGCGGAGGCAGACGAATCGTACTGGAGGTGGGCGGTCGCGGAAAAGGAAGGTCGCAATTCAAGGGATTGGAGTACGACGCGAAGATCGTACTCGCCCATGGAATAGATGTGGTGACCGAGCCCGGCATGCGGCTGCCCCTGCACTGCCTGGGGTTCGCGGACGCCGATGCCGCTGGCTGAACGATGGGATCGCATGGCACCAGCGGAGGCTCGGCCCGAGGGGGAACGAAGCCTAACGAGCGAAGCGAGTGTTATACTTGCCACTTTTATGGAATTTCGCCTGAACAGATTGTTTTTATTAGGAAAGTAAATAACGTAGACGCCATCACTGTTGGCGTTTATCATAACAAACGCCAACAGTGATGGCAGAGGTTCCTGCCAATGGGAAACGGATACATAAAGCGGGCCCTCGATATCAAGGGACTCCTCGCAGAGAGGTCTCTCTTCCTGTTCGGGCCGAGGCAGACGGACAAATCCTCCTACACCCGCAAGGAGCTCGCGCCTTGCCGGCCCTGTCCTGGAACCTCCTTGACCGGGGCTACTCCTCAGGACCCTCGCCGATCCGACCCTGCTCAGACGCGAGATCGAGACGCAGAATCTTCGCAATTGTGTCGTGTTCTTCGACGACATCCCGAAGTGCCCGGAGCTGCTCGACGAGGCCCAGCTCCTCATCGAGGAGAGGGGTATCCGGTTCCTCCTCACCGGTTCGAGCGCGCGTGAGCTTCGCGCCGCGGGCACCAACCTTCTCGAGGGGAGGGCGCGGAGTATGCACCCTTTCGCGAAGAGGGTTGAATTAGGCGTCTCATTGTTGTAGCCCGCAAGGATCGGCCCCAACGACTCGATGGAAACGACATCCTGCCCTGGCGTGATTTCCTCGAAGCGCTCAGGGCCGGCAGCCCGCTTCCTCCGGCATGAGCCTTTGCATGGACGGGGCTGGAAGCAGGAGAACCGCGTTCCAGGTGTGCGGTCACCGATTGATCAGCTGCATTTGAGGGAATTGGAGTACCGCGCGAAGATTGTATTCCCCGTGGGACATTCGCAGTTCCTGGTCTGGGCTGACGCCTTCCTCTGCACTACCTCGGCCTCACTGCCGCTTGCGCCATCGTCTCAGCGGTCTATACTTGACACAATATTTCAAGGATGGGGAAAAATGGGCAATCTCGAACGGATCACCTTTATAGATCGTAGAATTAGGGAGCGCGGCGGCGTCAAGGTAGCCGAGATCGTGCGTCGCTTTGAGGTCTCCGAACGGCAAGCCAAGCGCGATCTCGAGTACCTTCGCGACCGCCTGAACGCGCCGATCGCATGGGACGCTTCGTCGCGGCGGTATGTCTACGAGCAAGCCTGGACCGACCTCGTTTTTGCCGATCAGAAGAGCCTGCTGTTCTACGTTTTTGCCCGCGCGGCCGCCGGCACCTTGGCCTACGTCCCGCTCGCCGAGAGCGAGGCGATGGAGAAGCTTCGCGACCTCGTGCCGCCCGGCCTGCGAGAACTTGGACACGCGGTCCGCTACGAGTTACCAGGCTACGAGCCTGTCGATGAAGAGTTGCTGTCTCTCCTCCTCGAGGCCATCAGGGATCGCCACGGCGTCGATGCGCGCTACCGCGATCTGGAAGGCCGGGAGGGCATGCGCCTCCTCACCCCGCGCCGCATCGTCAACTACGCCGGCACCTGGTACTGCCTCGCCTTCGACGCGACGCATCGTGACCTCCGGATGTTCCGCCTATCCCGCTTCCTCGGCGTCTCGCTCTCGCGCGAAGCCGTCGATTCCGGGCCCGATGAAGCCGAGATCGAGGCCCACCTCGACGCAGCCTACGGCATGTTCAAAGGAACCAACGCGCACGAAGCACGGATACGTTTCCGCGGCCGCGCCCGCGAGATCGTCCGCGGCGAGCTCTGGCATCCCGAACAGAAAATCGCATCCGGATCGGACGAGGTGGGTTCCTGGTTCGATCTTTGTCTCCCTGCGAGCCATTGGGACGAGCTGGTAGGCCGCATACTCCGCTTCGGCGCCGAGGCCGAGGCTCTAGAGCCGACGGAGTTCCGCGAGCGTTGGCTTTCGGCTATCGACGCCTTGGTCGAGACCGCCGCAAGCGCGCGGACGCGAAAACCGCTACACAAACGACGGGGACCACGGGTGTCCCCATAGGAGGAGTATCCTCGGGGGCAACCGAGAACCAAGGTAAGAAGCATTACAAAAAAGTAAGGCATTAGAAGCGAAGATGCCGCATGAACAGTCCGGTATTTAGACTCGACTGCGCGATGATTGCTTTGCCATGAGGCAAGCTTATTTCAAGGAGGAGGGAAGGATGAAACTAGAAACTCTGCGTCAAGTGGTCGCATCCGACGCGGCGCTCCGCTATCGTGTGCGGCTCCAGCCTGCGGGCGGGGCTGGGGATAAGGTGTTTCCGCCTACATATGAAGGAGCCAAATACGCCGAAGAAAAGCGACGCATAGGAGATGCAATCGTTCCCTGTGTTCATTTGGACAGCGTCCAAAGCCAAGCAAACCGAATGGAGCTCGCCCTTCTTGAAGCCATGCAAGAAAAGCGCATTCATCTCCCTGTCGTCATGGTCGATTTTGCCGCGACAAACGATCCTACATTGCGCGATGTAGGCAAGATCACCAGTCTCGAGGCACCCCATCGGCTCGCCGACGCGATCCTGCGCGATAGTTGCGCCGCGGATGGTACAAGATTCAGGGACACGCCCGAGGGCAAGGTTCTCGATTCTTCGTCGATCGCGTCAGCCGCTGCCATCTTTGGCATAAATCCGACCGCACTCCTTTTTGGCGTCTGGGACTCTACGGGACCAAAGGGCGGATTGGGCGTCAAATTCCAGCGGGCAATCGTTTCCGAACTAGCTGCAATTAATACGGAAAGGGGAGTCAGGACGTCGAGCAGAATAGATCCTTTGGGGATCATGGCAAATTCCGGAGTTTTGTATCGCGATCCCGCCACTGGCGGATGGACGCTAGAAACCAAAGGAGCAAACGCCAAGCCTCTGGAAAAATACGGCAAGGAAGGAAAACCTTCCGCCGCAAACCACGGAAATGTTACACCGACGATCGAGGAAAGCAACGGAGGGATTACCTTCGCCTACGCCCTGCAGACGGTTGTGCTTTCCCTGCCGGCGCTCCGCAGGCTCAGGTTCCCGATCGATGGGCATTCAGAGACCGCTCGCGATCTTGCGGCACGAACGGCCCTTGCCGCCCTCGGGCTCTGCGGCGCGGTTCTCTCCAATTCCAAGGGCTACGATCTGCGATCGAGATGCCTGCTGGTCCCCGAAACTCCAGGACAATGGGAGACTCTGCATGGGGATGGAACGACGACCACATTTGACCTATTAGCCAACGACGCCTGCGCACTGTTCAACGAGGCCGTGGAAGCCGCGAAGTCGAGCGGGCTGCCATGGCGGGAAGAGCCGCTGGTATTGAAACCAAGCGAGGGGCTGGCCAGACTCGTCATCAACAGCAGGAATCTTCTCATGCAGTCGAAGGCCGAGGATTGAGCCCATGCTTGCCCTCGCCTGGCAATGCCTGACTGGGCGCTATGCTGCTTCCGAGTTCGCCGACCGGGAAAGGGCGGAATGGCCGCCACACCCGGACCGGGTCTTCCAGGCACTCGTCGCTTCTTGGGGAGAACGCGGAGAGAACGAGGAAGAGCGCCGGGCGCTCGAGTGGCTTGAACGGCTCGGCCCACCGTCGATCGCGGCCCCCGAGCCGGAAGATCGCCCCATCGCAGTCAAGACCTATGTTCCACCGAATGATCTTGAAGCGTCCGAACGCGAGCGCCTCAACGGGAAATATGGCGACAGACTACTGGGCCTACTGCCGCAGGAACGAAAACGAAAGGATCGACATTTCCCGTACGTTCGTGTGGGCGACGCCATTCTCGCCCTGGTCTGGGAAGATGCCGATGCTGGAGAATATCGAGAAGCGCTTTCTCGCATTGCCGCAGAGGTATGTCGAATTGGTCACTCCAGTTCAATCGTGCGCTGCTGGATAGATGACAAGGTACCTTCAGTGATGTTTCGTCCGGCCGAATCGATGCGGGAAGGCACGATTGCATTGCGTGTGCCCGAGCCTGGAAGGCTGGGTACTCTTGTGGAGACATACAGACGCGGACAGGATATCGGCGCCTATATGCCTCCGCCGACGGCACGGCAGATCAAGTACAAACCTGTCGTCGAGCCGAAACTCCTGGTGCATGGCGGATTCTCTGACCGTCTCATCGTGTTCGAGCAGACGGGAGGAGAACGGTTCACGCTCCTTCAAACGCTCGATTTGGCGAATGCCTTCCGATCAACACTTATTCCGTTCGCGGAATCTGTGGGGCCCGTCGCTCGCTCGCTCGTGTCGGGGCATGAAAGCGCGGGCGAAGCGCTCAAAGGAAACCATGTAGCCTACATTCCACTGGCATTTTCAGGGCACCAATACGCCGACGGGCACGTGCTTGGCATGGCATTGGCACTTCCGTCGGATCTCTCGGTCATGGAGGAAGATGCCGTGTACGCTACACTCGCAGGGGCAATGGGCAAGGATGCCGAATTCAACCTCACCCTCGGCGCCAAAGGAATTATGCGCTTGGAACTCGCCGCAGATAGACTGTTGCCGCGATCCTTCCGCCCCGAAACATGGGCACGACCTTCTGAACTCTGGCATACGGTGACGCCCATCGTGCTCGACAGGATGGCCAAGAAGGGCATGAGTCATCTCTCGGATTGGGCGGCCGGCGAAATCGCGGCGGCTTGCGTCCGTCGCGGACTTCCGCGGCCGGCATGTGTCGATGTCTCGCCCGTTCCGTTTCTTTCGGGGACCTTCCCCTGCTATCGCCGTCCCGCCTCCCGATCGAAAGAAAACAGAAAAAAATCCGGCATCGCCTTTCCTCCGCTGATCAAGAAGGACGGCTGTACGAATTGGATGTTCCACGCGAGGATCGAGTTCGCTGAAGCGGTCCGCGGACCACTCCTCCTCGGAGCCGGTCGCTACAAGGGATACGGCTTTTGTATGCCCGAGTCGATGCCCGAAACGAGGGGAAATGATGCTGACAATTAAGCACTTTACCGATTTTTTTCGCGCTGTACACGGCATGGAACCATTCCCCTGGCAGACGCGTCTGACGGACGCTTTCCTGGCGGGGGCACCGCCTTCAACCATCGACGCTCCGACTTCCGCGGGAAAGACAGCGATCCTGGACGCGGCGGTATTCGCGCTCGCTGCTGGTGCGCGCTTCCCACGGCGGATTGTGCACATCGTCGACCGCCGCCTGGTCGTCGACGACGCCTACCGACGTGCCGAAAAGATACGGCTCGCGGTTGAACGCGGGGAGAGCGAGACACCGAATTCGATCCTCCACGAGGTGTACGAAGGACTCATGGCGAGGGGCGGCGCCAAGCCGCTCGAGACGACCCTCCTCCGCGGCGGATTATATCAAGAAGACAACCTCGCCAGGCACCCCGCCCAGCCGCTCATCGTTTGCTCGACGGTCGACCAGGTCGGCAGCCGAATACTCCACCAAGGCTACGGCATCTCTCCCTATCTCAGATCAATCCACGCCGGCCTTCTCGCGAACGATTCACTCATCGTCCTCGATGAGGCGCATTGTAGTGAACCGTTCAGACAGACGATCGAGTCGATCGCGAAATACCGCAGCATCGGTACGGTCGGCGCGCAAAGTCCCTTCGCCTTCATCGCAATGACAGCCACTCCCGGGGACGGTACCGGTGCGTTCCGGATAAATATGGAAGACAGGAACCATCCGGTACTGTCGAAACGCCTCAAGGCGAAAAAGCGCATAGAGTTCGTGGAAGCAGCAAAACCCAAGGACGAAGGTCTCGCCGCAACCATCGTAGAGCGAGCGTATGGCGCCGCCAAACCTGGGTCAACGATTCTCGTTGTCGTGAATCGGGTGTCGTTGGCGCGAAAGATCGCGCAACGGCTCTCCGACGGCCGCAAAGATTCCAGGTCACCCCTCAACATCGAAGAGCCTCTGCTATTGACCGGGAGGTCGCGACCAGCCGAACGAGATGGCCTTCTCGCCGCGGTCGCACCGCGGGTCTTCGCGGGGCGCGACCGCAAAGCTTTCGGCAACGCGCTGCCGCTCATCGTCGTCGCGACGCAATGCGTCGAAGTGGGTGCCGATCTCGACGTCGACTCGCTCATAACAGAAGCCTGTCCGATCGACTCGTTGAGGCAACGCCTCGGCCGCCTCGACCGGTTGGGAGAACTGGGGGATACCGTTGTGCAGATCGTGGCACCGCACGAGTTCGTGGCCGGCGAAAAAGGCAACGAATATATCGATCCAGTTTACGGCGAACCGGTCAAGAATGCTTGGCAGTCTCTTAAGGCGCTCCATGAAGACAAAGGGGGGCTCGACGGCGGCGTGGAAGCCTTTACGGCTGCCCTTGGCATATTCAGCGTGGCGATCCTCTCATCGATGCGCGCTCCGTCGCTCGACGCTCCGCTCATGTTTCCGGCATATTGCGACCTCTGGGCGCAAACCAGTCCGCAGCCTGCTGCCGTCCCCGAGCCGTCGTTGTTCCTGCACGGAATCCAGCGCGCCGAAGCTGAAGTCCAGATTGTCTGGCGGGCCGATCTGCCGGAAGATCGTCCGGAAACCTGGGCGGAAATCCTCAGTCTCTGCCCGCCCGCAAGCGGCGAACTCCTGCGCTTGCCGCTCGCGCGGGCGAAGGCGTGGTTGGAGAACTCATTGCCGGAAGCGCAGGGCGGTTCCGATATCGAAGGCGAAGCAGGGACAAGAGAAGGTAGAAAACCTAGTGGAAAATCTTTGCAAAGAACCTTCCTCCGCTGGGCCGGAACTGAAACAGTGCTGCCTGAAAACGACCCTCGCTCCATCAGGCCGGGGGATACGCTCGTGTTTCCCGCGAGCGCCGGAGGCTGTGACAGGTGGGGCTGGAATCCCGAATGCACAAGCGCCGTCGCGGACATCGCCACTGTCGCGCGAAACGCCGGAAGACGCCCTCCCGTGCTGCGGCTCCATCCATCGTTGACTCAAGGATTGCCCGAGGAATTGCTGGCTTTGCCGACAACGCAGGATGACGAAACGACAGCCACTATCGTCGAGCTTTTCAAGACGGCACTCGGGGCCATGCAAATTTCAGCGGTTGTCGATCCGGAACTCAAGGCCATTCTAGCCGAACTCTCAACAGCGAAACGCCTTGCAATAGAGCCCCATCCATCGGGCACAGGTTGGGTCCTTGCCAGAGAACGCAAAGCGGAAGACCCGCGCGACGAAATCACGGCCGAGGACGAGGGGTCGAGCCGTGGTGCCGCCATCGTGCCCCTCAACCGGCATCTTTCCGATGTCGCCGCCACGGTGGATGACATTTCCGCAAATTTGGGATTTGCGGGGGAACTTCGCGATGCCCTTGTTCTCGCCGCGCGACTTCACGATCTGGGCAAGGCCGATCCGCGATTCCAGGCACTGCTCTGGGGAGGGGATCGCCTCAAGGCGCTCAAGAACGGATTGATCGCCAAATCGCCACGGATAAAGAACGGTTGCGCGGCACGCTTCGACCTGCGCCGCGAAGCCGGCTATCCCAAGGGCGGACGGCATGAACTTCTATCGCTCGCGTTCGCCGCCCGATCCGCGGAGGTCGCGTCGTCGAAGGTCGATCGTGACCTCGTATTGCATCTCATCGCAAGCCATCACGGAAGGTGCAGGCCCTTCGCGCCGGTCATCGAGGACGACAGCATACGAGCGGTGAATGTCATTTTCGGCGATGAACACCTCGTCGCGCCATCTGACGGCTCGATTGAAGGGCTGCGGCCTTCCCATATAGCGAACGGCATCGCCGACAGATACTGGCGTCTCGTGAGGAAGTATGGATGGTGGGGACTTTCATACCTCGAAGCCTGCCTGAGACTGGCTGATCATAGAGCAAGCGAGATGGAAGAAAAGGAGGCGGCGGTATGACAAGCATGGATTGCCCCGGTCTTGACGGCTCCAATCCGCTCCATTTTCTGGCGAGCCTCGGAGCTCTCAGAATTCTACCCGAAGGATCGCTTCTTTCATGGCGGTACGATGGAGACTGGCATCCTCGATTCGAACACGACCAGCCTGAATTGTCGAGGTGTCTGTCACAAGGGATCAGACGCGGAGTCCCTGATCATCCCTTGGTGACTGCGGGAACCTCAAGGTCGGGAAAGACGCAAAAATCGGAACCAGAAGCCGCCGACAGGGCGTTAATTGCCTCTGCCTATGCCTTTCTTGGCTTCGCACCGATACCAAAGACAACCCATAAAGAATTTCGCGGGATCTCGGAGAGGCAGTTCTCCAAAGAACATGAATCGATTGTGGATCTTTTGGCATCTATCCGAATTCTCAGCTCACTCAATGCCGAGTCGCCACCGGGTGATGACGGCATGCTCGAACCCACCGCTTTCAGCTTTTCAAATGGCGGTGGCGGGCAGCTACTTCATGATGACTTCATCACGCTTGCATCGTTTGCTTCCCCCGAAGCGGTATCCGCGACGCTTGAAGGACGCCGAGAACGCTATGTCTGGTGTACCTCCCTCAATTGGGATCCGCGGTCGCTCCGTTCATATGCGCATCAATGGGGTAATCCTGAGAGTCAACCGAAGGATACCGATGTTGCCGCAAACGCGTTGGCATTCATCGGTCTTTGCTCATATCCGGTAGTTCCGGGCCAATGGGGATCTCGGACCTTGGGAATGGTCGCCGAAAGGCGCCGTTACAGATGGCCTATTTGGGAAGTACCCCTGCCTTTGTTAACGATAGAGAGTCTTCTCCATCTTGATCCGGAAGAACAGAATTCAAGAAGATCCGACGGTATTGTTGCCATCTTCGAAGCCGAGCGCTTTTCTTCGAATAAGCGCGTATATTTCGCTCCCGCAAGTGCGGTATAGGTCAGAGCAAGATGAGCATTGACGACGAGCAACTGAGCATTCCGCTTGATGCTGTTCATCAGTACGCGTACTGCCCCCGGCGTGCTTTTCTCATGTATCATGATGGACGTTGGGAGGACAATGTCTATACCGAAGACGGCAGGATGGCACATCGACGAGTGGACGAGGAGGACGAGATATTGCCGGAGCCGGAAAAGGCCGAAGACGATCCTTCTCCAACCATAGCTCGATCGGTGAGTCTCGGTTCGCAAACGCTCCGGATCGTCGCGAAACTCGATCTCGTGGAAGCTCTGGACGACGAGGCTGTTCCGGTCGAAACCAAGCGAGGGAAGGTTCCTGAAAACGCGGAACGATCATGGGAGCCCGAACGCGTGCAGCTTATGGCTCAAGGCTTGCTACTCAGGGAAGCCGGATTCCGCTCGACTCGCGGCGTGCTCTATTTCGCGGGGTCGCGCCGAAGAATCGATATTGGATTCGACGAGGCACTCGAGATTGCGACACGAGCGTACATTGCCGGAGCCCTGCAAATAGTTGAAAACGACGAACTCCCACTCCCACTCGTCGACAGCCCGAAATGCAGGGGGTGCTCCCTGGGCGGCGTCTGTCTGCCGGATGAAACACACGCGCTCGCGATATTGGGTCGGGATCAAGAAAGCGCTGACAATGACACAGCGATCCGTCGTTTCTATCCCGCGCGGGATGACGCGTTGCCGTACTATGTGCAGGAGCAGGGAGCCTTCATCGGAAAACAAGGCGACGGACTCCAGGTCACCAAAGGCAAGGCGGTGATCGGCAGCGCACGGTTGATAGACACTAGCCAGCTCGTCATCTGCGGCAATATTTCGATCAGTGCCCAGGCCATACACCTTTGCGCCGAGGCGGCGATTCCCATCGTTCATCTTTCTATGGGCAATTGGTTTTACGGCATCACTCAAGGCTTCGTCCTTAAAAACTCCTTCGACCGAGCGGCCCAATTCAGGGCGGCGGCGTCTCCCGAACGATGTCTCGCGCTCGCGAAGGCTTTCGTAACGGCCAAGACACAAAATCAGCGCACCATGCTGCGACGCAACGCCCGAGACTGTCCTGACGAGGCGCTTTCTTCGATGGCTTCCGGGATAACGTCTATCGGCAAGGTCGGATCGCTCGAATCGCTTCTCGGCGCCGAAGGGTCGGTCGCCGCGACCTATTTTGAGCATTTCGGCAAAATGTTACGTCCGCGCGAGGGAATCGCCGGATTCGACTGGCAACGCAGGAATCGCCGACCTCCGCAAGATCCCATTAATTCAATGCTTTCTTTCGGCTACGCCTTGCTGGCCAAGGAATGCACAGTGGCGCTCGCGGCCGTGGGACTCGATCCCTATTGGGGATTCTATCATCAGCCGCGTCACGGACGACCCGCGCTCGCCCTGGACATGATGGAGGAGTTCCGTCCGTTGATCGTCGACAGCGCTGTCATCGCGGCCATCAATAATGGCATGGTCTCCTCTTCCGATTTCGAAGTCGGAGCTTCGGGTTGCCTGATGGGCTCGAGGGGACGCAAGGCTTTCATCCGATCCTACGAAGGCAGGCTGGAACAACTCGCCACCCATCCCGTATTCGACTACCGCTGCTCGTGGCGAAGGATAATCGCGATGCAAGCCCAACTGCTCGCCCGCCACCTTCGCGGCGAAATAGAAAGCTATCAGGGGATAACGACTCGATGAGCCGGCGCCGGTTCCTTGTCGCCTACGACATATCCGACGACAAAAGGTTGAAGGCCGTGTACAAGGCCATGAACGGGTTTGGCGATCGAATCCAGTATAGCGTTTTCATCTGCGAACTCAACGAGCGCGAACGTGTGCAGATGGAGGCCAAACTTCGTCCGATGCTCCATGCAAAGGAGGATCAAGTGATCGTAATGGATCTCGGCTCCGTCGACAGGGACATGGAGGAATTCATTGCGACCTTGGGCAGGGATTTCGCGTTGCCAACACGGGTCAACGTCGTATGATCTCCTCGAGCGCTCAAGTGATATTGCAAGGCCTGCAGGTACTCGATTTAAATGCCAGATAATGATTTGGAGTCCATTTTGGGTTCTGCTCATAGGAGGAAAGACAAGCCACATAAAGCACCGCTCGAATCATTGCCTCTATTTCACAATAGGAATGATACTTGGGATAGAGGCCATTTCCTCGGTCTTTGGACCGAGGCCACATTGAAGCGATGATGGCATAGCCGGGCCGATGGTCTTTGACGACCTATTTCCTCGGTCTTTGGACCGAGGCCACATTGAAGCGACACGGACGCCGAGGACCACGCTTTCGATGAAACCAGATTTCCTCGGTCTTTGGACCGAGGCCACATTGAAGCCGAGAGGGACATGTCGAATCGCTCCGGCTCTATGAGATTTCCTCGGTCTTTGGACCGAGGCCACATTGAAGCACCGCATGTCCCAACCCGCCCGCGCCGCAATTTGCTCATTTCCTCGGTCTTTGGACCGAGGCCACATTGAAGCCCCGCGATGCCGAGCCCCCCGATGATTGCCATGATCGTATTTCCTCGGTCTTTGGACCGAGGCCACATTGAAGCACGACCCTCAATCTCCTTTCCATTACTCAGATAAAGATTTCCTCGGTCTTTGGACCGAGGCCACATTGAAGCTCCTTCAGTGTGTCCCTCTCGGCCTCTACCTTGGTCATTTCCTCGGTCTTTGGACCGAGGCCACATTGAAGCGAAACACGGTGAGGATGAGGCTTGCAAGACATTCGGATTTCCTCGGTCTTTGGACCGAGGCCACATTGAAGCACCAAGAAACCGGTGGATAATTCTGCTTTGAAACCAATTTCCTCGGTCTTTGGACCGAGGCCACATTGAAGCGATAACCGGGGTAACGGGACAGGACGGAAGTTACCTATTTCCTCGGTCTTTGGACCGAGGCCACATTGAAGCTAGGTTGTGGCGTTCCTCGCGTTGCCATAATTGCCAAATTTCCTCGGTCTTTGGACCGAGGCCACATTGAAGCATGACAAACGGGGGCATGGCGTCGTTATGGAAATAGTATTTCCTCGGTCTTTGGACCGAGGCCACATTGAAGCCTGGTCGAAGGCGGAAATGGTCTGGCCGCCCGAGACGATTTCCTCGGTCTTTGGACCGAGGCCACATTGAAGCGCCGGAGACGCGGGACAGGTCGCCGGAGACGCCGGAATTTCCTCGGTCTTTGGACCGAGGCCACATTGAAGCCGGATGATATTGTCCTGCGTGAAGTCAGCATAACCCATTTCCTCGGTCTTTGGACCGAGGCCACATTTAAGCACGCCGGGGCAGGTGGTGCAGGGCGAACTTTTCGAAATTTCCTCGGTCTTTGGACCGAGGCCACATTGAAGCGGAGTGCACCACGGCCGGCACCACGGGAGCTACGGATTTCCTCGGTCTTT
>Ga0307377_10006205_pt1 | contig 12576 bp, 28 predicted proteins | sample TR3MG_FD_202535 | JGI IMG/M metagenome (GOLD analysis project Ga0307377, IMG submission 202535) | Soil microbial communities from Risofladan, Vaasa, Finland - TR-3 | ecosystem: Environmental > Terrestrial > Soil > Coastal area > Acid sulfate soil | place: Finland: Risofladan, Vaasa | collected...
GCGGTCATAGTTTCTTGATAAAGTCTGCTATGTCTTCAAGCCAGCCTTCACTATACATCGTATCCGCCTCTGGGTAATAGCAGTATTGTTTCCAGGTGGGACACCAACATACCAGACCGAGTAATGTGCCGTCCCTTCTGTTCCGGCATTCGTAATCCGGTCGTTTCTTACGTTTAAGAAGAATCTCATTGTCAGACCTGAAGGCAATATATTTGTATTCCTTGCTCACAGCTTCAGCACCTCCTGGCTTAATCTCCGCTCCGCTATCTCGCAATACTTGGGGTTGATGTCGATGCCAATGAAATGCCGACCGAGTTGCTTGGCGGCGACTGCCGTTGTGCCGGAGCCGAGGAAGGGGAGGAGCTTTTCAACCCTTCTGACTCGCAAGAAGGGAGACCGGGGACAAAAGGCAAGCCTCCTCACCGTCCGGGCTATTTTCAGTCTCTCGCAGCATTGGTCTGAATCCCACCACGTTGAAATCAGGTGCTTCGCACTCAGCTCGGGACATCGCAACAGCTCCCTTGCGTCTGTCATCGTCTCAGGCCACATCTCACTCTCCTTTCGTTTTCCTAAACAGCCTACCAAACAGCTTCGCGTTCCGAACCTCGAAGACCCCACCTGGCTCTATAGGTTTAAGACTTTCCATATGGTCATCCCAGCCATCCTCGTAGCCACGCTTATAGCCCCGCCTGTAGGCTTTGAACATCCAAAACGCCAATATACCTACCAGCCCCGCAACAAACAGAATCCAGAGTAAATCGATCATGTTTCTACCTTCCTCTCCGGCCTATGCGCAAACGCCATCAGCCACGCAATCGGGTTTCGGGCAGACTTTGCCTCCTGGACTTTCTCCTCCGCCACTGTATAGTTACTATCCACCGATTTCAGTAAGACTCCAGCTTGACCAGAAGAGAGTGGATTTGGAAACAGAGTTCTCGACAGGTTGACCAAAGTCAGAATCATCTCCGATTGCTCCTTCAGATTTGAGTTATCCACATTTTTTGATTCGGTTTTCGGTTGTGAAACTGGCTCTTTATTAGACAAGAAAGACCTGCTAATATAAGACTCGTAATATGGCTTATTGTGGATAAACAGTTTAGGCCAGAATATGGTAATATTCCCGTCCGGTTCCCGTTCAATTCCCGTCCATATCCCGTGCAGTTCCCGTCCAGTTCCCGTCTGTTTCCCGACTGTTTCCCGAATGAGCGACTCGAATTGTGGACGGTTTATCCACATTAGGTGACCCCAGTCATCGAGCCATTGGATGACTTTCAGAGCTTTTGACGGTCGGCAACCACAGTATTGGGCTATGACAGTGAGATGATATTTTGCCAAGACGCCGCGGACTTTTTGACCATTTTCATCTTGTCGTACAACGAGTTCAGCGGAGTCTTGGCTCCAGAGAGTCATGAGAAGGACCCAGGTGGCATAACCTGGTTGGCCGAACCTTTTAAGGAGCGCGGAAACCATAGGGCTGATTCGGTGTTGGGTATGGAGACTGAGGTACTGCATCCTTTACGCTCAGACGGGAAACTACCCTAAATTCGCTGTAAGTCCTGTTATATCAACAAGGCTTTTTACCGTGCGAGATTTAGTCTATTTCTTGCACGATACGGGAAAAGACCCATATTTCGGCGTAAGTCGTTTGATAGCAATGTGCGATATTACGACTCATAGATTTAGGCTTTCGCCCGCCGATTAGTGTTAAACTGCTCCCATATTTCCGGCCATTTTTCAACCAGGCGTTCGGGCGACATCCGGAGGATATCTCCGGTTGTGAATCCGGTTTTGGAGATCACCTTGAGCTTCCGAACAGAGAATAGCTGCCGGGCTTTTGGCTCACTTGTTCTCCTTCACCAGTTTGTAGCCGTTCCAGCGGGCGATATATTTAGCCAGGCGGTTCGCTTGTCTTTTGTTCAACAGGATAACCGCTGGCGCCACTCGGTATCCTTCACAGGACTGGACAATTCCCAGTTCTTCGTTGCCAGAAATCACGACTTCGGTTTTTAGTTGATAAATATCGGTGCCAGTATTTAGCTCGTAATCTCCAAAGTTGTAGGTTGTCCGCAAAGTATTCATCATTCCTCCTTCGGTCTCCAAACCTCGACCACTCGTTCCTTCCAGCCATCGGTCTCCGGTTTCGGCCCGTTCTTCCGGCCATCGTCCAGCAGTATCGACCAGTTGACGTTCCGGTGAATCCAATCGCTCGGCACCTCGGCCCGCCAGAGGGCATACTTGTAATACTGATATTCTTTTCTGTTGTGAAACACCTTTTGTTTTTGCGGATGCTTAACGATACAAAACCCTACGTCCTGTCGCTTGAACTGGTCGACTACGTGTTGCAATCCCACGTGAGAACAGGCATCGGTCACTCGTATCGGGAACGGGCTAATCGAGGCGGTCATTCGGCTTCCTTTTCTCCTGTCAGATATTCAAACACTTCCAATTCTTCTGGGTTGTTAAGGTCAAACTCAATAGAGAAATTGCCGAACGGCTGGAATAACCCCAAAATCCACCAAATCATCATTCCTCCTTCGTTTCAAAATCTCCTGGGTAACTCTCGCTTGTCCAAACGCCCGACCCCCGGACGGTGGAGTCAAACAGGTAATGAAGCCCCGTCAGGATTGGCAGCCGATCACAATGCTTCTTGAACTTTCGCCGCTCGGTCTGGATGTAAGCGGCGGAACCGGCCTTGATCTCGATGAGGGAAACTTCGAGGCGGTTTGCCGGAAAGGAAAGACTCGGTGAAATTGGTTCGACAAATACGACATTCTCTCCTATCGCCACCAAGTCAAACAACCCCCCAAGGCTCCCTCGGATATGGAAGACGAACGCCTCCGGCCAAACCTCGATGTAATACTGCTTGCGTTCGTTCTCCTTATCCATCCCGTAGACTTTGCCGGTGCGGTCTTTTGTCCGGTAAACTCTCTCTTTTTTCTTCCTTGCCATAACCGTTACTCTCCCACCATATTGTATATATACTATATGGTTGGGAGAGTTATTCCCTCCTTGAGCCGTCGGCATTGGTCGTAATTGAGCTCGGGTTTCATTCTTCCTCCCAGCTTATCGTCACGGGGCGGACGATTTGGTCCTCTTCCTGTGCAGATTGTGCCTCTTCCTTCTCTGGCGTTATCAAATAGTGATAGTAGCATTTTACCAACTCGCCTTCTTTGTCAACTACCGCCCACGCCTCTTGTCTCACCGTTTTCGTCTTGGCCATTGGTCACTCCTTCCGTTTCTGCTTCGTTTCATATCCGTCACTGTCCGCGTCTCAATTTCTTAACCTTATGGAGAAATTCACTACTGCATCTTTTTTTTGTTCTTCATCACTTCTCCTTCACGAGTTTGTAACCATTCCAGCCAGCGATGAAGCGGGCCATGGCTAAAGCTGTTTGTGTATGGATTTCGTGACGCTCGTTGAACAACCAAGCCCGTGCGTAATTGCCTGGAGTGCGTATGTCGAAACCACGTTGAAAGCCGGCCCACTCCTTATCAATTGCTGTAAAGTTTCTTTTAATCGACTTTGCTTTCTTCATCGAACCTCCTTTATCGGATTCCCAGCCTGCCCTCGTGTTTGGATTGGTTTTGCTTCACGTTTCCGGACATACCCTTTGCCTACACAGACATCTAACCAGAAGTTGATACCGCCCAATTTTTTCTCAAACCAGGGTTCGGAATTAACTCGACCTCCTATCCACACTTTATTTTTTCTACAACGGCGTGCTATTGCTCGAATAAATTTCAGAGGATAACCCGTAAACTTAGAGAGCCGTCGCATATTTGCACCGATTAAGGCCGATGCCAAAAGAAGAACAGCAATCTTGAATCCCTTACTGTCGACCTCAAGTTTGGGGTCAAGTCTCTTGATCTCCGTTTCGACCATTTTGAGAGTTGGTTCCTTCATCTCGACTTCTCCATTTTTATCAGGTTTTCTGCCTGTCGTTTCGTCTTGGTTGGCACCCTCCAGGTTATGGTGACAGGACGGATGGCTTCGCCACTCTCTTTAAAGTGCTCTGCTGCCTCTTCCACCCAGTAGATAGGCAAAAGAGATAGCCATTACGCTTAGGAGAAATCCAAGTGCCTGATTCTTGTATTTCGAACAGGCCGGAGCCCACAGCTTCGGTATGCCTGATCTAATAGACCCCGCACGAGATCGTTCAGAACAGACGCCAAGTTGCAAAGCTCTTCTCCTGTTGGTGGGATTCGGATTTTACCGGTCTCTTTGGTCAGCAATTCCTTTTGCAACCGCTCCAGTTCCCGCTCCTTCTCCGCAAGCTGGGAGCGGAGAAGGTCCATTTCCCCGACGACACGGTTCACGGTGTGAGAAATAATCTCTCTCTTCGATACGCAACTTGATTTGCCCCTCCAACTCCTTGATCCGCCGGTCTTTCTCGGCGTTCTCTTTCCCTAAGTCATCAAGCTGGGCTCGGACGGTTTGAATCTGCCAGTCTTTCTCATCAATTTCCCTCCGCTGTTGGCCTATAACTGCCCTCCAGACATTTTGCTCTGCTGGAGTGTTAACGATCTGTTGCCAGTTCTCGGCGGCCTCGACGAGACGGCGCAGAACCGGAATCCCAGTTCTAAGGCAGACACCTTGGTCAACAACGCCCTGTTGTAACATTTCCTCCCATTCTGCAAGTTCTTCCTTGCCGAGCTTGATCGTCTCTGCCAGTGTCGCCTCGGCCGGTTTACCCGCCAATTCTTCACCGGCGGGCTTCTCGGTCGGCTCAGCCTTTCGTTCTCGCTCTTGCTTCCGAGCAAAGTCCGTAATTCCGTCACTCATCGGTCAATCCTCCTCCGGTCAAAGACCGGCCTGGTCAGGGTGAAACGAGAGCGGTCGATCTCGGCAAATTCGTGTAGGTTCTCGGTAATGTCTTTTGCCCTGAACACAATTCGAATGAGGTTTCCCATCGGCTGTGCTCTCAATACAAAACACTCAATCTTCCCATCCAGCAGCCCCTTGTCGCCAACTTGGAGGGGAGCGTCCTTGCGGCGGACGATGCGGTAATTAGATTTCAGGCTGGCAAGTTCGAATTTCCTGATCAGCCACCAAATGCGTATTCCGTTATCGTCAACGGATACTATTTTGTCATAGTGGTCAAAGTCTTGCACTTGTATCCAATCCCCCTTCTCCGGCGGTTTGTCGGGGGAGGGTTCGTCTGGTGGAACGTGACTCGCTACAAGTATGGCATCCGTCTTTGCGCCGGGTGCCTTAGTTCTGCGGTCGGTCTGGCTCAAGCCATAGGCATCACCTGGCCTTCCTCTTTGGGTTTTTTCCCCACACAGCCGAAGGCCGACGCCTCGTTGATGATTCGGTCGGCCAAATGTGCAGGTGTATCCATTTGCTGCCAGTCGTAGCTTAACGAGTCGGTTAGAATGTCTATTATGACTTCTCTTGCCTCTTTGAACTCTTGTCGGAACCGATCCCAGCCACCAAGTAACAGCTTTATCGTCCAGCCGTCATCTACGTCCGCAATCCCAAGTCGCCTTCGTAACTCTGGCTCCTTATTGAAGTGCTGTGTCGTTTCTTGGATCTCTTGATAGAGCGGGCAGTCGTCTTTGAAATAGACGGTTATTTTATTCATCACTACCTCTCCAAATCTCTGAGAAGCGGGAGGCGAACAGCCTGCAAGAGAACCGGGGATTGTCAGTTCTCTTTCTGTGTCCCTTATCCCTATTCAAGTTCCCCCCGCTTCTCGTCATTTCCCATTGATTCCGCTCGTTCAATCAATTCTGCCGGGGAGCGGGTCTCTACCAAAAAGGGGGTAGTAGAATGAGACGAGTTCAGGTCTCGACCCGCTCCGCTCCGGCTGTTAGTCCTGATCGGTTTCCGGCGTTGCTCCGCCGTAATCCTCCGCAGCAACGACTCGCACATCCGTTATCATATATCGATGATTTGTCCGTTGTGCGGTCCAAAACGCCAGATCGTCCATCATGTCCTTCAGGTCTGTATGTCCGATCCTCTTTCTTTTTAGGGTTACTTGCATTGACCAAATCTTTGCCATCTCTTCCTCCTACGGTTTCTCGCCACCCTTTTTGATTAACCACCTGTCCTCGATACGCATAGCGGTTCCACTGCCGACCCTTTTCAACTTCTTGTCGAACTCCACATCACGGTGGCCGATGTTAAACCAGAGGGTTCCGTTCTTGGTTATCTTCGCATCCACAAAGCCAGACGGTAGAAAGGGTGGGCCAAACCCATCATTCAATTCCTTTGCGAACTTCTTCAAGTCCATCTCTCCCTCCTAATCTTTCGAGCCACGCCGCCGGTGGGAACCGAAATTCTGGACACGGCAGCCCACATTCGACGGCGCAACAACTACAGACCCCTTCAAATCTGGCCGTTGTCCCCGCCGCCGACGAGCCTGTTCGACTGACTCGCCTGCCATAGACGGGGACTCTACCGCCCGCCGACAACGTGGCTCGTTCATTTTTCCTTCTTTTGCGACTGCAACCACTCTAAAAACTTAGTAGCGTCTCGATAGACTTGACCGTAGCTTTTACCGTGAAAACGCATACCGGTGGACTTGGCCTCTCGCCAACCAGTTGTCGACCACCAAAAACCCGGCACGGTTGGAAGCTTAATCGCCCAATGCTCTTCCCAAGTTTCTGACGTTCTCCCGTGGCCCTCAAAGTCACAGTAATACTCCACGACAAGGAACCGCTTCTCTTGGTTGTCCGGCTTCAACCAATTGTATCCCTTTAGGAGTTCCCGTAACCTGTCCATCTCAGCAATCTCCTTTCGCCCAGGCTAATCTCCGATCATAGAACGGCTCGACGAGGGTCAGGTCTTCTCTATTGAACCGGCCTGCACAATCACCTACTCTTGGTGATCTATTTGCAACGAAGTTCACGTAGATTGCAGGGCTACCAGCACGTAGAACATCCCAAATCCACCCCTTCTTCGACCCGAACGCCACCTGATCGCCCTTCCGCAGCGGGTCGGTGGAACGGCGGACGATAGTGAATTGACCTGGTGTCCAACCCCAAGGCGTCTCTTTCTTGTCTGTTGTGATTTTAGTGCCAACGCCCCTTATGTTTATTGCAGAGCTATCGTCTACTGCCAATACCTTTTCGATAGCCGTGTAGGACGCAACGTGAACGTGAATCCAATCCCCCACCTCCGGCGGTCGCTCCTGCCCGACAAGATTTGGCTGGCCGGCGGCGGGCGGGGATTGATAGAGCGACCCCTCCCATCGCATACGGTCGAACTCCGTAAGCGCCGCCAGGAGCGTCTCGGCGATGGGGATGGCGCAACGATACTCGATGGTTCCGTGCCTCTCATCCTCCCGTTGGCAAAGTCTCCAGGTTCCCAAATAGTTTCTAAGTTCGGTTACGGCTTGTTTCAGTTCGATCGTTTACTCCTCCGGTTCCGGCGGTTCAACCTTTTCGTTCGGGAGCAATAGCGGTAGAAACATCCAATAAACCCGCTTTGTCTGTTTCGCTCTTTCTATGATGTCGTCGCTCACACCCGACAGGTTTGCGCTGACGAGTTCCACTGATGACTTGAGACAGGATTCTTTGGCGATAAGCAAGCTCTTGCGAACCTCTATCTCGTCCTTCATGGTCATACCGCTGGCTCGCTTCGGTTCTTCGGGTGATTCATCGGTGTCGCTCTCGACGGAGACGATGTTCCTATACTCGCTCTCTTCATCCTCCGTATATTGGAACTGAACGGAGGCACCAACCTTGAAGTGCTTTTTGAGGTTTAGTTTCCAGCAACTGAACTCGTTATCCCCGATGGTGACCCAGAAATACTTGCGATTCTTCTTGGAGGTGGCGTCTCGCACATCGGTCACGAGACCCATCCCGGTTTTGGTTTCACTCCCGTTCTGTGGCATCTTTCACCTCTTTTATTTTCTTGTCGTATTCAATTTTATCTACTATCGGTTGCCGATAACCACAGTGAAAACACCAAACCGTCCAATAACCATCACTTCTGGTGTCTCGGCATCCACATTTCGGGCAAAGACTACTGTAGGTTATGAACATTTAACTGCCCTTTCTCCTGCGCCGACAGGCAGTTGGCGCACACACACACCACGTCGGTTTCCTCTGGGTCGCCGCCGTCCGCCCGCCGGACGGGATACAGAATCCCCCAATGGCCGCAGGTGTCGCAGTGGCCGAGGGCGGTCTTTTTGTCTTTGGGTGCTCGTAAGGCCCGTTCTCTTGCGTAGGACGCTTCAACATCACCTCGGTCTAATTTGCTTGACATTCTGCCTCCTCTGGTCTCTCCGGTGCTGCTTTCCAAAGAGCCTCCAGCAGAAAGTCTACGGCTCGCACGAACATCCTCGCCTCCGGTTCGATCAGACCGGTATGACCCTTCTGCTCTTGGCGGACAGCCTCCACCAAATCATTGACCTTCTGTTTCAACTCGGTCGCTTTCTGCTCCAGTTCATTCATGGTTTCTCCTCTCCGTCCTCCCAGAGTATTCTCATTATCCAGCTAATGTTGCTTCGGAACTCTAAGGCCATACTGGCAAGTAACCGAGTCCCAGATTTATCCCAAGCGGTGGTATGTGCCCCCATTCGTTCGTAGCAAGCATCCACAAACTTATTAACACTTTGCCCCAGCGCAGTCGCTTGCGCTCCTACTTCTTTTTGCGCCTCCAACGCCTTCTGTTCTAATTCGGTCAGCATCTTTAACCTCCTTATGGATATAGATTTTTACCTTCATACCTTTTTCCAACGCATCGGCGATTCCTTTCAATCCCAGCCAAATGTCGTGTTCTGTCACTGGCATACTCCTCGGCCTCCTTCTTTTTTATCCGATCCATTAGAGATTCCCAGTCCAGCCAGCGGCGAGAGTATTCGAGCCACGCACCGATCAGCATCGCCAGCCAAAGATACAGAACAACCGAGCAAGCACCGACGACGATCCAGAGAAACGTGGCGTGGGTCACTTCGTCTCCTTCTTGCCCGACACCAGTTCCCGGTCGGGCATCTGTATCTCCAACATCGCATCGTCGACGATCTTCTCCCCGATGTGCTCCCAGACCGCTGGGAGCTGGTCGATAGGACAGGTCTCGGAGTAGAGGATTCGCCTTTCGGTATGCGTAAACGCACCGTCAGTCACCGACCAAACCTTCCGGGCGATCACCAACCGTCCCAGCTTGCCGGCATCTTCGCCGCTAACAGTCACCAAATAGATCATCGTTTCTTCTCCTCCACAAACAAAGACGTTCCCCAAGAGCGAGAGGTCTGGGCTGCTGATGGCCCGTTCAACCCTCGGGGAACGCCCAACTTGTTTGTAACGTCCTTGTCGTCCATCCGTAATTTCAGCATTTGTGACCTCTCTCGTTGTCCGTGACTACGTTCTCCTCGTATCCAAAAAACGAGAACAGACAGACAAATGCCTGCTCAAATGCCCAATACTGTATCGAAATTGACGGGCAACCCGACGAACTGTGCAGTTACCTGTGCAGTAGTAACCATAACTCATTGCCAGACTATAGCTTATGGGATGTCGGCAAAGGGGTGCAAATAAAATCCGGCTCATTGCTCGTCTCCATAAGACAATCTATTATGTAAAGTTATGCGCTTGGGGGTGCGCCCTGCGGGTGGTGTTACGGGGCTATCCGGTGGGTCTTTATGTTTTGTCCACGTCATCTCAAGTTTCTTTTCGGCACGTTGCTCACGTTCCTTTAGTCTCTTTTTCAAACCATGCGGGTTGGCATCCTCCAAAAAGAACGTTGATCTGACCTTAATTTCTTGGACAAGACGGTTCGCTTGTTCAAGGGTCATGTGTCTCGTTTGCCTTATCCAGCAATAGATTGAAGCCCAGGGGATACCAGTTGCTGTTTCTAATTTGGTTATATCACCATGCTCGGTATAGCCCGCAAAATGAACCCAGGCTTGGAGTCTTTTACCGGCGGGCAGATCGAGCCAAACCAACTCTTTAAGATTATCCATAATCTTAATATAGGCTTCGGCAGTCAGATTCCCCTCCCTTTTTGCCTTCTCGGTAATGAGCAAAATTTGCTCAACCACCAGGTGGGGTGTCATCTTAATGTCCACCGTCAACCATCCGATCAGACACCTTACTTCAAACTTGTTTTGCCATCGCCTATTCAATACTTGCATCCGCATCTGTCCCTGTAGATTCGGTTACAATAAATCCCCATTCTCTGAGTTCATTAACAACAGCAGAAACTAAAGATTTAACCAATGTTCCAACACCTGCGTATCTGCCTCCCCTCGTTTTTGCTGTGCCAAACCATATAACTTTACCCGACTTCAAGTCCTGCAACTGAACTTGAAAGTTTTTCCGGAGTTTTGTTATCGTTTTTGTATGTCCTCCAGTTACATAGCTTTTGCTTTGATAGTTAAACCACCTCCCGTCTCCCCATGATTGAGCGCTTCCCTTAGTCTTGATGGTCTCGGGAGTATGAACATAAGTATAATCAGTCCAAGCATCAGTTATCCTCAACCATAAAATTGCGTCAATCTCGTCATTGTCCAGCCTTGTGGAAACTTCCGCAATCTCTTGGTCGGTAAATTCCTCCTGAGACTTGAAGGGAAACCAATACTCTGTAGCGTCGAACCCCTCAACGCTCTCCCTTTTCAGGCGTTCACAAAACACGGTCTCTATTCTTTGCTCCAATTCCAAGTCTCCACAGAGGGAAAGAACAAGGATTCTATCATATCCCACTGGCGGAAATTTTTGGTCTATAATTGATGTGATCCTGGTGGTCGCACAACCGAGAACTAAAAACGAAACGAGAACCACACAGCAGAGGGTGTTGATGCGAAGCATAGAAAGACCGCCGTGCAGTTCTCGAAAGTTTGCCATACCCAATGTAGCTAAACTTCAACATCAATACCCTTTCTTTCTTTCCGCCACGAGTATAATCAACAACTTAACCTTTGTCAATAGGGGAAATCCCCTATTTTTCAACTTTTTTTCGGGGACAAAAAACCCCCGCCGTAGACTCGATCAGGGTCCATTGGGCGGGGGTCATTCGCCAGTCCCGTCGACGGGACAGCTTCAGAGACCGAGGGATTTAAGAAGCCTCCTCCCTCGGTCAGCGGTTGGGATGCTATCTCAACCTACCCTACCAGCGGGCTCCCGATATATTATCTGCCGTCTCGCCCGCCTAAGCCGACAGATTGAGCCGAGGTCGGTGCCTCGGCTCCGGCCAGTTTATTGGTCTCATACCTATATAGCCCGTATGATTTTCTTCTGTTTCAAAAACCGCTTCGCTACGCGCTCGTATAGTTCCTTGGTCATTCTGACGTCCGACTGACAGCGGTGAACGACTCGATTCAACGCCTTCTTATGTCCGGCAGCGGCTCGGTTGAAATCACGGAGCGGAAGGTCTTCTTTCAAGGTGGGAAGATCGAAAGCCCTGCCCGCTACCCTGAGACTGTTTCGGTGAAGCTTGAACTTGTTCCTGATTATCTCATAGCAATCTAAGTGAAACATTTGCTCTAATTCTGGTAGACCCTGAATCGCCAAGCGTGTCTGGAGAAAAGCAATATCAAAACCCCGACGATAACCCCTTGGTGCACCGAAATAGCTTACCAATATGTCGTATTCCCTCAGGGCATCACAGAAGTCTTTGACTATGCTACGGTCGTCTGTTCGGTCGTTCTTATAGATCGGATAGCGGTCAATCCTGAATACCCTCTGTTTGTCGGACTCAATCGGTTCGATAACTCCTGCTACCATCCACCCAGCATCAGCATCGAGGAAGGAAGTCTCGATATCAAAGACCGCTGTATTCATCAATCCCCCTTCAATAAATCCATTGTCTTGCAATTTCACAGAGAGCAACAAAAACACTGTCCTTGTCCTGTTCTAATTTGCCAAGTTGAGTGTAAGGAACAAGATCGGGATGTATCTTTTCTTCTCTGCTATATTTCCCTCCGTATTCCCATCCCATAGCGAAATATGCCCGCATCCAGCTTTCGTGTAACTCCTCCGGAGATTGTGAGCGTTGTTCTCCGCACTGTCTTTCAATTACTTTTAAGAACTGGTCTTTGAATGGTTCTTCCCGTTCATCCCATATCACGGGTATTATGGGTGCATTAGCCGCCATCGCCGCCAACCTCGCACCATCATATACAAACTTTGCTCTGCGGTCTACTAAAGTCATCAATCCCCCTTGAGTGAAAGGCTTGTCCAGAAATCCGGGTTGCGCCGAGCAACCTCAGCCAAGAATTTACCCAGTCCGGTGCATATTGCTTCCCTGCCGTTATCTTCTGGAATAAAAGCCCTGAGGTCTGTGCGTAATAACTCAAAGTCGATCATCTCGTGGAATAAGATTTCAAGCGTCGGAGCGTCTTTCCAGTCGCTTGGAATAGTATGTTGCCAAAGATGAAGCTGGCTCTTTCCCAAATACTCGTTGCCAAAGGGCGCATTAGCTAATGGTTCATACTGAATCCTTATCCGACCAGCACCGACTTCATAACTTTTGTAATTCCTGAAGTTATTCTTTTTCAATTTGCCCTTGCCTCTTGATCCAGTTTCCGGTCGACTTCCCCAGTTCCGTTACCTTGCCATCTTGACCAACAGCGGCGTATACCCCCCCTGCACTTCCCCAGAGATCAAACATCATAGCACAGTCTACACCAG
>Ga0307377_10006206_pt1 | contig 12574 bp, 10 predicted proteins | sample TR3MG_FD_202535 | JGI IMG/M metagenome (GOLD analysis project Ga0307377, IMG submission 202535) | Soil microbial communities from Risofladan, Vaasa, Finland - TR-3 | ecosystem: Environmental > Terrestrial > Soil > Coastal area > Acid sulfate soil | place: Finland: Risofladan, Vaasa | collected...
CGCCCTTGGCCCCGGCCGCGGGCGCCGGCGCCGCGCGCCCCCACCACACGGGGGCCAGCACGTTGTAGCCCACGAAGACGGTCCGCGCGCGCCCCTCGAAGTCGTCGTCGAGCATCGTCCACTCCAGACCGTTCGTGAATTCTTCGACCTTGACGTCGGGGGTGCCGGCCTCTTCCACCAACCGCCAGGCGGTCTTCACGATCTTGCGGTAGTACTCGACGGTCTCGCGGTGAGAGAAGCCCTTCATCTTCTTCTCCACCGCCTTAATCAGCGACACCAGCATATCCTGGAGCTTCTTCTCGCCCAGGGTACCGTCTTTCCCGACCGCGGCGACGAACTCCTTCTCGTAGGGCCTCAAGCCGTTCTCTTTAAAAGGAAGCGTCTTGAACTTCAGCGGTTCTTGAGCGACTATGGAGAGCGCGCCCTTCTTAATCAAACCGAAGAGGACCAGGGTAAGAATCGCGTTCAACGGCCGCTCCATCAGGATCGCGGCCTCGGGGGCCGTAAGGCCGCGCTTTATGCCCACCCCTTCGACCTTGGCCTTGGGCGGCAGGTACCTCATGCGCCGGCGCCTTTTGTTGATCACGCCGAATACCGCGATTAGGACGAAAATAGTAATCGGGATCAAGCAGCCGCAGAATTGCGTCCCGAGGCCGACGAGGCCGGCGAATAGGTCGCCCAGCCACTCGAAGCGGGGGGGCGACCGCACCTCGGCCACCGCGTCGCGGGGGAACGATATGCCGAAATAATACTGCTCCGACGGCGACGCTTGCTGCCAATCCCAGACGTAATGGACGCGGCCTTCCTTTACGAACAGCTGCGTCGGCTCGCCGCCCTCGTCCTCGTGCCAGCGCGTTTGCTCCCCCGTCACCCCCGGCGGGAAGACGAAGGCCATCGTGAGGTGGCTCGAGCCGGTGGTGAAATCGGAGCCGAACCAGGTGGGACTGAAGACGGCCGACGCGTACGCCTCGTCGGCCGAGTCCTCGAAGACCATATGGTAGTTGCGGCCGTGGACGTGGAGCGTCGCCGCGTCGCCGGATTCGATTTCGTACCCGGAGAGCGGTATCTCGACGCCGACGTCGACGTACTCGGAGAGCCTTATAGTATACAGCGGATGGCCGTCGATGTCGGCGATTATGGAGTCGAGGTCGTAATCGTTGGACGGGAAGCCTACGTCGACGATGTCTATGGGGTCGCCGGCGGCGGTATTGCGGAAGGTTATCTTGTAGTCGATGTCGAACGAGGAGTCCGGGTTTACGGTTACGGTTACGACCTCGCGCGGGACCTCGAAGTAGTAATCCTGCGCCGCGACGGGCGAAGGCGCTACGGCCGCGGCCCAAGACAAAGCTATTATCGCGCCGCACCCAAGGCTCACAGCTTTTAACCGCGGGCGGCGAGGGTCCGTCACCACTTCGGCTCCTCTTCGATCTCGTACGACGTCCCGCAATAAGGGCAGGTTACTACCACGGCCCCGGCCTTAACGTCGATATTATCCTTGGCGAGGGTGGCGCCGCAGGCGCGGCACTTCAGCTCCTCCAGCGACAGGTCTCCGGTTAAATCTATTTGTTGGACGATGGTCTGCGGCTTCTCGGCCTGGTACTTCTTGTAGGAACGATACATCAACACGCCGGCGCCGGCGATGAGCAACAGGCCGATGACGTTGAGGCATACGCCCCCGCCTAACCGGCTGCCGCTCCGGCCGCCGGCCTCGGGGGCGGTGGAGGACATTATCCACAGGACGCCGAAAAATATAACCACCAGCGCCAAAACCACCATCGGCACGCCGAATATGCAGCCGCTCAATTTCATCGTCAAAAGCCGCCGTATTTATGACCTGAGTTGCGTTTATTGCGTAATAATATAGTATCTAATTGTCGATTGCAAGTATAATTCGTCCCGGCGAAGTCCAAATCAAAACCCCCGCGGCTGCGGGGGTTTATCTTCGCGGTAAAACGGGGGTTTTACCTGTTCTGGTAGCGGTCGATTATCGATTTGAAGAGGTCGATCGCGGCGGCGAGCGTGATATTACGCCGCTCAATACGGACTTTATTGCCCTTGACGCCGATTCCGATAAATATTTCGGCTTCCTCTTCGACGACCGGTTCCACCGCTGCCGGAGGCCCAGGTTCGGGCGTAACTTCGGCCGCCACGCCGACCGGGACTTCCTTGGGCCGGGGCGGCATCGGCGGCGCCGCGGGCGGTATTTCGCGGAGCTCTTCCTCTATCGTCGCTTTAATCGCTTCGGCCTCTTCCTCCCTCAAAGCAGGCTCGCTCACCGCGGCCGGTTGTGCTGCGGCGACTATTTCCTCCTCGAAGGGCGGTCCCGCTATCTCCTCGAGCACCGCTTCGGCGCCGGTTTCGACCTCTATCTCGAGGCCGGGCGGGACCATCTCGAACGGGAACTCTTCTTCCACCGGCGGCGCGACAGCTTCAAAGGCGGGGACTTCGGCGGTATCCCACGGCCGGGGCGCTATTACTTCGCCCATTCCCTCCAGGTCGAGCTCCGTCAATTCCAGCCCGGCGAACGCTTTTTCGCCCGGCTCCTCGACGAGCGGCGGCTCGGCCAAGGCTTCGGCCGGAGGTCCGAACTCCGGCGGCATCTCGGGCGGCGCAATAGAAGGCGCCTCGAGCGGCTCCGTCACCGCTCTCTCGTCGTCCAAGGGAATCGCCGCAGGTTCGGGCGGCGCGGGGAAAGAGCTCAAGTCGAAGTCGCTTTCCGGGGCCTCGATAGCTTCCGGGCCGGAGGCCACCGATTCGTCGACTTCTTCGAGAGGAGTCTCGAATTTATCGAACTCCCCGCTCGCGATCCTCTCTTTAAGCCGCCGCGCGCGTTCCTCGTTCCGCCTCTTGATCGCCTCGATGGGGTCCTCTATTTCCTCGGCCATGGGCCCTGCTCCTTTCAAGCCGCCTCGTATCCATATCCCAAATCATTTTAATAACAATATGTTATCCTTGTCAAGGTTTTTTTGGTTGGTTCGCTAATCAATAACCGACGCGTACGCCCTCCCTCCCCGGACGCGAATCCGTCACAACCGACCGAAACCTCCACCGCTCCCTACCCTACGGCGGCGACGTTGTCGGCGGATACCACGCGCCTGCAGGTTACCGCGGGAACGTCAAACGCCGGGAGCCCCCCCGTACGAAGCGAACCCTTTAGCGTCCCGCGCGGCGCGGCCGCGGCCACCGAAAGTCGTCGCCACGCGCCACCCCCGGCCCCGGAAGCGAGCCGGGAAAATATATGACTACTTTACTTGACTTAACCCCCGAATTATGTTAAATATATATATAGTTAAAAAATGTCTTAAATAAACGGATATAAGAAAGGCAGCGGATGGACAGAAAAAAGTTATACCAGAGCGAGAGCGACCTCTGTAGGATATTAACTCACCCCGTACGGTTACACATCCTGGATGAGCTTAGGCGCGGCGAGAAATCGGCGGGCGAACTGTGCGAAGGTGTGGACAGCACCAAGGCCAACGTCTCCGCCCATCTCGCCATGCTGCGCAAGGCCGCGGTGGTGTCGGTGCGGCGCGACGGCCAGAAAATTTACTATTCCATCAAGTTCCCGCGGATATACGAAGCCTTCGATATCATGCGGGACGTTCTGCTGTCGGTCCTTTCGGACCAGGGAACGATGTACGAGGAATTTAAGAACTTGTACAAGGAGAGAGGAAACCGCCGCGCGAAACCTAAATAAAAAACAGCGCCGGTACCTCGAAGAGACGTTCGGCGCGCGCGTGAACTTCGACCCGACGGAGCGGAAGCTCTACGGCCACGATATCGCGGCCATGCCGAGCCTGTTCAAACCGCTCATCGGCGACACGACGCCGGCGGCGGTGGTCCAGCCGGCGGACGAGGCCGAGCTCGTCGAGCTCGTACGCTGGGCCGTTCGGGAAGGCGTGCCGCTGACGCCCCGCGGGAAAGCCACGTCGGGTTACGGCGGCGCCATCCCCGTGAAACAGGGCGTCGTGGTCGATTTCTACCGGATGCGAAACGTCGTCAACGTCGACGCCGAGGAGCAGACGGCGACGGCCGAGGCCGGCGTGACGTGGGAGAAGCTCGACCGCGAGCTCGCCAAGACCGGCCTGACCCTCCGCCTCTACCCAACCAGTTACCCGTCGTCCACCGTCGCGGGTTGGCTCGCGCAGGGGGGCGCCGGCATCGGCTCGTACGAGTACGGCTGGGTCCGGGACAACGTCGTCAGCGCGCGCGTCGTACTGCCGGACGGCGAGGTGCGCGAGTTCGCGCGCGAGGACCTGGAGCTCGTGGCCGACGCCGAGGGCATCACCGGCTTTATAACGCAGGTGACGGTCCAGGTAATGCCGCTCGAGGCCCTGGACGTCGTCGCGGTCGGCTGCCCGGACGCCCACGACCTGCAGCGGCTGTTGGCGTCGCTCGTCGCGGAGGAAATCCCCGTATGGTCGGTGATGTTCATCAACCCGGCGATGGCCGAAATGAAGAACCGCGCGCCGCTTATGGAGCACTACGGTCGCCCGCTCGAGGAGCGCGTACTGCTCCCGGCGGCCTACGTCATGACGCTGGCGTTCCGGAAGCGCGACGCCGACGACGTCCGCGCGAAGCTGGAGGAGACGATTAAGCTCTGCGAGGCGGAGGTCCTCAGCGACAAGATAGCCCGCCACGAGTGGGAACATCGCTTCAAGCTGATGGTCGTCAAACGGCTCGGGCCGTCGCTCGTACCGGCGGAGATCGTCGTCCCGCTCTCGGCCCTCGGCGACGTTATGAGCGAGGTCGAGGAAAAAGTCAACCAACCGGTGGTAAAAGAGGGCGTCGTCATCCGCGAAGGGCGCGACGGCGAGCCGGAGGTCGTCATCCTCGGCTTCATCCCCAGCGACCAGCGTAAGTTCACGTACAACTTCGTCTTCGGCCTGGTCCTCACGGTGATGAAGGTCGCCGCGCGCCACGGCGGCCGTCCCTACGGCACCGGCCTGTACTTCGCCTCCAAGGCCGACGAAATCCTCGGCGCGGGCCGCGCCTCCCGTTTAAAGAAATTCAAAAAAGAAGTGGACCCCCGGAAGCTGTTCAACCCATCCAAGGTCGTGGGGCGGGGCGCAGCGGGCACGGCGCTCGCGGCGGCGGCGATAGTCGAGCCGATGGTGAGGCCGTTCGGGAACCACGTCATAACGACGGTGGGCGAGCGGCCCGAGGGGGACGTGCGCGGCATCCCCGCGGACGTCGCGTGGTACGCGTACGGCTGTTCGCAGTGCGGCTACTGCATCGACGAGTGCGACCAGTTCTACGGCCGCGGCTGGGAGAGCCAAAGCCCGCGCGGCAAGTGGTACTGGCTGCGCGAATACATGGAGGGCCGGGAGGAGTGGAACCAGTTCATGGTGGACACCATCCTGGTGTGCACGACGTGCGAGCTGTGCAACCGCCGCTGCTCCGCGGCGCTGCCCATCGAGCCCTCCTGGATGAAGCTGCGCGGCAAGCTTATAGATGAGGATAAGCGGATGACGTTCCCGCCGTTCGAGATGATGGCCGCGGCGCTCCGCTCCCAGGGCGACATCTGGGCCGGCTACCGCAAGGACCGCGCCGCCTGGTTCCCGGACGACCTGCTCGAAAAACACGGCCCGGGCCGCGAATCCGAAAACGTCTACTTCGCCGGCTGCACCGCGAGCTACGTCGAGCACGACATCGGCCAGGCCGGCGTCCGCCTGCTCGACGAGCTGGGCGAGGATTTCACCTATCTGGCCGAGGAAGAGAGCTGCTGCGGCACGCCGATGCTCGTGGCGGGCCTGTGGGACGTCTTCGTCGAGATAATGAAAAAGAACATAGCGGCGGTCAAGGCCGCCGGCGCCGACACGGTCATAACGTCCTGCCCGGCCTGCGACATGATGTGGCGCCGCGTCTACCCGCAGTGGGCCGAGAAGCTGGGAATCGATTACGACATAACGTGCCGGCACTACAGCGAGGTGGCGGCGGAGAAGATAAAAGGCGGCTTCGCCTTCGACGACGCCGGCGCGCCGAAGGAAAAGGTTACCTGGCACGACTCCTGCCACATAGGCCGCGTCTCGGGCGTGTACGACGCGCCGCGCGATTTGATTGCCGCGATCCCGCAGGCCGACTTCGTCGAGATGCCGTACAACCGCGAAGACGCCCACTGCTGCGGCTCGGTCCTCACGCTTATAAAAGACCCGCCGATAGCCGCGGAGGTCGGCAAGACGAGGCTGGACGAGGCGCTCGAGGTCGGTGCGGAAAAGGTCCTGGCGCTGTGCCCGTGCTGCGAGTTCCAGCTGCGCGTGAGCGCCGACAAGAAGGACGTGCCGGTGGAGGTGGTGGACCTCGCGCGCTACGCCGCCTCGGCGCTGGGCTACGACTTCCCGGACCCCAACCCGGAAGTCAAGAAGCAGTGGGCGGTCTTCGAGGCCATGGTCGAGCTTATGACGCCTCAGGGCTTCGCCGCGCTGATGGACACGATGTGGCCCGAGCTCGTCGACGCCATGCCGCTCGGGATGGGCAAGACGATGCGGGTTATGGGTAAGATACCCGGCGCGCTCAATTTAATGAAGCCGATGTTCCCGGTGCTGTTCCCGCGCCTCCTGCCGGGGATGATGCCGAAGGTAATGCCGACGATGCTGGCGCGCTTGGCCGAGCGCATCCCGATGCCCGACTATATGGCCGAGCAGATGCCCGAGCTAATGCCCAAAGTTATGGACAACCTGATGCCGCACATGGTCGGCGACGTCGTGCCGCTGGCGACGCCGGGTATGATAGATTTTTTGCGGGGGAAGAAACCGGCGACGGCGTAAGACAAGGGGCTTACTACGCTAAGGGGGATAAAAGAAGCGGCGGCCTTTAAGGCCGCCGCTTCCGCCATATCCGAAACTGGACGGCGGTGCGCCCCGAGTAAACATCCTATATCGTTACCGTCTTATGCCGCGCCGAGTGGGAGTTGATTTCGGCCGTACTTCGTAGGGCCGTACCTTCAGGTGCGGCCACCTTGAAAACCGGACGCCCGGCGATGCCGCGGACAAGGGGCTTAAGCCCCTTGTCAAACCACGTTGAAAAAGCAGCCCCTTCCGGAGCCGCTTTGCTTTCCAACGCTAAACCCGTAGGGCCGTACCTTCAGGTGCGGCCGCAATAAATTACTTATTAATATGAAGTACGGCGGCCAGACCTAAAGGCCAGGCCCTACGAAACCTATAAAAGCTCTAGACCTCCACCGTCTTATGCCGGGCCGAGTGGCAGTTGATGTTGACCGCCGCCGGGAAGGAGGCGATGTGGCGGCCGAAGGATTCCACGTGGACCGCCAAGGCCGTCGTCGAGCCGCCGTAACCCATCGGGCCGATGCCGAGCTTGTTGACGCGCTCGAGCAATTCCTTCTCAAGCTCCGCGTTCCAGACGTCCTCCGCCGGCTGACCCAGCGGCCTGAAGAGCGCCTTCTTGGCGAGGAACGCGCAGTACTCGAAGGTCCCGCCGATGCCGACGCCGACGACGATGGGCGGGCAGGGGTTCGGGCCGGCCTCGCGCACCGCCTCGACGACGAAGTCGATTATGCCGTCGCGGCCGTCCGCGGGCTTCATCATCTTGATGCGGCTCATGTTCTCGGAGCCGCCGCCCTTGGGCGCGAGGTGGATGACGAGCTTGTCGCCCTCCGTCGGGATTATGTGGATTACGGCGGGCGTATTGTCGCCGGTGTTCTTGCCGGCGACGGGGTGGACGACGATGGACTTCCGCAAGTAGCCGTCGGTGTAGCCCCGGCGCGTCCCCTCGTCGACGGCGTCGCGCAGGGACCCGCCGGTCACGTGGACGTCGTTGCCCAGCTCGACGATGAAGACGGCGAAGCCGCAATCCTGGCACAGCGGGTACTCGCCCCGGGCCGCGATTTCGGCGTTCTCCAGAAGCGACGATAGGATCTGCTTTCCTACCGGCGACTCCTCCTTCTCGCGGGAATCCTTGAGCGCCCGGACCGTATCGGCGGGCAGGTTATACCCGGCGTCGATGCACAAATCCTTGACTTTTTCGGCGATCTCGTCAACGGTTATCTCGCGCATATCGTCCCCTTCGGCACGGTGCCGGCCCGGGCGCGGCCGCGGCCGGCGTCGTTACGCTTGCGGTTGCCCTCTTCTATTTTACGTAATCCAAAACGATAACGCGCGGGTTCGCCATGTCCGCCGCCGTTATCTCGACCTCCGCGGCGCCGGCGCGCTCCACGTTCGCCTTCCCGGCCACGAAGTCGTCCACCGTCGCCAGCGGGAAGCCGCAGGCGTCCGTCTTGTAGTGCATCGGGATAACGACTTTGGCCTGAAGTTGCTCGGCCACCTTGGTCGCCGCCGCGGCGTCGATGGTGAAGAAGCCGCCCACCGGCGTGAGGAGAACGTCCACCGGTCCGATGACCTCGAGCTGCTCGTCGGTGAGCACGTGGCCCAGGTCGCCCAGAAAAGCGACTTTGATACCGTCCGCCTCGAACGTGAAGACGGTGTTCTCGCCACGTTCGCTCCCCCGGCTCTCGTCGTGGTAGGTATGCGTCCCGACGAACGTTATCCCCTTGGCCTTGTGCTCGCCCGGGCCCCGGATCACGACGGGCGTACCCGTAAGTTCGCCCGCGCCGGCGTGGTCATCGTGGTCGTGGGACTGCAACACGACGTCGCACGCGTCGCCGATGGCGCCGTAGCCGATGGCGCCGTCGTACGAGCCCGGAACGTACGGGTCGGTGCAAATATGCACGCCGTCGGCGGTGGTGATGCCGAAAGCCGAGTGTCCGTACCATTTAAATTTCATCCCGCGCCTCCGTTTCGTATTAAACGCTTCCTATTCGACCGCGAAATCCTCGGGCCGGATTTATCCTATCAATTATCGCTCGCGGCCACAAGCGGATAAGCCCCGTATCCGCCCCGAGTTTCGGTAACGTTCACCGAATTTCTACGGACCGCTCGATGGCGTCGAAGTAGGGGCGCGCGGTCTCGCGCTGCGGCTCGTATGCCGCGAAAGTGATGAAATAGTAGCGCTCGTCGCCGCGGGCGACGACGGCCCGCGTCCACACGCGCTCGCCGCCGCGCTTGGCGTAATACTCAAAAGCCCTGGCCGGCCGGCCGCCTATCGCGACGTCCGACGCCCATACTTCGCCGGCCGCGGCAACCTCACGCTCGAAGTCCGAAGCCACGACCTCGAGCGGCGCCGCGGACCACGCGCCCACGACGCTGAGGCCGGCGCCGACTGTCTCCTTGGCCCCCGGCGCCCGCACCTCCAGGATTAACGGCTCGACGCCCCGGCCGGCCCGCGCCTCCCACTCGCCGGGATACTCCAACTTAATTCCCCACGCCCTGTTCTCGAAAGGTACGACGTCCGCGGTCGCCGGCGGTTTACCGCCGCACGCCAACGCCGCGACGACGGCCGCCGCGGCGACGAAACCGTACCGGTCCCTACTCACCTTCGCTCGAGACAAGCCGTTCGAATCGTTCTTCGAAGAGGTCGCGTTCGGCGGCGCCGTAAATATGACCCCGCACGACGCCCTTATCGTCGACGAAATAGGTCTGGGGAATCCCGGGGTTCGCGCCAATATAATTATCGGCGGCCTCGCCGTCGTCGAGCAGCACCGGGTAGTTAATGCCGTACTGCTCGGCGAAGGCCGCGACGTCCGCGCCGGCCTCGTCCACCGATATGCTCAATACCGCGACGTCGTCGGCGTGGTCGCGGGCGAACGCTATTATGTCCGGTATTTCGTATTGGCACGGCGGGCACCACGTCGCCCAGATATTCAGTACCACCGGTTTGCCCTTAAAATCCGCCAGCCGGTATTCCCGGCCGTAGATATCGGTCAGCGTGAAATCGGGCGCGGCCTGCCCCGGCTTGACCGTCATGTTCGCCAGCTCTTCTTCGGCCGCTTTCTCCTCGGCGCGGGCGAGCAAGTCCCGGAACGCCTCGTCATCCTGTAATGGCGCCAGGTCCTCGTCGTTGCGGGCATAGCGCGCGAAAAGCGGCTCCGCGTCCAGGCTGGCCCGCAGGCAGTCGAGCGATTTCCCGGCGTCGCCCAGGCGCGCGTACGAGCACGCCATATTGTAGAAGACGCCCGGATACTCGAGCCGCTCCGAGGGTTCGACTTTACGCAGCGCTTCCTCGTACGCCGCCACCGCCATCCCGTAGTCCGGCTCCTCGCCCTCCAGGAAGACATCGCCGAGGGCGAAGTATACGTCCGCCGGCGCGAACTTGGCCGACGCGGCCTCGACCAGCTCCCGGTAGCGCTCCTCGTCGCCGGCGCGGTACGCGCCCCGGGCCGCGGCGACCATTTCGTCGAGCGAGGCCGTCGCCAGCTCGAGCTCCTCTTCGGCGCCGAACGACGCCGCCCCCAACGCGGCCGCCGCCAGGGCGGAAAAAATTACTTTTCTCATATAACCTTCCTTTGCATCGCCGAAAGATAACACAGCGGCCCCCGGGCCGCAAGTGCGACCGGGGCCCGACGCCGACGTAAGCGCCTCGCGCCTCTTCAACCGCTCGCGGCGGTCCGCTCCCAAAAGCGCAATCGACACGCCGGTATACAAAACGTACGACGACCAGTTCGTCGCGATATCGCTCGGTTTGACGTACGGAATCTACTAGCCACGGCGACGGCGGTATTGAAAAGAAAAGGCGGCCCCGAGCGGAGCCGCCTATTACTTTTGGTTCGGGCCGAGCTAAAGCTCGGCCCCTACATGTTTACCCGTCGATCTTGAGCTTGCCGGTCTTCTTGGCCCACCGCTCGCCCAGCACGAAGCACGCGAAGCCGAGCGGTATCAGGACCACGCCCGAAATTACGAGTATGAGGAGGTCGCCGCCGACGTCGGCCAGGCCCACGCCGTCCAGGACGGCGGCGCGCATCGCCCGCAGCGTGTACGTCGCCGGCGAGACCACCGAGAACGGCTGCAGCCACGACGGCAGCACGCTCACGTCGTAGTAGACGCCGGACACCAGCAGGATGAGCGCCTGGAAGATGTGGGTGGCCTGCGAGCCGCGCTCCCGCGAAAGCAGCGGCAGGACCGCGCACGCGAGCCCCAATCCCAGGAACGGCAGGCTCGAGACGACGAGCACCACCGCCGCCGTCAGGAAGTTGGCGCCCGCCAGGCTAATGCCGAAGAACAGCGCGCACACCAGAAGCTGCACCGCGGCGCGCACCAGGCCGTACGTTATGGCGTAGAGGGCGTTGCCCATCAGCTGCGTGAACCGCTTCACCGGGGCCATAAACGTGTACTCCAGCGTCCCCTCCCACCGCTCCCAGGCGATGCACTCGCTGACCTCGTGGAAGAGGATGGAGAGGTAACCCCACAGGACCGCGCCTATCACCAGGAACATGACGAGCCGGGTGTCGCCGGTCCCGACGCCGATGAGGCCGATGGTCAACGCGCTCACGACGGTGTAGGTGAGGAACACCGCCTCCCAGCCGGCGTAGCGCTTCACCAACATGAAGTTGCGCTCGGCGAAGCCGATGCTGCACCAGAATTCGCGTAAGGCTCTCGCTTTGATGGTCATGTCGTTCCGCTCCCGTCGGCGCTCGCTAGCCGCCGTTTTCGTCGCCGAGCCACTCGGCGCCGGTGAATTTCAAGAAGGCGTCCTCCAACGTCTCGCCCGCTCCCCCGGCGCGCGCCGTCAACTCCGCCGGCGTCCCGATGGTAATTATACGCCCTTCGTGGAGTATGCCGACGCGGTCGCAGAGGCGTTCGGCCTCCTCCATATCGTGGGTGGTCAAGAGGACCGTCGTCCCCTCCTCGTCCCGCATCTCGCGGATGACGCGCTGCACCTCGCGCTTGGAGCGCGGGTCGAGGCCCGTCGTCGGCTCGTCCAACAACAGCAGCGCCGGCGCCGACATCAGCGCGCGCGTGGCCGCCACCTTCTGCCGTTCGCCCCGCGACAGGCTCTTTATCTGGTCGCGGAGGCGCTTGGGGTCGAAGCCGATGCGCTTGAGCAGGCCGTCGTAGCGCTCGCGCGCCAGCCGGGGGCTCAGGCCGTAGAGGCGGGCGGCGTAGCGCAGGTTCTCCGAGCCGGAGAGGACTTTGAAGAACGCCGCGTCCACCGCGACGCGGTTAATGAGCTCGCGCACCCGGCCCGGGTCCTTCTCCACGTTCAGGCCGAATACCTCGACCTGACCTTCGTCCGGAGCGAGCAGCGTCGATATTATCCGAATAAGCGTCGACTTGCCGGAGCCGTTCATGCCGATGAGGCCGAAGATCTCGCCCTTCTCGACGGCGAACGTCACCGCGGCGAGCGCGTCGAACTTGGGCCGCCGGCGCCAGAAGCCGCGGCGCTTACCCTCCGACCGCGGGAAGCGTTTCGTCAACCCTTCCACCTTCAGGGCCGGCCTGCCGTCGTTCATGGCCTCTGCCAGAAATCCGTCCAATTCGCGCTCGAGTTCGACGCGTTCGTACGTCCCGGTCGCCATCTCCGACCCTCCTTTCGGACCTCGCGTTAACGCTGTCTTTTTGCCGCTCATATCATCCTATCTCCATAACGGAGTCGTTGCCGTTAAAAAATAAAATCGAAAACCCACCGATTTCGGTCGGTGGGTCGGCGTAACCGTTGAGCGTAAATAATTTAATCTCAAAGAATTACACCTCGCCACCGGGCAGTAGGCACAGTAACCCACCCG
>Ga0307377_10006207_pt1 | contig 12572 bp, 18 predicted proteins | sample TR3MG_FD_202535 | JGI IMG/M metagenome (GOLD analysis project Ga0307377, IMG submission 202535) | Soil microbial communities from Risofladan, Vaasa, Finland - TR-3 | ecosystem: Environmental > Terrestrial > Soil > Coastal area > Acid sulfate soil | place: Finland: Risofladan, Vaasa | collected...
GTCATGCAGTGCGCAGGAATTATCTCAATTTTATCATCAATTCTTTTGAGAGCTTCGACAAATTCTCTAGCTTCAATACCAAAAATAGGTCTTCCATCATAATCAAGTCTTCCTTTACTTCCTAAAAATTCTGTTATCTTATCTGCAATCTTTGAATTTGGGGCAAGAATAACAAGGTGAAGAGCTCTTCTTCCTTCTTGAGAATATATTAAACTTATTTCTGTCTGCCATAAAAAAGGAAAACCACTGTTAGTTCTTAAAATTCCATTTTCATCTTCAATAAGTTTTTCGTCAATTTCTTTCCTCCATAAAGCATGCTGAAAATCTCCTGTACCAATTAAATTAAGACCTTTTATCTTAGCATATTTTTCAAGAGTTTCAATAGAAATATTTTTGCTCGTTGCCCTAGAATGTCTTGAATGAAGATGTAAATCAGCAATAATTTCCATCGTTCAAAAACCAAGTCAAAGTTTTTAAGTATTTAGTTGGCAAAATAAGAAATTTATTTCTTTTTTGTTTTTTTCGTCTGCCAGAACACAATTGCAATAACAACAATAGCAATTAAAATCCATATCCATACAGAAATTCCTCCTTCTTCTAGAAGCTCTCCCTCAATTTCTCCACTAGTTTCTATTCCGGTTCCGCCTTCCGGAACCACCTCATGAATCTTCTGTATTGTGACATCTGCCCTGTTGTTTGTTATCCCATTTAACAAAACATAGATATCATAAAAGCCATCATCTGTTACATCAACTTTTGCGTCTTCTCCTGCAGCAAGAGTGACTTGCACAGGATTGCTTGAAATCTCTATTATTGCCTGGTTTCCTGATATAGAAATAACACCAACAAAATGATCTTCAGTCCCTATCTGAACTTTTATTCTATTTTTAACACTTAACTCCCTTGTATATCCTTGCTCAAAAAGAGTTTCTGTAATTGAATGTGTTGTCCATGTTGAAGCAGGAACACTTGAAGCAGAACCACTTGAACCAGGTGCTTGTTCCACAACATAAGTTGCGGTTGAACTTGCAGAATTTCCTGCATGGTCTATCACACTACATGTATAAGTAAATGATCCAGTATTTGCAGTATTGGATGTTGTTCCAGATGTTGATGAACCAGAACTTGTACTTACTCCAGATGTTGCATCGCTTCCTGAACATGTGCAAGGGAAGGATGAGCCTGTAGAAACACTTGATGGTGAACAAGAAGCACTTGCTATGGGGGATGCCGTATCAACTTGAACTACATAAGAATTATTTAATCCAAAAACATTCATAGTATCATTAACATATACATTCAACGTGGAGTTTCCATCACTCGTACCTGTTAAATTTATCGCTGTGCTGTTGCACCATCCATTATTTGAGACAATGGTCTGATTAGAAGTTCCATTTACATCAATGAGACAATGGCTTCCTGTTGTCCCAGAACCTGCATCAAGGAGAGAGATATTCAAAGTTAACTGCGCAGTGTTTTTCTTTGCTGTTCCATTTGTGTAAACAGGGAGGGTGATTGCTGGTGCAGTTCTATCAACATAAAGTGATATATTAGAAGAGTTAGCATTATCATTTGTTGAATTTACTGCTTCTATTATAAATGTATAATTTGCCTCTGTCCAATTATTGAAAGAGTATCCAGTATTACTATCATTATCTGCTTTTAAAAAAAATGTTCCCCCAGTATAAACATAAATGCTATAATTTACTACATCTGGACTACCTGCAGTCCAATTAATACTGAAATTTCCTTCGTCATAAACAGAAGTTATGTTGTTTTCAAAATGTACAACAGTAGGGGCAGAAGCAGCAGCCATTACAAACCAAATCCCTAAAATAACGATTAATAAAGTGAGAATTCCATATGAAAAGAATCTTAAATTTCCCATTACCTCTTTTTCCTTTAAAACAAAAGGGATTCGGCTTTTATAAATGTTTTTTTAAAAAAAGATAAAAATTTATAGCCGAAAAATTTTATAAAAAAAGCCCTTATAGTTTAGTGGATAGAACATTTCGTTGCGGACGAAAAGACCGGGGTTCAAATCCTCGTAAGGGCATTTCCCTTAATCAACAACACCTGCTTCAGTTACATTAAACACGATTTCGTTCTCAGGAAGATTTGGTGAATCAATCATTTTAGCCACACGACTTCCTGCTTTTCCTCTTCTAAGATAAATCCTATATGTTGAGGCGTGACCAACTATATGTCCTCCTATAGCAGTAGTAGGATCTCCAAAAAGTTGTGCAGGGTTTGCCATTACTTGGTTTGTCACATAAACAGCAAGATTGTAGGTTTCAGCCAGCTTTATGAGTTGGTGAATATATCTGTTAAGTTTTTGTTGTCTATCTGCTAACTGCCCTCTTCCAGAATATTCTGCTCTAAAATGAGCTGTTAAAGAATCTATAATAAGAAGTCTGATAGGTTCTTTGTTTTTAATCATCTCTGAAATTTTGTCTAACAAAAGAATTTGGTGGTCAGAATTAAATGCCCGGGCAACAAAAATGTTTTTTAAAACTTTTTCAGGATTTGCTCCTAGTTTTTCTGCAATCTGTTTTATTCTTGATGGTCTAAAAGTTCCTTCTGTATCAATAAAAACAGCCTTACCATTAATTCCTCCTTTATCAGAAGGTAACTGAGCATTAACTGCAATAGTTAATCCAATCTGGGTTTTTCCAGAACCATATGCTCCATAACACTCTGTAATAGATCTACTCTCAATACCTCTACCCCCAAGAAGAGAATCTAAATTTTTACTTCCTGTTGTAATATAACCTATGTTTTCTCGTCTCTTTGCATATTCAGTTCCTTCAACAAAACCTAAATCAAGCATTTTTCTTGCGGCCTGTATCGCCTTTCTTGCAACAGCAACACTAACTCCTGAGACTGTAGAAAGATCAGGAGGAGTCATAACAGCAAGAGTCATTAAATCATAAATTCCTGCTGCTTCAAGCTTAGAATACACTGCAGGACCTATTCCTGGAAGGTCTGTAAGTTTCATTTCTTTTTCATCGCTCTCAGAAACAGATTTTTCAGGGGTTTTGCTGGTTTTTGTGACCATTTTTATTTTTCTATTAAATCTAATTTATTCTTGATTTCAATTTGAATCTTGCACCCAATTCTTATTAATTTGTTTCGTTCTTTCCCATATAAACCAACCTCCAATTTTCCAACTTTATGAATTTGTGCCTTAGAGAAACTAACTTCTGCATAATCCTCCCCAGTATAAATAGTTCCAAACAAAATACGGGCCCTCTTTATAGGCCAAAAAGGGTCATCAGGCATTAGACGGTGCAATCCACTCGCTATATGCTCAGAAGAATCAGATTCCTGCATCATACATTGAGAAATAGCCTTATAAGTACTTATACAAAAATCAGTTTCAATTGGAAAATTTTCTTTGGTATAGGCTATAAATTCAATCATAATCCCTAAAAATAAGAGTCATTTATAAGGATTTATAGCCTAAATTACATATTGAAAAATTTAATCCTAAATACAACCTAATTCAACATCTTAAGACTGTTCATTAAAAAAATCAGGATTTTTTGTCAAATCAGGGGGAATTCTGTATTCTTCCCATCTCACTTTCCTTTTTTCTATAACCTCTTTAAGTTTTCTCTCTTGTTTAGAAAGTTTTGCGTTTCCGCTTTTAACTTCTAAAAATACAACTTCATCTATGTTTTTATCATCCATACCCTTAAAGATTATCAAATCGACAGGCTTTCCGACAAATCTGCATTCTGTTGGGGAATATTTAAAACCAGGTAAAAAAGGAGATAATTGTTCTGAGAAATATCCGCCTAAAACAGCCCTTGACCTTGATATTGCCTCTTTTCTATGAACAGGCAACTCTCTTTCCCACAATCTGTCTCTGTTTCTCGAACCTATTTTATTTCCCAATAAGTAAGCTATTATTAAACCTATCAAAAAGATTACAAGCAAAACTAAAGTTATTAGTTCCATTATTCAATTATTTGTTTTTCTCAAAATCCTTTATAATCTCATCAAGATCAACATCTTTTACCATTTCAACAATAAACTCAAGATTATTGAAAAATTCATTTTGCCTGACATTTCCAGAAAAGGCCATTTCTTTTCCCAAAATAGATTCTTTCTGTAAAGATAGTTTTTCAGGATTTTCAATATCTGTAAAACCTAGATTATTAATAGCCTCCTGAAATAATACTGCCCTTATAGAACTTGTCCCATCATCAAGAACAAGAGTTAGCACTGCTTTTTTTTCAGGCACGACTTTTTCATGCGTTCCACAAATAAAGATTTCTCCTTCTTTATTTGCTTTTTTTCCACACTCAGGACAAACATAAAAAAATCTGGGTTCAAAAGCCTGGACAATAAATGCCCTAGTACCAACATTTTCTCCTTTTTTAAAGTCAGAAAGAGGCTTCTCTTTCAAAAATTTTTCTGTGACCACTTCTTTCAAAATTTCTTGGCTTGGCTTTATTTCAGAAAAATTTCCTAAATGCAGTTCACTCTCCCTCATAGTTGCATTAGAAATTTCAACAACAACCCCTTCTCCAATTTTCCCTGCCTCAATAAGTGCAACATGATTTGTATCCCACAAAACTACCTTAATATTTGCTGAATCATCTGCTATCCAAAAATTAGCTACCTTAGATTCTTCCCCTTTCTTTGTTGTAAAGGTTCTGACAGGAAAAAGATTAATTACTTTCCCAACAACATTTACACTTCTCATACCTGGGAGGAGCTCGTTTATTTTCAATTGCTCGTTTTCAAAAGAGATTCCTAATTCAGCAGCAACAATTTGTGCTGCCCCTTCTTTACTTATAAATCCTGATAATTTAGATCTTTTTTCATCAACTCTTTTTTCAATCTCTCCTTTTTCAATACCTGCTGATTTTGCAATTTTTTCAACAATCCTTTCATAATTTCCTTCCATCACTAGAGGAAAAACTCTTTATTTTTAAGTATTATGATGCTTTAAAAACCAACATTTTATAAATCTCTTTCTTTAAATTAAATCATGGGCATAACTGCAATAAAAATGAAAATAATGCCTGAGTCTGTTGAAACAGATTTGAGGAAGGTTGAGGAAGAAGTTAAGAACAGAATGATGAGGAATAATGTGGAAAATCCTCAATTAGAAGTGCAACCAATAGCTTTTGGTCTTAATGCCCTAGTTGTTTTGTTTGGTTGGCCAGAAGAAAAAGAATTTGAGGGGTTTGAAAAGGAATTACAAAAAATTCCTGGTGTTAGTTCTATAGAGATTCTTGATATGAGACGAGCAATCTGATAAGAGAGAATAATTAAGATTAGTTAATTATATTAATCCTGGTTCTTTATTAGTATAATGCTGACTCCAGAGCAAGCTGAACAGGTAAAAAAACAATTAGCTGAACAGATAGAAAAGAGTTTTCCAGAAGATAAAAAAGAATTCGCGAAGAAACAGGTTGAAAATATGGATTCTGAACAACTCGAAGAATTTCTCAAAAAGAACCAATTAATAAAAACAGAAGAAAAATCAGAAGGGTGTGTTTTCTGTTCAATCGTCTCTGAAAAAATCAATTCTTACAAAATCGATGAGAATGCGAAAGGTATTGCTGTTCTTGAAATAAATCCGGTATCCAAAGGCCACATCATGGTAATTCCTAAAGAACACGTAGTTTCCTCAGATAAAATGCCTGTATCTGTTTTTTCTTTAGCAAAAAAAGTTGCAAAAAGATTGAAAACAAAATTTAAACCAAAGAGTATAGAAATTTCTTCTTCAAATTTATTCGGGCATGAGGTATTAAATATAATTCCCTTATATGGAAATGAAAATCTCTCTGAAAAACACCTTGCAAAACCAGAAGAACTGGAAGAATTGCAAAAAATTTTAGTTAAAGCTCAAAAAGCTCCAAGAACAAAAAAGCTAAAAGAAATTTCTAAAAAATCAGAAAAAAATATCTGGCTACCAAAAAGAATTCCATAACCCTATTTTCCAAAAATAGATTAAAATCAAGAAACTAATCAAAAATGTTGGGGAAAAAGGAATACCTTGTCTTATTTTAATTCTCTTATATTTTTTCTTTAATTTTTTTATTTCTTCTTTTTTTAATCCTTCCCACTTGGCCTTTATTATTTTTTTGCCGATTTTTATATCCTTATATAGCCAATCTCCTTCCCTCAATTGACTGGTTTTTATCTCCTTTATCATGCAACACTCATCAACTGCCTTTACATAAACATAAAAGTAAGGGAGAATAAAAATTAAGATTCCAAAAATAAAGAATAAATTTTCAAAAAATCCAAGAATCATGACAATTATTCCTAAAAAAAGAATAGGATACAATAATTTTTTATTTTTTCTTAATTGAACACTAAATTCTTTTCTAAAATCCTTAAAATTTCTTAGACTAAAATAAATTATACTGATTATACTATAAATGGCTGCTGCAAATAAGAATATTAATAAAAAACATAAAAAGATGTTCAGATTTACAGAAAAAATTCCTGAAAAAGGAAGGATTGCTCCCAAGGAAACCATAAGTTTTGCATCACCTCCTGCAAAAAATTTTCCATAATAGAGAATATTTCCTAAAACAAAAAAGATTGCAAGGCCGATTAATCCTTGATAAAAAAATCCAAAACTTTCAGAAAACAGAGAATAAAAAAAGCGAAAACCCAAGGCAAAAATTATAAGGGAAAAATTAAGCCAGTTCGCAATTTCCCTCTTTCTTAAATCCTGAAATGTTGCAAAAACTATCCATATCAATGCTAAGACCATTAGAAAGATTATCTCAAAGCTAAAATAACTCATAGAAAAATAAATGATAAATCCTTTAAAAAACTACTTTATTTCTTTATACTAATATTCACCGCTCTTTCTCTCCCACCTTTCTTATAAGGATGTTTCTTCTTTTCTTTTTTCTTGTATTTCTTTTTCTTTCTCTTTTCTACAAAAGCATAATCAGACATAAACAAATAAGAAAAAGATTCTTTAAATAAATTTTGAACAATCAATCTTCACAATCAATCATATTGCAATCCCCAATTCCATACTTTGCAAAATCAGGACTAGTTGAAAAAAGGGAACAATTTCCAATCATCTCTTTCGGCACTTTGCCGTCTTCCCCAAGCGGAAGCCCATCTGCTTTTAAAGTTCTATTTTGAGTGCAAAACCCATAAATATTTCCTGTAGAACAAGCAGACACACACGACGTTTTTATCGTTTCAACATTATCTTGAGAAATAAATGGAAGTAATTTCTTCCATCCCATCGTAAAACCCAATACAAGAATAACTAAAATAATTACTCCAAGAATTATAAGGATAATTGCATTTGTACTCAATCCTTGTCCTCTTTTATCTAACATATTAAATTTAAGGTTGTTTTGTTTAAAAATGTTTTTGTTTATATTTATTTAGGCAGATTATACCTCACCGATATAGTCTCTTTTTGAGCTGTTATATATCTTCCCTGAATATCTTCTTTTATATTGAATATTTCCTTTGCCTCTTCCTGGGTAAATCCAAGATCTTTTTCATATAAGGAAATCTTTTCTTTTTCAATTGATATTTTTTCTATAATGTCTATAGAATCAAAACCGTTCTTAAAATTTCTACTCGAAGTGTAAAAAGTAAAAATTGCGAGAGCACATATGGCCAAAACCCCTATTACAAGGATTGTTATGGGAATATCGCCGCGTTTATTTTTTAATAAATTTTTTATCATTTTTATTAATTAGTTAAAACCAACTCAAGAGATTTATTTTCAGTGAGGATTATATTTTGTGACACATATGGTTTATTTGGTTTTCTAATTGATTCTACAGAAGCATACTTAGGATCTGCACTTATGACAGGTTTAGACCCAAAATATTCATTTTTAATAGAGGGTGCTACTGCCACTTTTTGGATAATGCCTAGCCATACTTTAGGATAATCTTTCCTATAAAATTCGTCAAAAATTTCTATAGCGAAATTTCCACTAAATTCATTTAGATTTTCTAAATTTTTGATCTGTTCATAAACTGTCTGCCCACTGTCATCTTCTGTTAAAAGATACGCAAAAAAAGACTCTGAAGCAAGTATATCACTTTGTTTTGCTAAAAAATCTGCTTTTTTATTTTTTGTGAAAAAAGAAGTTGCTACAAAAATAGCAATTAAAAGAATTACAACTATAGTTACAGTAGCAACCACCCATGTTACTGTTTCTCCAATCTGCCCTGATTTTTTATTGAACATTTTTTTCTGTTTTTCTCACAATAGATAAGATATCTATCTGATACTTATGATTTTTTTCTCCATCTAATAAATAAAGACTTCTCTCAAGACAAAAAGGAAACCCCTTCCCCTCTAATCCACAATCTGTTTTTAATGCCTCATTACCTGTCTTTATTGTAGAATTCTTTTGATCTGTTAAAAAATCATAAAAATTAATTTCTACATAATATTGCCCTCGCTCTCCCCATCCATAAATATCTTCTGTTTCAAAATTAAAACTACACCTTTCTATGAAATTTTCTTTAAAGTCTGCACCCAAAACCCCTTCTTCCAAATATCCTGCATTTGATAGGCACATGGCAACTTTATTTGTTAAGGCATTTGCTTCTAATTCTCTTATATCATAAGGCTCACCGTAAAAAGATATCACCATATACACAACTGCTGCAGCCACAATAAACAATATCACAAACCAGTATATTGAAATTATTTTTTCCCCTTTATTATTTTTTATCATTTTATTTATGGTTCTATGAAAATAATGTATTCTTTACGTGATGAAGTATTGAGGTAGATAGAAAAATCATTGCCATAATCAATATCATTAAAAAAAGAATAACTATATCCTCCTTTTTCGCGAAGTTGAACTGTAACAATATTATCTTGAACATCAATAACATCATCTAAATCTCTATTTTCTTTGTTCGCAATTTTAATTGCATCTTCCATATTCAAAGAAATTACCATTCCAGGTTCTACAGAATCTAAGATCAAAGCCATTTGTTTTGCATATTTTTCTTCAAGTACAGCAGCTCCTCCTGATTTTGAAACTAAGAAAAGAACTAAAATTAAAAGAAAAACTAGATTAAGGACAATAAAAATAATGTTTTGAGTTAGAATATTCCCTTTCTTATTTATTGGTCTTCTCATTTTAAGCTTTTGTTAAATATTCTTTACATTCTGTTAAAGATGTTTCAGAAGAAGAAATTATGAAAGTATTTAGATACTTATCCTTATTTCCTACAAAAAGAACTTTTACATTCATATCAATCCCTGTAATTATTGTCTGTCTCTCTTCAGTATTTATTCCCCCTGTTATTAAATCGACATTGAAATATTCTTTGTCTTCTATATTATCTATATTATCAGCACCATAAAGATATTGAAGATAAGTCTGTGTTTTTGTCTTTGCAGTTGTTTTTAGATAATCATAAAATTCAGAATAAGTAATTTCTGGAATTTGTTCCTGAATTTTTTCATCAAAAGTAACAATTGAACAAATGGCACAATGAACAGAAGTAGCTAGACTCCCTCCCCCATAATTTACTTCTCCTTCTCCAAACATCCACCAACAATCAGACATCTCATCTGCAATCACACCCATAATTTCACTTTTATTATCATGATCAACTTTAATTGTTGAAGAAGCAGAGATTTCTTCACAATTCTTACCTCCTGAAATACACAGATAGCTTGTCCTACAATCAAGAGACCCTGTCAAAACCCCTGATTTTTCTTTTAGAACAACAGAATTATGGCAAATTTCTTTATCACTGGTTTCTCCTAAATTCAACCTAAATAAAAGAAAAAGAATTATGATAAAACTAGTTATTAGTATTATTATAGTGACTAATTGTTTTGTAGTAAGTTCTCCTCTTTTATTTCTATCAAAGATCATCCTATCACTCCTAAGTTTCTTAACAAAAAATAAATACCTGCCAAAGCTACTCCAAAAAAGATTATCCAGGTTAGGTATTTTATCAGGTCATCAAAGCTCATTTTTCAGATATTTCTTTTACATCATTTATTTTTAATTCGAGTGGTGGTTCTTTAATTTGAAGATAAAACTTCCCCTCATCATTAACAGAAGCTGAATTACTGGTACAAACACCTGTTTTATCGCAAAGCCTACTCAATTTAGAAGGGTTTATTATTTGGGCACTAGAAAACTTACAAATACAAAGACATTTTTCCCATCCAAGATTATCACAATAAAGTGGTTTTTCTCCTGAAACAGGCCATCCAACAATATACCATGCATTATTTGTTGTTGGATTATAAATTTCAATATCTACTGAACCAGAATCAATTTCTGCAGTTAAATGCTCTAAAGAGGCTTCTGCCAGTTCCAAATCTTTTGCCTCTTTATTTGCATTATAGATAGAAAAAAGAAGATAAGCTAAAAAACCTATTGCAATTACTGATAAAATTATTTTGAGTGTTTCTTCTGCCAACAAAAATCCTTTTTTATCTATTTTCATTTTATCAGACCAAGAATAATTTCAGGTCCTTGATCTCCCCCCATATTTTTAAAAAAATCAATCACATAATCCTTAAAAAAGATGTAAATCCCCACAACAACCACCACAAAAACTAAAACCCCTAAGATAATTTTTATGAGATTTTGTATAGTCAGTTCCATTTTATCGGAATAAATTTTTTATCTGATCTATCAGACCTCCTCCTTTTTCTTTAAGTAAAAAAATTGTAATCATTAGAATAACAAGAACTGCGACAGCTATCAAAATCCATGGAAGATAATCAGAAATAATTCCTTTTTTGCCTCTTTTAATTTGCATATATAAAAAAATAAACCCGATTTAATAAAGTTAACTAATCAAGTTAAATTTCCGAGAACTATGCTTGTTAATATGAATAATGCAAGTGTCGCCAAAAGTGCTGTGATAAAATAAAGCGTTACACCTGATGAAAAATTCTTACCTATCTTATTCAATGTCTGTAACTTATCTTCGCCAGAATCAACAATTACAAGAGTTCTAGTTAAAATATAAATAATCTGAATAAGATATATTCCAATTATTATTTGAAGGAAATAAGGAGGAATCATTTTTGCTACCTCAAATATATTTAATATGGTCCCAAGATTTCCGAAAGCTAGTGCTTCTCCCCCTTGAACTTCTGATATGTTCAACTTCGTGAGAATTTCTGTAATCATTGAAGCCAAACCAACAACAACTCCTGAAAGAAGAGGGGCGAGGAAAGACATGTTACTCTTCATATCTGAAATAACTTCTGCTAGCATGTCTCTAAGTCTCGAAGTGATTTTGTTTATGTTTTTAATATATTCTGAAATGCTCATCATACTTAGGGCTGCGATTTTAAGTCCTTTCTGAGCAGACTCCACAAGAATCTTCATACTGATAGCAATCAACTCTGATGGGTAATAAATAATTGCTCCCCTTTTTGGATTAAAGATTGCTTTTTTTACATCCATACCCATCTGCCTTATATTATAATCAACACGTCTGAAAAAATCTTCTGTTCTCAGGCCTTTTGAAGATTCTGCTACTTTTCCAAAAACAATTTCTGGAGGAACCCCATTACCTATTCTATTTCCTATTTGAAATAAAGAATTGTTGAATTCAAGTTCTAGCTGCCTTGTTTTTTCTCTTTCAGCCATTAATTCTTTTGTTCTTGATTTAGAAGATATGGAAAAAAACAGGGCAAGCCCTAAAGGTATAAACATGCTCAAAATTAAAGCCCCTATTCCAAAAGGCCCTCTTATCCCAGCACCAGTGTCCATGAATCCGAAAAATTCACCGTCACCGAAAAATCCAAGACCTAACTCTGAAAAGGTATAATCTTTTTGAAGCCCAAAGAATTCTGGAACAGGAGTATACTGAAAAATAAGGGGCAGAAGGCCCAGTAAAAAAAGAGGCAGCACGATTAAAAATGCTTTGAAATAAGGGGCCTTGCTTTTATATTTAGGATACAAGGGATTTCTTTCAAGTAAAGAAGTTTCTCCATGCCCTCCTGGTCTTAAAAAAACAATTTTATCTGTGAGATAAAAAACGAAAAAGGGAATAATTAGATTGAATAAGATAAATACATGAATCCATGTTAGCAAACCACCAAGCATCGCAGTTGCAAGAGGCAACAAAGCAAGTCCTAATGTTGGCAAGATTACACCAAGCATATAAACATTGGTTAAAGGGCTTTTGACTTCATGAGTAAATCTCAACATTCTATCATAAACTCCTTCAAGAACAACTTCCAATGATTTTTCTAACGTAAGAATTCTTCTTGCATTATCTGGCTCATACAAACTACTTTCAATAAGATGAAAAGCTTCAATAAACTCTGTAGAATAATTTCTCCAGGTTTCAAGATAATTATCAAGACTTGCCTTCATCGTGGAAAATTTTCCGACTTGGACATCATAAAAAACTTTTTTTAAATCCAAAGCCAAGGGATACTGGATATGTTCTGAAGCAAAAGCGATTGCTTTTTCAAGATTTGGTGTATGCCTCATGTAAATAACGACATATAAAATTGCAGGAACCATTTGTGAAGATGCTTTTAAACGCCATTTATTTGCGAGACGAACAGGATACATCTTCATAAAATAAAAAAGAAAAAAAGAAAAA
>Ga0307377_10006209_pt1 | contig 12567 bp, 15 predicted proteins | sample TR3MG_FD_202535 | JGI IMG/M metagenome (GOLD analysis project Ga0307377, IMG submission 202535) | Soil microbial communities from Risofladan, Vaasa, Finland - TR-3 | ecosystem: Environmental > Terrestrial > Soil > Coastal area > Acid sulfate soil | place: Finland: Risofladan, Vaasa | collected...
TTCCCACCACCTCCTTCGTCAGCAGTTCCCCGCATATATTTCTTTTTTTGCTCCAGAGAATCTATAACGGGCAATGTTACCCCGATTTCCTGCGCAGTCATATGAACTAATTGAGCAATCAAGTTTTCGATTCTTATCCGTGCGATTTCACTCTTTGGATCGACGGTCTTCATTAAGTATTCCCTGATCTCGTTCCGCTTCTCTTCGCTGAAAACCTGAGACTCATAGAACTCTTGCCCCGTCTTGTCTCCCCACTCTTTCTCTTTCAGGTCGTGTTCGACCTCTCGTTCCGCAAGCATATCCTTCTGATAGTGTTCCAAGAAATCATAAATAGAATAAACATACTCTCCACTATGCCCGACAATTACGCTGGTATCGACATAGATCGGGAATCCCAACGCCCGAATCTTCTTGCAGAAACTAACATCTTCTCCCATCTGCTTGTGTGGTTGGTCGGGGCGTGGCCACAACTCAAAGAAGGGCTTATCCATTTTCTCCCAAACTTCCTTGCGGATACACATAAATGCCGTCCCAACCGCATCCACCTCGATAAGAGGATTCATCGACTTACGCTGTTCCTCCGAGGCGTCGATATAGTCAAACCCCTCAATCACAACCTCATACTGTCCCCACTTGTTCAACCTCATCATCGCAGGCATAACAGGAAGGTAAGGACAGAGATAACCCTGTTTCCCCCTTGTGGTGCAAAGCCCCGCAACGACCGGATAGTTATAGTCCAAAAGCTTTTTGATGTCGTCCGGCTGAAATATCATATCGCCATCTATGAAGAAGATGGCATCGAACTCACTCGCATCCTCGGCACTATCGTTCCGTGCAGCAACGACCTCCGAAGCCGCCAAACTATACAACACAGCGCGATAGCCCGGAACACCTTTGGCGAGAATCTGATTTAATAGACCTTGTGTCCCATAGTCGATCTGGTCTTTGACGGGAACGCAAATCTTTACCCTCGGATACTCTTGCCCCTTCGGTCTATCGCTGAAAAGACCGAGCCTTTTGCCAAGTTTGTGGAACTTGGCTTTGTCCCGCTCTACACCCGAAATCGGGCGATATAAAACTGCACGGGTGTTGCCCATTACTTCTTCTTCGAGAACCTCCCCTTGGTGTCTCTTTCCTCAACCTCAGCACCAACGGCCATCGGGCCAGAACTGTAAGCAGGACCAGAAGTCGGTCGCTCCGGTTCTACCGATGTCTCAACTGGTTTGGGTGCAACTTTTACCTCTTCGCTGTGCAGAATTGCTATCTCTGGGCCAAAATAAGGACAAGACTCGATCAGTTTCTGCATCTCTGGATCGCCCGTCTCATACTTAAAGTTTTGAAAACTAATGAATACGAGCGGACTTTTAAGTTGGCGTTGACCCCGGTTATCCCACACATACTCTTCGCACCGCAAAATATAATTTCCGCTTGCATATTTGCAAAAGTAAGTCTTCTTCACAAAACCTCCCTTTCCATTGAGGAGGCGGTATAAGTCCGCCCCCCCAATTAGCTCCGTTTAGCTGTAAGCTAAAACACCCTTGACTACGTGGTGCCGCTTCGCATTGTCAAGTTGCACCGAGCATTGCGTCATGTATTCGTCTACCCTACCGTGGTAGTTATTATCCTGAGTATTCGTCCACAGGTAACTGTCTCGGTCAAAATAGACATACTTAATAAACTTCGGATTGAAAAGCACAGCCCTCCCTCCCAAAGCGTCATAAGCATTGGTGCCCGGACTTGCGAACAACCAATCATTGAAGATTTGCAACGTTCCCCAGTTGGTGACCCACTCCGCACACTTCAGGCCGTAGTATTCGTCGCTGGGCTTCATAACCAAGCGGTTTTCCTTCCAATACATGATGGCTTCTGTGATATATGGAGCCGCCAGCATAATCATCGTATCGCCGGGGTCGTTATACTCCCAGGCTTTACGAAGAATAGTTAGAAAACCAGCCAACGTGAGTGTGGTGGCCACCGAAGTGATCTGCCCACTATTGGCGTCGTTTGCACCCGCAATCTGATTCCATATACCACTCATCTGCCGAATCACATTGGTGGAATCATAGGTCTTTTCCGACAAAAGCATGGCCTTCTCGATTTCAAGCTTATGCTTGAACATGGCCTCCTTGTGATGCTCTTCCATCGGTTTTCCGGTCCAGTATTCGGTCTGAAGATGGTCGTGAGTCCCGCCAAGTGGTGTCCTGAAAGTCTGAATCAAATTGGTGTAAGCATCGGCCTTCACCTGTTTGATCTCTGGAGTAGTGGAACCCTCTTTCATTGGGTTCGCCAGAACGAGCAACCACTCATTGTCCGTAAGCGTGGTAGCAGTCGTGGTGCCATAACCACGAGTAACGGTAATAGTGTTTCCAGTTGTATTATAACTGGTGACCCGCAACAGTTCCTCGCCGGTGAGACCCTTAACGACATCACCAACGGTGAAATGAGCGGCAGAAACAACAGTTATAACCGTAGCCGTAGAATATGTTGCCCCATCAACCTGGGTATAGTGAGCGTGCTGTTGCTTCTCAAAGAACTTATATTCTACATCGCTAACCTTGCGCTTAGTGATTTTAGATTTCGGCCCTTGAGAAAGGAACAGCAGTGGTGTAGCGTCTGGTCTGTCGTAGTAGATTTCTGGGTCTACATCATACTTGCGCTGCTCGGTGTTTGGTGAGGTAACAACTTGTTTATCACTTATGTAAGTAACTGCCAATCGAAATCCCCCCTTTGGGTAAATTTACCCGCCAAATTCTTTCGGGCGGGTTTATCCTGAGTAAAATGTTCGAGAATCAGACGAATCCTCGGTCAACCCAAAAGCACGCTTGCGAGCAAGTTCCTCTGGGGTCAACTTGTCGCCCTTAGAGCCACCCGGTTGCGTCGCAACGGTTCTCTTTTGGGCTTCGGCTTCCCTCTTTTGTCGCTCGATCTCCGCTTGCTTTTCTTTGGTCAAACGAGTCCTCTCCGTCTGTTCCTCACGGTATTTAAGATACTCGTGTGCGTCCTGATAGGGGTTCTCCCGTATCAAGCCCGTCTCTGGATCAACCGCCACATAGGAACTCTTAGTAAGAAACGCATCCAGCTTCTTGCGATCCTCTGGAGTAAATTTCTCATTTGGATGTTGTGACTCGAAGCGATCCCAAGCACGGTCTGCAAGATTCTGAGCGTGCCTGCCGGAAATCTCCCTCTTCGTTGTGTCCATTATACCTTCAGCAATACTGGTAATAATGGGAACCTGGCTTTCGTCCAGTCCATACTTCTGAACTACATTTTTCGCAATGCGTTCAGGGTCGGCTTCGGGGGCTGTTCTACCAGGTATCCCCTGCCCACCAATGAACTGTTGGACAACGCCCTCCAGTTGTGCGAGTCTCGCATCTCTGGTCTTGATTTCCTCACCTTGCGCCGTTATCTTGCGTTGAGCATCGGCGTATCTTTTCTCCACCGTTTCCAGGTCGCCGTATTTCGGCGGTGGTTCCGGTGGCGGTGCTAATTTCGGCTCGTCTCCGCTCTCGGCGGGAAGCACGGGAGTAGAACCGACATCTCCCTTATCCTCAGTATCTCCGGGCGGTGGTTCCGCCGGAGGTGGGGTTATCAATGCATCGTCAGGCATTCCATACCTCTTTTTTCTCGGCTGTTCCCAACTGGCTTTCGAGTTTCGGAAGTTCGTTGGAAGCCTGTTCGTATTGTTTTTGTAACGATTCTATATGGGAAAAGATTCTCTCATATATTTCCAATTGAGCACCGAGCATAGAGAATTTCCAAAACCTGATAAGGGCCGTCCAGGGAAACCATCTCTTAATCCCCGGTTCTTTATATCCCAGATCACTGCTCTCTCGCTCTTTTCGTATCCTCTCCTGGTCGTCTTTCAATCCCTTGAGCCAGTTCTTCCAGCCCTCCGTCCTCGTCATCGAATCGAAGGAAGCGAGGCGGTCTCGAATCAACCGATACTTCAAGAGTTTCTTTTTGAGACCAGACTCAAACCGTCTCGCTGTTTGGAACGGATACATTTTCTATCTCTCTGTGAAGACCAAGTATTTTTTCCATTTCCGAAAAAACTCCGGGGCAAGCCGATTGATGTCGGCGTTCATCGTTCCCCGAACGGGACTGTTCTCCATTTTATGGAGCACGACTAAATCGGGACAGGTAACCATCTTGTAACCCGCATCCCATAATCTGAAACCGAAGTCCGAATCTTCAAAATACATCTTATGCCCAGCCAACGCTTGATACCCGCCAATCTCTTCAAACACCTTCCGCTTCACTAACGGAAACGGAGAGAATATCAACTGTTGACCAAACCCGTCGGGGCTGACCGTTATTTGCCGACCAAAGAGGTCGAAACTGTATCCACAAAACGTTCCCGCCCCCACCGTTCCAGCGATTCGAGGCGCAATCGCCCCGATCTTGTCGTCCGTCTCGAAACTTTCTGGAACCCTGTCGAGCCAATAGTTAGTCGCTTCACAATCATCGTTGAACACAATCAAATGGTTGGCCTCACCCATCTTGGCACAGCGATTCCAGAGTTCGGCTAAGGGCAACTTACCGGTGGGTTCAAACTCATAAACCACATTCCCCAAGCCGTTCTTCCGATGATAATCTCTGGCCAGCTTCTTATAGAAACGATTTACATCGGGTTCCGGCTTGTCACCAATCCAATAAACATTATGTATGACTTCGCCCCGACAATTAAAGAGAGAGAGTGAATCCAATAGATTCTTGACTGAATTTGGTCTTTCCTTGCTTGGAAATATCACATCAAGTTCTTTAATCATTTTACGGCCCCGTGTTGCTCCTAATCATCGTCCATGTTCCAGTAATCGGTGAGAAACCAAGTGCCCTCAACGCCTGCGTCTCCATACCACTTCGTAAACACCACGATGTCATTCTGGCCATCGCAGAGTAGGCTGTCCCCTAAAGCAGGTTTGATCTGGAAATTGCCTCCGTTCACGAATTTCACAGCCTTGTCGCTGCCGTAAGCCCAACTGGGCCTGAACCACACGATGCACTGTTTGACCATTCCGGCAGGCCCCACCCATGGTGCACCTACGACAGGATAGACTCTATGGTAAGGAAGATTCCTGACGTATTTGACCCGCAGCGTATCGTGGTCATGAGCCATAAATAAATTAACACTGTCTATGTAAGCCGAATTCATGATATGTGCGCTTCGATAGAAAAAGAGAGTATCCGAAGCGGTTGTATCTGCATTTACGGCTGCGGTATCGGGTGCATACCAGGAACGCTTCCAATCGCCGAGAGAAAAGTAGCCCAGACTGTCTTGAGGAAAGATGAGGCCTTCGCCCCGGATTGTCTTCGCAAAATCCACGGCACCATCCATCCGTATGCGTTGATCTGTGCCTGCTACGTTTGCACCGACCAACTGTGTGGTAAAGGTATCGGCAGCGGCCCCAGCACCTTCCCGCCAATAGGTATATGCTACAACACCTGGCGTGTAAGGATTCGGAATCTGTATCCGGCTGGCTTGTAATGCTCCACCCTGGTGAAACGCTGAAATCGGCGATTTCAGAAAAGTTGCCCGGATGTGAAAGATGCCATCCTCAGCAATGTTATGAGTTGCGCTACTGATAATGTAGAATCGCAGATATTGTGTTGCCGCCGGTGTTATATTTTCAATACTCGCCGTCCCGGTGCTATCGGTAAAATCAGACTCCAACAGACCCGCAGCATAGGGAGGACTGGCAAATAGGGAAGTCGGAAGCGGTGACTGCTCATAACCAAACTTCAAACTTACAGTGGAATCAGTAGAACTGTCGCCGGTGGTGCAGTAGTAATGCACGCTTATTGCCTGATACTCCGAAATATCGAATCCCCAAGTGTAGAAGGTGTCGCTCGCAGTAGTGCAGGGCACCTGGATGTAATACATTCGGTTGTCTTTGTCGTTACCTATCGGCGCAGTTGGTGTCCCGTATGACGTAACCAGCGCAGTGCCATATTTGGGATGCAAGCTGCTCTGAATAATGTTTGTCGCTCCATAACCGAACGACGCCATTAGAAACAAGAACAAAACCGCATACGAAATCTTTTTCATTCCTTAACCCCCTTTGATTACTATAGCAAATAGTCCTTCAGAAACTGAATCGTCATCTCGTTGATCCCACGAATGTCTTTAACAACCGACCAGAACCAAGACCACAATCTCATTTCTTTTTGCCCTTCTTTTCTCGTGAGGGCTTCCAGCCAGTCTCACGCAAAGTTCCATAAACATATCTGTCTTGACGTTCCTTGTCACCCGGAAACTTCTTGCGGGCTTGGCGTTTCAGTTTTTCCTCAAGTGCCTTTGGCATTACCTTTCTCCTCCGCCCGGTTGGACCATTTTATTTGTCAATATGTTCGACAATTCCCCCCCAGAACCCGCCTGCGCAAGTTGAGGTGATTGGGCTACCGTTTCTCCTTGAAGTTGCAGGTATTTTTCATGCATTTGGATATGTTCCGTTCCCACACCTTCGGGTAATTCGCTGTGGGCTTGGATATGGGTTTTGTGATCATCATCCCTAAAAACTGGTTGCATAATGCCCTCTTGTAATGCTATGTTCTCTCTCATGGCTTGTCTTAATTCTTTCTGGGGGTCAGGAAAGAGTTCATCCAAGTTTTGCTGCTCGAAGATTTCCGCCAACCTTCGACCTACTTCTCTCTTCTCGCTGGCGGGATTGAGCATAATGCGGTCATACAACATCAACGCCTGCTGTCTCTGTATCCCCTTAGAAGCTATACTCGAAACGATAAACTTGAAATCGTAATTGCCGACCAAATCCCGATAAGACGTATACCTTCGCAACTCCGGCGCTTTACTACCAAGTATCCGCTGTAACTCTTTGTCGTCACCCCACAACTGGTCATACTTCCAAAACTTCTCGCCGATGTTCGCTATGCTCTCACCAACAGATTCCGTCAATCCCGCAAAACCCGCCTCGGCGTTGGCAGTCATTTCCATAACCCCCGTAGCTGTATCCCTTCTCCCCGGATTGGCACCACGAGTATAATCATTCGTCCGATTCGTGTTTTTGATTTCCTCTTTCAAAAAGGCGATCTCCTGGAACGCTTGCTGCGTATTGAGCGGAATGGGGAAATGCTTAAACTCTTCCGGGTTGTGCATCTGCCATATTCGTCCTGGCTCCGCCAAGATATTATCTGGCAAATTCGCATCAAGGGGTGCAATAAGCATACCCGCTATGGCGAGATTGATATTGTCAATATGTTGATTGTGCTTAATCATAATCTCGTAGAAGGTATCTTCCGACATCTCAATCGCCCCGAAACCACCCAAGTCCCGATAGCGAGGATCCGCAACCACAATCTCCGAATAAAACTCACTCAAGCCGTATGGGTTTGTAACTTTGCGTAACAATACCTTGTCGTTGGCGACAGTTCTAACAACCAGCCGTCCATTTTCAATCGAAGCGAGTTCCTTAACAACGACGGGATAGTTCTTGGCTCGTTCATCAATGTCTCCTGGAGCGGTAGACTTCAATCTGTCGCTTTCTCCGCTACGCTCGTGCTGACGTCCAAGAAAATCCTCCTTCTTGACTTTCCCTAACCTTTCATAAACACCGGCACTACGAAGTTCCTCGATGGTCACAATCCTGCGAAAACCCTCTTCGGTTCTCTGATCCGGGGTTCTGGCGTGCGGGTCGGGGAAATAGTCCCAGAGTGGTATGGGCATAGTGCGTGGTGCGTTGTAACTCTCCTCAACAAGAGCCATTCTGCCAATGGGTTTACCTGATTCATCAAATAGAATCTCGCCACTATCATCCAACTGGGGAACAAACTGAGGTTCGGTAAAGGTAGAACTTTCGTGAATAACAAGTATCACACCCATACCGAATTTGCCAATGCTGTCATAAACCTCCCGGAACTTCCTGCGAAACTTATCTCTGTAAAGTCGATAGTTGGTAACCACCTTGACAGCCAAGGCCGCCGAAATATCCCCGCCTTCGGTCGGCATAACATCAACGTCATCAGGAGTGGAAAAATGCGCTCTTCGTAGACGAGACTTGAAATCTTGAACGCTGACATACAAATCGGTGGGAACCAAACCCGAACGGTCAGAATCCGGTTCCATTCTTTGGGGGAGAACCCCAAAGAAAAGGTCGTCCCACCTCGACCAAGCGTCCTTTACAGTCGCCCAACTTCTCTCGCTCCGCCGGAAGGAATCCAAGACATAACTGATTTCTTTTAATTCGCTCTTGCTTGTAGTTATATTAGCCACAATACTCCATTTTTGTCATCTATGCTACCCTTTCCATTTGCTTGCGACCAATCGCCATTTTTTTTGACCATGTCCACGATTGGAACGGCTTCTTCAAACTATTCTGTTTCTTCACCACATCTGTCTCTTGATAGTGCTGTGCAGCATCCAGGGCGTAAACAAGAGCATCTACGCCGTCGTCGTCACCCCCACGCATCACAGGGTCAAACAATACCAGTTGGTCGTATAACCATCGCAAATCACGAGGTATGTAAACCCAACCGTTCCGAAAAAGGTGTTGGACATTCTTCGCTCGCTCCACTTTCGCATTCGGAGTATTTCCAGACTTTACCAGCCGAACCGGTGCGTAAACACCTTGGTGGCCGGACTCCCGCAAGACAACCTCCTTCAAAGCTGCCTGATATGCCGTGCCCTCGATTTCCTGAGATATCGGTTTGAACTCCTTAAAATTGTCCAATATGGCCTTCGCTGTATCATAAGTTGACCAATGACCCTTTATGGCATCCAGAACATATATTTTACCCTTGTCCTCACCCTTCCCATTGCGGTCCACACCAACTGTAACTATCGCAGTATAATCAGCGTAGTCGGCTTTGGAAATCGCAGGATCAACGCCGGTAACGACCTTCAAACTACAAACGGCAGGAACCTTATCTCGCTGACACATCCGTAACCATTCCCTGCGAAAGACCGGATTCTCCGTGACCCTCGGCTCGTTCATAAACTCCGCATCGAAAGCGTCCGTCCCTATCTTCTGCCGCCGAGCCTCCAACGCCTCCAATGACCACTTCTCCGGCCAGGCCGCCGAACCGTCTTCGTTGACCGCCGCATACTTCCGCCGAAGCCAACCCGCCGAATAATCAATGTTGGCGGAAGCGGGATTGTTCTCAATTATCCTCGTGAGCAAACACAGGGGATGCAGCAAGGTGCCAATGTGTATCAAACGACATCCTTGCTCTTCTAAGGTATTCACCAGAGCTTTGTTATACCAACTCTCCAACTTCGCTCGCTGAACCTCCGACCTTACACCTTCATCATCTTCTATATCATCACATATCACAAGGTCGGGCCTCCGTCCCCTGGTTTGTCTTCCAGCACCACGAGCCTTGATGTCTACGCCGTTGCGTAGTATGATGTGATTGTTTGCCCACTTCTTATCGCCGACTTGATAACCGAAGTCACGCTGCAACATACGGTTGTTTTCCAACTCGCCCCGCACCAAGCGTAACCGCTCCTCCGCAAACTCCGATGTCGCCGATATGATGTCGATGTTCCTATACTGTCGAGTAAGACTAACGAACAGCGGATAAAACAGCGTGCAAAGCGTAGACTTGGCAAAACTCCGGGGAGCAGCCAACGCCAACCAGAAAGCCCTGTAATCGTCGCCGTCTAAAAGCTGGTAAAGTTCATCGTGGCAGAGAGGACTGGGATATACGAGATACGCAAAGAGATATGAGCGGACGAACTGCTCGAAAATCGTCCGCCCCCCTCTCATCTGTTGTGTTTCCGGTATGGTCAAAATCCCCCTAACGCTGAGGTTCGTAGAAATCCCAGATGTTATGCCACTCCCGTTCTATGGCTTCCGACGACATCGCCTGAACGGTGAACCGGTTATACTTTCTCGGACGACTTAACGCAGTATAGTCCCAACCCCCGTGAATCGGCTTTGGCGGTTTGGGTTCTGGTTCAAATTCGCTCTCATCGCTTGACCAAATACACCGCCCAAATCTCCGGTAATAAACAGCGCCGTCTAAATCCCCGTTATCCTCCGGTGTGGCGATAATTAAAAAGCCCCCCTTTTCCTGCTGTTTTCTATGCCCGTCTACCTTTTCCTTCACAGTCCCCCTTATACAAGTAATATAACACCTGATTTGCAAATGTCAATAAGGTAACTGCAAGAAAATTCAAGTAGTTGTGAGCGAAACGGCATAACCCCAACGGCGAGAAGAAGATAATAAAACGCAAATTTATTGCTTTTCGGCTTTTTTTTTGCTTAATCCCACCTTCTTACACAACTCGCAGAGGGCTTGTTCTGCGCTCCAATCGGTAACCGCAACTTTGGGTTTGTCTACTGGCCAACTATCAGCGCGATAGGTTTTGTTGATATTTTCCAAATGCCAAAAGAGAGACCCTAACTCCTCGATCATCCCGTCGGTCGTCGGAACCTTGACGTAACTATCCCGGAAGGGCACGCCCCTTATTACGTGTTGCTCTGTTGTCAAATTTGCCGATTCGGGACAATCCTTAAAGTAATACCAATCTCCCTCCTCCAACTCCTGCCCATACCTCAATTCCTTCAACCGTAAACTGTCCTCGTAGGATAACATCTAATCCTCCTTCCTTCCGAACCGCAGAGCCGACGGCCAACCGACCGCCGACCCCGGGTCATATAAGCCCAGCTTCTTTCAAACCCTTAACCTGCCCAACCCTTAAACCGTTAAGCTGATCAAGTCGTGTGATCTTGACGTCTGGACTCATTCGGCATCACCTCCTCAAATACGGCGTGTTGCGACAGGAATTCGTTCAGCCTCACGGGCAGGTCTTTTTGACGTTCATCCGACATAGTAGCAACAAATTTAGCACTATCTCGCCTTTCTGTCAAACGAAAACCGGCCTTCGTCCTTGCGGGAGGGGGGTGCCCCCCCGTCGGTCGGTTCCCACCAGCCCGGCCGCAACACCTCGCACGACAACTGCCGAAGCTCTTGCAAGATAGGGTCTTCCGGGTCTATCCATCGGCCAGCATCTCGATACTGGTCGATCTGGCAGGCCAGTCCATAGAGCCGTCCTGCTAAGTCTCTCCATTGCATACTACTACTCTCCTTTCTCCCCGGTCGATCCGGCTCCCATATCGGTTGGATCGTAGCCCCAAGGTTCCCTCTCAGTCGGCTCGCCCTCCGGCACGGCAGTCAGTTTACTGTAGAGCCGACCGATGGCTCGAACTATCGGCTCGTCCGTCCGTATCTGTTGGTGTGATTTGCCCGGCACAGGTGTTAAAAGTGCCCGTTCCCGTAAGCCTGTCAACTTGTCAACTAACTCGCTCCACGTCATAGCCTTATCCTCTTTTGTCAACGAAAAATAACCAGCCGAAAATGAACCCAGCAACCAAACCCACCACGATAACAATCATAAGACCCACGAAAACCTCCGTAAGTCTATCGTAGGTATCGAAAAACGACACCAAAATGTAAGCCGGCTTATATTACCCATCCTCGCCTTCGGGGGGAGGGGCGGGGGTGCCGGGGTCGGTCGAGCCGGTCGATTGGTCGATCCTCCCGCCGTTCGGCTCGTGGTGAGCCTCCAAGCCCTCGTCAGAGCCGTCCTCGACTACCTCACCCTCCCCCACCACCTCTGCCTCTTCTCCGCCAGAGGCGGATCCGCCTTCGGCGGATATCTCCCCATGGGGCTTGGCCTTCTTCCTGTCGAACTGTCGTGCTTGTTCCTGCATATCCTTGTAGCGCTTCTCTATCCTCAGCCTCCACTCCATCACCTCCTCGCCGTCCGCCTGATCCCCAGCCTCGAACCGAGCGTCCTTGACCTCCTCCCGGATCGCCTCAAGTATCCGCAACCCAAGCCCATAGTCAGGTCGCATCGCGATCTTGAGACCCTTCGGCCCCCGAATATAGACGGGTATGCCTTTTTCGCAGTGAACCAGCCATTCTGACAGCTTCAGCAACCTTTGCTTTCGGTGAGTCATCTCTATCGAGGCCAAGTCACGCAGATATTCGACCCGGTGACGGTCGATGGCGTCCTTGAACTTTTTCCGATAATGGGTGATCCCTGGCTCACTAAAATACACAATCCCATACTTTTCTGCTAACCCCTTGATAATAAAGCTGTTGGGCTTAAACTCCCCAAGAGACTTGATTACATACCGTTGCGCTTGGTCGTCTAACTTGCCTTTAGGCATCGACTAAGCCCTCCTTTCTTGGTGAGAATGCACTTAATCATCATTTGTGTTCAGATTCTGGACACTTTCTTGGACTATCTGTCCCTGGTTTGGTGATGCGGATCGGCACCTTGACCATGGCTTGGGATTTCTCATCGAACTGGTAACGAAATTGGGGGTCGGGTTGGGCTTGATTTTGGTTAGGAGGCTCGTCAGAGCCGTTCCTAATATCCTTTCCTTTCCTTTCCTTTCCTATAGGCGCATATTGCAAAACACGCTCACGGAATTGCAACAACTTAGGCCACCACGCCTCGACAATATGTCTCGACTGTGTGTCTCTTCTGTGCAGACTGTGTGCAGACCGTGCACATAACTCCGACATATTTGCGACACAAACGGGAGATAGTTGCCAGTGATTTTGCTCATGGAGCCAGATGATAACGGATGCCAATTTCTT
>Ga0307377_10006211_pt1 | contig 12563 bp, 24 predicted proteins | sample TR3MG_FD_202535 | JGI IMG/M metagenome (GOLD analysis project Ga0307377, IMG submission 202535) | Soil microbial communities from Risofladan, Vaasa, Finland - TR-3 | ecosystem: Environmental > Terrestrial > Soil > Coastal area > Acid sulfate soil | place: Finland: Risofladan, Vaasa | collected...
TCTTCGATGGTGAGATTATGTCTGATGACTTTCAGGCAATGCAGAAGACTGCGTTCTCTAACAAGAGCCATAAGAGTGTTGGCGATGTTGGGTATTATGCATTTGGCTACATAGATTACAATGAATGGACAACTAAGAAATTTAAGATGCTAACCAAAGAGAGATTAGCGTTGCTCGAGGCAGTGTCACTGCAATTCGACAATAACCTACACTTAGTACATCAGATGTATATTGATGACCTACAAGACATATATGCCATACAAAGCAATTGGGAAGCTGTGGGATTTGAGGGTGCAATGGCACTTCCTAATATCCCTTATTACTTAGGTAAGAAGTCCAACAGGCTTATTAAGTTCAAGACTATGGAGTCACAAGATAGCGTCATAATAGATATGTATGAAGGTAAAGTTGGAACTCGTCTCGAGGGTAAAATGGGTGGCGTTAAAGTTAGGCAGGAGAACGGTAACTTATGTGAATGTGGCACCGGTTGGTCTGATGAAGATCGTGAAGTAATGTGGGCTCATCCTGAACTTTATATTGGACAAATTATTGAGACCAAATACCAAGAACTAACACCAGATGGCATAATGCGCTTTCCTGTTTTTGTTAGGTTTCGTAATGATAAGTGATAGAGATACAGCAAACAAATTACATAGCTTTATGAATGATTTCTGTGATACTTTAAGTAGATTAGGTTTTATACATAAAGAATATAATGTACCTGCAATGATGGCCTGCGATTTAATGTATTATTGGAGCAATAAAAGATATTATGGAAGCGACTGGTATGGATGAACAAGTTAATCATGAAATATTAAACTCTATAGGCGGAATGGCATGGACACTTAGGCATTTAGGGTTCTTTGGTGATAAGAGATCTATAGCTGATTCAAGTCGATTCCTAAGAAGTTTGTATTACTATTGGAATGAAAAGTGATAATCGGATCAGTTGACAATGATTACAAGATATGTGTTAACTTTGCTGATACGCTTCTTAAATTGGGGTTAGTTTGGACAAATGGTGATACATTTACCTTTGATTATAATAGTACACATATAGATATATGTAATTTACATAGATTATATTGGGCCAAGTATAGAGAGGACAATGATGAAGTCGGTGACTAAGCAACTTGTTATGCACGAACATCTTAATAGGCGTGGTGATCTCTTTGGTGGCCAACTGATGGCTTGGATGGATATTGCAGCGGCTATACACGCTTATGAAGTAACTAACATGGAATGTGTGACAGTTGCTGTAGACAGAATCGAATTTATTCTGCCGGTTACCCTTGGGGATTTGGTGACGTTGGAAGTAAGAGAAAAGAGACGTGGAACTACCTCTATTACATTAGATGTGGTTGTATTTAGAAGCAACCTTATAGATAAAATGGTAGAAGTTGCGAGATCTAATTTTAAATTTGTTGCCCTTGATGAAGAGGGCAACCCAAGTAGCGAGTGGAACGATGGATTCAAGCACTAGACAACAAAATGTTAATATAGTATATAATTTCTTTGAGACTTTATATAATCTACGTATAACGCCAGAGATTGTATCATTACAATTAAATCCAGGCAATAAGTATAATATTACTTATTTTAAACGTGGAGATAAATATTTATGAATCGTAAAGTTGAATGTATTGAAAGACTATTAGAGATCAACCACTCCTATGAAGAAATAGGCGAATGGTTAGCTGACAATAAATTTACAGATCAAACTGTAGTTTATTCACTTAAAAGAACAAGTGAAAGAGCCAAATTCATATATGCTACAATGAAAAAAGCAGCAGAAGATGGAAAGATCATTTTGCTATATTTTGAATGGGCACTACTTCCCTCAGAGTCTATTAAGATAACATGTACAACTCTTACAGAAGAAAAGATGTTTACATATGGAATCTAGAGATATAACATTTGTACACACATGTGAAGACTGGAATATGGTGGCTAGATTATTTACAACACTTGGGAGATTTCATATAAACTTCCCAACTGAAATTGTTAAAACTATGCAAAATGGCTTATATACACAATTTACTTGGCGATCTGTAACTACAGTTTTATAATATAAATGAGTATAATAAAATTATGATTAAATGATTGCATGACGCAATCTAAAACGTTTCAGGAGGAAGAATGTCAAACCCAGTTTCACAAAAAACCGCAGTGGTAAATGAAGTTAAAGCAATTTTAGGACTTCATTTCGATGCGTCTTTACCGGTAAAAGAGCAATTAACGCCTGCACAATTTAGCACTATTAAGGCTAATATTGTTGCTAGTATCATTGCTGGTACTGTTGCTTATAACAAAGACACTAGCAATGTAAAAGAAATTACACGTTATGTTTCTGGTATGATTTCTAATCATTTTAGAAAAGCAAAAGAATTAAACGGTGGATCTGCTTATGCACCACAATCTTCTGGTCGTGGATCAAGAGATTCTCAGCTTTCTGAGTTAAGCAAGCTTTTAGGAACATATACTGAAGGAACTGAAGAGTTTAATCAGATTGTTTCTGCAATTGAGTCCCGTAAAGCAGAATTATCTGCTGAAAAAACTGAAGTGCTTGCAACCAAAAAGCGCAACAAGGAGTTGGCATCTCTTAATACCGATGCTCTTCCTGATAGCGTTAAAGATCTTGCAGACAATTTAGTAAGTGGATTGTCTCAGTAATTGTTAGTTTATAGGCTCTCATGCATAAGTATGAGAGCTATTTTATAGAGGGTTTATGAGGGTTAAAAAGGGCGATATTGAATACAGAGAAGACTATGATGTAGATTTCTCCAAGAAAGAAAGAGTAGTAAGAAACAATAATCTTATTAGCTCTAAGCACGCATACTTTAGTCCAGAAGATTTACTACTTGAAACTAGCGATTATGACGGAAATCCAAGTGTCAATAAGACATCAGCTTGTATCAGCAATTACTTTGATAACAATTTGAACACTAGAAGTCGCAAATTGAATAAAGGTAGAAGATTTCAAAGAAGAAGAAGAAGAGCGCACAGCTTCTTCGATGAAGATAATAAATTAGATTACTAATATTGGGAGTGTTATATGCACATGCATGATGAAGATGAAGCAGCAGCAACTGGCGAATTCGTTGTTAAAAAGATTACACGCCTCAATGACCTTAAAGAAGGTGATAAGCTTGATGAGTCTGATCTTTGTTTTCAAAACGAAGAGCGTATTATTCAATGTGAGTATATCAAAGAAGAAACCAAAAAAGAAAAATACAAAATCAAACCTGGAATATACAGCTTAGCACATATTAATCAAGCTATTGGTTTAGAAGAAATGAACATGAAGCAGAGACGTATACTGGAAACGTATGACAACTCTAAGAACATCATGGATGAGGCTAAGCTATTCTTCTCTCAGAAAGAAGTTTACAAATTTCTTGAAAAAGATATGAAAAGAGCTATATTAGTTTATAGTCCTCCTGGCTTCGGCAAAACTTGTGCCATCACTAAGGTGAGTAAGAGTCTTTGTGATGAAGATTCTGGTACAGTAGTTATCAGTTGGCCAACTGCTGAGATAGATGCTAGACACGCATCTAGGTTCCTTAGTTCTCGCTCTGAGTACACTAAAGAATGTACTCGCTTAGTATTTATCATTGAAGATATCGGTGGCGGAGAGATGGAGCACAACGGTGGTTCTAGAGGAATTGATTCTGCTCTCCTTAATTTACTAGACGGTGTTGATGTTACGTTCTCTTTACCCACCTTCATCATTGCAACAACAAACCATCCAGCAAATCTTTTAGATGCTCTTGCCGATCGTCCTGGAAGATTTGACGAATTCATCGAACTATCTCCACCGGATGCTGCACAACGTGTGGAACTAATTGAGTTTATTGCAAAGCGCAAGATCAACAAAGATGAAAAGAAAGCTATTGAAAAAGCAGACAACTTCTCAGTTGCCCATTTAAGTGAGGTTGTTGAGAGAAGTCTTCTTAAGGGTAAAACCTATGAAGAGGTTGTAAATGAAATACAAACTCACAGGAAATCATTTAGTCGGAACTTCGAGAAAGATAAAGCCGGTATGGGTATCAATATGTAGCATTAACAGAATCGATTATCACATAACCTGGGGGATTATATGAAGTTTATAACTTATAGTACATTATTTATAACCGCACTATTTTCAATTAAAGCTAATGCGGTCGAATGCAATAAGCATCCAATATACTGCCAAATAGTATCTAATAGACCTTCTATCGAGAGGTCTTATGCATTCAAACTATCTAATATTATAGCAAAGAAAACTAGAAAATATAAAATTAATTCCAATGTATTTACAGCTATCTTAGCGCAAGAGAGTATGTATAGAGTTGGTGCAAAAAACTGCACGCGTGGTTTAAGGGAAAGTGATGTACACCCTAAGGGCTATGTGGGTCCGATAAAAGTCTGTACTGATTTTGGTATTGGACAAATATACTACAAGACAGCAGATAGCCACGATTTCAATCTTGATAAGTTAACTACAGATATGGATTATTCAGTAGAAGCTGCAGCAATAGTGTTAACTTCTTTTAAGAAGCGGTATGGCAAAAAGGAATCTGATTGGTGGACAAGATATAATGCTAGTAATAGAAATGCTAGAACTAAATATAAAGCATTAGTAAAGAAGTTCACTAACAAATAGATCTTAATCTATATCTTCTATTAAACCTAATTCTAAAGCTTCATCGGCCGATATATAATGATTACTATCCATCATCTTTTCTAGTTTGGCTCTCTTGAAGTCAGGGTTCTTCTCTAAGATCTTTTCGTAGTAAATATCTACACACATCTTATCTAAGACTAAAGTCTCTTCTAGGTCCTTCTTAACATCATTAAGGGTGCCTGACAATTCAACATCTCCGCGATGTATCATAATCCTAGAATTCTTAGTCATTGTGCGCTTATCACCAGCTTGTAGGATAATACTTCCCATACTCATAGCAACACCTTCGACTCTAATTTCAACTGTATTTTCACAGTTACTTATAACGTCGTGAGCTGCTAAACCTAAGTTAACGTCTCCGCCCTGAGAGTCTAAGAATATGGTTATACCACCTTGGGTCTTGTCTAGGAACTTCAAGAGTTTGAGTCGACTATGTATTACTGCTTGATCAACATCGCCCTTAAAGTCAAGGGTGCGTTTACGGAGATCAACCCCGTATTCCATCAATATATCAAAATCAGTCTGTTTGCCGCTCATATGCCTCCTGTGACACTGCCTCGGGTGAAATGCACCAGATACATATATTATACTACAAAAAACAATGGACTATCTAACAGCAACAGAATCGAATGGATATAAATAGGGGAATCTATGAGTATATATGTGAGTGAAAAATTGAGCATAAATTACTATATACCAGTTGGGTTAATTGGTATGCTCATAGCAGTTACGGGTGAGTCTGAGAAAGACATATGGTGCAAGCTCACTGAAGTAGCTAATACTTGTGCAAGTCGATTAGTTAAGAAAAAAGGTCAAAGACATAGTTGGACAACAAAAATCTTATCTGGTACGAGTATTCCCCTTAGAGTAGATATGCAAAAGAATACACATTATGAAACTAAAAAAGATATATATCGTTGTGAAATTACATTTGGAAAAAGCAAGTTTGAGAGATTTACACAAGATCAAGTTAATGAATACATTACGGAGAGTATATTATTAGGTGTAACTGATGAAGTGTAAAGAATATATAGAGATAACTGAATATATTGTGCATCATAATTTTCTTATAACCCTTAAGAGACTTAGTCTCTTTAACAGAATCGATACTACATTAATATGAAAAAGAAAACAAATGAAGAGTTGATGAAAGAATTCCTTAATAATGGTGGCAAGATCACTAAGGTCCCAGCTGTCCCTTATGAGATAAATGATAAAGTTACTTCTACAACTAAAAGCGTACCTGAACTAAAAACATTAGCAGAAGGTGAGTTATTATATGGCGAGAAGAAGAAAGTAAACAAAAAGAAGAAAACACCAGATTATTCAAACATTGACATGAGTTTAATTCCAGATCACATAAAATCTTTAATTAAACTTACAAATAATAACCAAAACAAAGGGAGTATAGATGAAACCAATAAGGATCTTAGAGGTTCTAAAGCTGACAACAAAAGCTAGAGAGAACAACGAAGTATTTAACCCATTATTTACAGGCGATGCTGGACTTGGAAAGTCTGCGATTTGTCAATTGTTTGTAAAATCAATGAGAACAACTGGCTTTCCAGAAGCCAATATTAAACCTAATAAAGATTACGGTTTTCTTGACTTACGTATTGCGTATATGGAAGCACCGGATTTTATTGGTTTCCCAGAAACTGAGTTAGATAAGAATGACAAGAAACGTACATGTCATTTCTTGCCAGAATTTTGGCCAACTGAAGGTGAAGGCTTAATTCTTTTAGAAGAGCCAAATCGTGGAACTACTGGTGTTATGAATTGCTTAATGCAACTTCTTACAGACCGTAAAATCCACAACTATACACTTCCTCCAGGTTGGATCGTTGCGTCTTGTATTAACCCTGACTCTGCTGAGTATGATGTTAATGCAATGGATGCTGCTCTTAGAAATCGTTTTGAAGAGTATGAAATTGAATATGACCCTATTTCGTTTATTGATTATGTTGAAGCAAATAACTGGAATGAAAATGTTCAGATGTTTATTAAATCTGGTACATGGTTATTCAAAGATACCAAGTCTATTGGTGATGGTGGTAAATACATCTCTCCACGTACTTGGTCTAAGGTTAATGCAGCTGAAGGTGCTGGCGTAGGCGCTGATCGACGTTTGCACCGTGAAACAATGATGAGTGTTTTAGGTAAAGACATTGGTCAAGAATATCACAAATTCTGTTTTGATGAAGCACCAGTAACAGCTAAAGAATTATTAGACAACAGAACAAAAGCTTTAAGTCGCTTGAAGAAGCAATCTGATCCTAGCGCGTATAAAGGCGATATGATTGCTGTAACTATTGAATCTATTACACAGAATTATTCGTGTACTCAAAAAGATGACAAAGTTAAGGGTCAAGTTGGCGAAGATACAATGGCAGAAGTTGCTAAAATCATCCCATCGGATCAGGCTATTAACCTTATCAAGAACTGTGGGTTCAAGCAGTCTAAAGGTGCTATCACGACTTTCTTTAGAGATTTCGTGAAACGACACCCTGAATTATCTAAAGTATTGAAAAGTAATATTAGAATTAGTAGAACACAAAATAAATAAACTTACGAAGATGTAGGTTTTTATGGCTCGCACGGTTTAAAGTCCCCTTTGTCTGTGCGGGCCGTTTTTTATGGAGGAAATATGTCAAACAACGGTGAATATTCTTTAGGTGAGTTGGGTGATGCATTCGACCGCATTGACCAAATCAGTGAGGGCATTATCAAAAAGAAAAAGAAGAAGAATAAAATTTGCAAAAGCTATAAGTATCAGAAAAGTATGCTTTATGCAATACAGGCTATAACTAAAGAACCAACACATGAGATTATTGCAAAATTAGTTGAAGAAGCAGATGCACACATTGCAGCATCAGATATAGATTTATCTAGATCCCCTAAAGACAATGCACGCTTTGATAATAGATGGACTTATGGTAGAAAGCTTAAAAAGTATATGTTTTATCCTGAAACAAAATTATATTTAGGATTATATGTTTCATATGAAGAACCTGATTGGGAAAATAGAGGCAAATATAACAGTGAGTTAAAATATAACTTTAAGTTACCGACATCTTCATTAGAGTTAAATCAAAAAGAATTTGATGAATATATAGCAGATGGCATATTATGTGACGTATCTAAAGATGTTGAGAGGCCACAAATGAATAGTACTTTGACTAAAGAAGAAAAGGAAATTAAGGCTAAATTGGCAAATGAAAAAGCTAAAAGAAAAGCTAAAGCGAAAAGAAGAAAAAAACTTACACGCTAAAACAGAATCGATAATATTATAAGAACTCGTGGAGGGACTTAATGAGTAATACTGATGACGATAAGAAAACTGCAGCTGAAATAGCCACTGCAGAAGCAAGGCAGAAAAAGTTAGAAAAATTAGCTAAAGATGCTGGAATGAGATCTAAACAAGATGCACTTGATGCAATCAAAAAAGAGGCTGTACCTGCTGAAGAGCAATCTCAATGTCTAGCTACAGCAATCTTTCACGTTGTAAAGCTTAATACGTTTATGGGTTCTGTGCTTCAATGTATGAATATTACATATACACACATGCTTCCAACAGCTGGCGTTATGTTTAACTCTGAGGTTAAAAGATGGGATCTATTAATTAATCCTCATTTCTTTTGTCGGAAGTTAGGTAAGCTTCACCGGGAAGCAGTGTTACTGCATGAACTCTATCATATTACACATAAACATCCACTTCGTATACCATTCATGAATCTATCTAATCATAAAAGACAACTAATGAATATTGGTATGGATATGGCGATTAATCAGTTCATTAAGAACTTGCCAGATGGTTGCCCTGAATGTCCACCGCGCGATAGTGGTAAGCCATGTAAAAATGAGAATTGCTGTGGTCGCGGAATATTCCTACAAGACTTCTTTGATAAAGATGAGAAGACTGGTAAGCAAATTCCTTGGGATCCTAAACGTGAAGCTGAATATTATTATGAGAAAATGTTAGAGCGCTTCGATGATCCAGATCCTAATGATGAGGGTAATGGCGAAGGCGATGGGCAAGGTAATGCTGGTGGTGGAGCCAACTCTGGCGATATGCCAGAAACAACAGATGTTCACCACTGGGATGGTTCAGGTGAAGAGAAAGATATGCTTGAAGCCACAGAAGATCTTGTTAAAAGAGCTATGGTTAAGACACGTTTTAGCCATGATGATCTACCAGGTCACATTAAAGAATTATTGGAGCATATTGAAACACGTAAAGCACAATTGAATTATAAAGCTTTAATCTTAGCAGCAATGAAGAAATCATTACCTGCAAACTTTAGAGTACCATCGTGGACGCGCAAGTCTCGTCGCTTTGGTAATAAAGCTCCTGGTAAGAAGTATGGTGAGCAACCTAAATTGGATAACTATATTGATACCTCTGGTTCTATCTCAATTGAAGAAGCCAATGAGTTTCTAGATATTGTGGACGAATTCCTACGGGTTGGTGCTAAGGAATGTATGTTGAATATGTTTAACACTGAGAATTATTATCGCGAGAAGTATAAACGTGGTCAACGCATTAAGCGAGAAGAGATTCGTTCTGGTGGTACAGATCTAAATGATTCATTTAAGGTTATTGCTTCATATAGACCTGATTTAGCAATTTTCTTAACAGATGGTTACTATGGTCATGTTGACACTAAGGCTCTTGTTGGGGCAAATGGTAGATTTCCAAATACTGTGTTCATTATCAGTAAGGGCGGAACAGTTGAACACCCGTTCAAAGATGAGCCTTGGGCAATTACTGTAAAGATTCCTGATGTTAACTCTGGACAGAGGCGAGAATAGTATGTTTGGATGGCTTAAGAAAGAGAAAGCTAAAGTACCTGACAATATCTATTCAGTATTAGATAATGAATTAAGTAGATTGTGGAGTCAATTTAATAAAGCAGATCAAAAAGGCAATGTAGATAATATGAATGCGTTTTATACTGTAATTAAGGGAATACATGAAGGGTTGCAGTCTGCCTTAAAGAAACAACCAACATCAGATGAGCAATTAAAAGATTTACAAGATTCTGTTGCTGACTTATACTTAACAGGGAAGGATTAAGATGAGTAAACAATTTAATAGAAAGGGATTTGTTACTATTAAAAAGCATTTTCCTGCAGATTTGCAAGTAGTTGTGGCGATCCCTAAATATAACAATGAACTTGAATATACTCTTTTATCTTTAGTTATTGCAGAAAGTATAATAGTAGAAGAGCCATGTACTGAAGAAGGCATACCAGATGGAAAATTATACAGAGAACCTCGTTATGGGGCATGTCGAATGAATGATGACATTATTGAGATATGCCATGATGAACTTGGTTGGATTCCAGCTGATGAGAAGCTGAACGAAGCTTATAGTAATATATTGGCTGAAAAAGCATTGTTAGAAGATAAATGAAAGAACGAGTCCATGGTAAATACCCTAATTCTAAGCAAAGCTTTCACCGAATGATGCACACATTTACTAAATTGGGACTCATGTGTTTCGTAGATATGCACTATAGCTCAAAGCAAGAAGTGAGTAAGTTCATCAGAACATATATGGTATAATGAGCTCATGGAAGATTTGAACAAGTCACTACAAAGCCTACATGACGATATGTTAGCTCTAGAAGAGCTCTCTAAGGGTCCCAATTACTGGAAAGACAAGGATCCTAAGAAGTACGCCAAAATGCTAAGTAAGTTGAAAGGTGAGCGAAAGAAGCCAGGCTCTAAAGAGCGAGGTTATCAGCAGATTCTACAAGCCAAGAGACGCGAAAAAGGTGGATCTGGTACTACTTCTGGTCAAAATGGCAAATCAGGCCATTCATCTGGACACATGAAGACATCAACCGGAACCGCCGCTAAGCGCTACGCTTCAGCAGAGAAGAAGCACGGAAAGAAGATGTCAATCAACCGTAGGAATAACGATAAAGGTTATGGCGCGGGAAATACTGAGTTAATATCTCAGAAATACAATCAGGGTGATGAGAATTACTCTAAGAAAGCACCAGAAAAGAAAAGAAAGAAGTAAAATCAATACTATGAGAGCTAAGCGTCGTACTCAAACTGAAAGAGTAAAAAATAATAGAATTGAAAAATTACAATGTCTATGGAGCAGAGATCTATCTGATAAAGAAAAAGGTCGCCTGCGTAAAAGTAATGGTTCTTGTGGTTGTGGTATGTGCAAACCTTGGAAACACAAATTAGATAAAAAGATAAAACATAGCGATAATAAAAAGAAATAACTAAATAGAAAGATTCAGTAATGAATAACATTTATTTTACATCTGATTGGCACATTGGTTCTGATGCTGTCATAAAGTTCTCTAAGAGACCATTTAAAGACGTAGAGCATCAGAGTAGAGTCTTAATCAATAACTACAATTCAACCGTTAAAGAGACCGACACCTGCTATTTCCTAGGTGACATGGGTCAACCAGGTGGCGACATGTTAAAAGATGTAGTTCAACAACTCAATGGAACCAAAATCTTAATCTTAGGAAATCATGATAAAAAGGGAAGACATTATTGGCATTCATGTGGCTTTTCAGCCGTGATGCATTCTTCTTCTATGCAAGTTGGCCATCACACAGTAACCATGACTCACTGCCCATTGTATGGTGTTTACAGAGAAAATACAGTTGGTATGAGAGGTGTCGATCAAGACAATCTACCTAATTGGCATGGCGAAGAAAAGAATTTCCAAAAAGGATTTGCAATACCAGATTGGGGTCAATTCCATTTACATGGACATATTCATTCACCTAATAGTGGTAAGAGTGTTAAAGTCTTAGAGAAGCAACGCGATGTTGGTGTCGATGCTAATTCATATAGACCAGTAAGTTTATCAACAATCGAATCGTGGATAGCAAAACATGGGTAAACGTCATTGGAAGTAGAATGAAAGAGTATAAAAAGAAACGTAAAGCTGAAGAATGGTCTCATGATATTCGCCCAACTAAAATCAAAAAACAAATCAATTCTTCAGAGCGCTGGAGAGGCAAAAAAGATATTGAAACACAATTAAAAGATTCTGACCACTATTGGACACCGCCTGGGAACTGTGAAGATGCTGGGTATGCTGAGTATTTAAAACTAAAAGCAAATGAAAAAAGCACTCCATGTGTTAATTGCTTATTGGGCTTTGCGGCTTTAGATAAATTAGGTCACACGCTATACAGACTGGGGTATGTTATCCTTACAGAATACGGTAGAGACAATCACTCCTGTATACACAAAGAAGAGAAGTGACACTGCCTCCAAGTGCCAACTTGGCCATTCGGATTTGATATATACCAAGGATGGAATTTAACTAATAACTCTAACAGAATCGATTACTTAGTATGAATATTTTTGTTTCTGACGCATCACCTATTAAATCAGCAAATAATTTAGATGATAAGCGTGTCATAAAAATGATATTAGAATCTGCACAAATGCTTTGTACTGCATTACATGAGCACGGTGCTAGTCACTTAGCCAAATACAAACCCACACATAAAAACCACCCATGTAGTATATGGGCTAGAGAAAGCAAATCTAATTATAAGTGGTTACTTGATCATATGTTTTGGTTAAGCGAAGAATATTCCTTTAGAACTGGAAAAATACACAAATCATATAAAGATTGTTATGGTGATTTATTGGTTGGCATCACATTTATACCAGACGGTGCTTTAACTGAATTCCCAAATTGCGCTGCACGACAAGATATGAATATAAATTATAAGCATATAAATGATGTACATGAAGCATACCGCCTGTATCTAACAGATCGATGGGCTAGCGATAAGCGTCCACCAAAATGGACCAATCGAACCAAGCCATTTTGAAACAGAATCGAATCTATTTTATAGAAGAGTAGCATTTTAATATTACTAGGAGATAAAGATGACG
>Ga0307377_10006212_pt1 | contig 12563 bp, 11 predicted proteins | sample TR3MG_FD_202535 | JGI IMG/M metagenome (GOLD analysis project Ga0307377, IMG submission 202535) | Soil microbial communities from Risofladan, Vaasa, Finland - TR-3 | ecosystem: Environmental > Terrestrial > Soil > Coastal area > Acid sulfate soil | place: Finland: Risofladan, Vaasa | collected...
AGTAGAGGCCAGTGCATTAAGGGACACACACCTCCGAAGTACTCGCGACCGCCGGCATTCTCACAACTTCCATCCCAGACTCCTGAAGCAGTGACATCGCAAACTCGTCAGGATAATCGCCTACATAGACTAGTCGGACGATCCCCGCATTGATAAGCATTCTGGCGCATACGCTGCACGGCTGATGGGTGCAGTAGAGCGTCGCCCCTTTGGTTGATACCCCATGTTGGGCGGCCTGGATAATGGCGTTCATCTCCGAATGGAGCGCTCGGCACATCTCAGCCCGCTGGCCCGAAGCAATCCCCAACTGATCTCGAAGGCAGCCGGTCTCCAGGCAGTGAGCCAGTCCCGAAGGCGCGCCGTTGTACCCGGTGGTTAGAATCCGCCGGTCCTTGACGATCACCGCCCCGATCTGACGCCGCACGCATGTCGAGCGCTTAGCGACAACCTGCGCAATCTCGAGAAAGTACTCGTCCCAATTCGGCCGATGGTTCATGGTTCGCCCCTAAAGTCTAAAGTCTCTCCCCTAAAGTCTATCCGTAAAGTGGGAATTGATCACAAAGATCCTTCACGACGCCGCTCACTTCCGCGCGGACTCGTTCGTCCTGCGGATCGGCAAGCACCCGATGAATCAGTTCGCCGATGATCCGCATCTCGCTCTCGGCCATGCCTCTCGTGGTCAGGGCGGGTGTCCCGATCCTTATCCCGCTCCCATACCAGGGCTTCTCCTCGTCGAATGGGACAGTGCTCTTGCTGGTCGTGATGCCGGCGGCGTCCAAAGAGTCCTGCGCCTGCTTGCCGTTCATGCCGAAGCTCTTGACGTTGGCGAGCACGAGATGATTGTCCGTGCCATCCGTGACGAGTTTGATCCCCCGCTTCATAAGCTCCTCGGCCAATGCCGCAGCATTCAGCCTGATCTGGCGCTGATAGGTCTTGAACTCGGGCGTCATTGCTTCCTTGAGGCAGACGGCCTTCGCCGCGATAATGTGCATCAACGGGCCGCCCTGCATGCCGGGGAATACTGCTTTATCCAGCATCTCGGCGACTTCCTGTTTGCAGAGGATCATCCCGGCTCTCGGCCCTCGAAGGGTCTTGTGAGTCGTCGTCGTCACGAAATGCGCGTAAGGCACGGGCGAGGGATGCTCCCCTGTCGCCACGAGCCCCGCAATGTGCGCCATGTCTATCATCAGATACGCGCCGACTTCGTCCGCAATCTCGCGCATCCGAGGGAAATCTATGATTCTCGGGTAGCAGGTCGCTCCACCGAGCAGTACCTTTGGCTTACAGTCTCGGGCCAGCCGCGCCATCTCGTCGTAGTCTATGCGCTCGGTCTCGCGATTGACACCGTAAGCCACCGCGTTATAGAGCTTGCCCGAGAAATTGACCGACCAGCCGTGGGTGAGATGCCCGCCATGGTCAAGGCGCATGGCCATATAAGTGTCGCCGGGTTCCATCGTCGCGAAGTACACGCCCATATTGGCCGATGAGCCGCAGTGGGGCTGGACGTTCGCATGATCGGCGCCAAAGAGTTTCTTCGCGCGCTCGATGGCAAGTCGCTCCGCGATGTCAACGAACTCGCCTCCGCCGTAGTAGCGTTTTCCAGGATAGCCCTCCGCATACTTGTTCGTCATTATGCTGCCGGCCGCTTCCAGCACCGCATAGCTGACGAAGTTCTCCGAGGCGATCATCTCGAGCTTGGTGTTCTCGCGATTCCTCTCGAGCTCGATCGCTTCGGCGATCTCCGGGTCAACTTCCGCCAACCCGGCGTAGAACGAGGGATTCTGAACTCTCAAATCCTGCGCCAATCTGCTAACCCCCTTTTCGCTCTATCTCAGTTATCTTACGGATTCTCTTTGCATGCCGTTCCTCGCCCGAGAAATCGGTGGCAAGGAAGGTACGGGTGATATCGAAAGCCGGCTTCTCCTCGGTTGTGCGGCTGCCGAGGCACAGGATATTCGCGTCATTGTGCTCGCGGGCCACCAGAGCGCAGTAGGTATCCTTGCACAGGGCCGCACGGATGCCTGGCGCCTTGTTCGCCGCGATGCTCATCCCGATGCCCGTGCCGCAGATCAATATGCCCCGGTCGAAATCGCCGTTCGCGACGGCCTCAGCGACCTGAAAGCCGATATCAGGGTAGTCAACCGAATCCGGGGAATACGCGCCGAAGTCCTTGAAGTCTACGTTCTGCTGCCCAAGAAAGCTGATAACTGCTTCCTTGAGAGGAAATCCCGCATGATCCGATCCGACCGCCACCCTCATACGGGCGATTATATCATTCCGGGGAGCGCATTGTAAAGCCGATGAAAACAGGCTATTGACACATTAGCTGCCGAGGGGTATACTTACCTTTGGATGGTATTTGCAATAAATCTAGAGCCACTGCCCAAAATGGCACGGTATTTGCACTTGCTGCAGTAGCTGGCTTCGGTATGCTTTTTGGGCTGTCGGACGTTTAGTAGTTAACGCTAAATGAACTGGGAGGCAAAGATGCTAAAACGTTTCGGCTGTAGGTATTCTGCTTGGCTTCCATTGTTGGTACTGCTTCTTACTACTCCCCTGGGTGCACAAGCAGACGATTCCGATCTCTGGAGTGAGGCCTGCGCCAAGGTAGACGCAGGCGATCTGGCAGGCGCCGCCACACTCCTCAACCAGCTCCTCACGGACTTCCCTTCTTCTCCCAAAGCTCCCGGCGCTCAGCTAAAGCTGGCCTATATCAAGATGAAGACCAGCCCCGATTCGGTTGCAGAACAACTGGATGCGTTCTCTCAGGTGATGACCAAGTATGCATCCAGTCCGGAGGCAGGTGTAGCTCTGGTGCGCATCGGCTACCTCCATTCCAGGACCGATACAGGCCAGGCGGTCAAGGACTTCGAGGACTTCCTGGCGGTCTACAAAGACCATCCGCAGAGTGCTCGCGTGACAAGAGCCCTGGGCGGCTTACATCTGCGGAATCTGGAATTGGACAAGGCCGAGGCAGCGTTCGATGCCGTGGAGGGCGCTTCAGGCGCATCCACGGCCTTGGTGGACGAAGCGACCATGCAAAGCGCCTTTGTGAAGATAATGAGGTTCTACGCCTCCAAAGACAAGACAAGTCTCACTGCTGCGATCAGCATGTTTGGCGGCCTGTCATCCGCCGCCGATGCGAAGGTTCGGGCGAAGTCGGAGCTTGGGACTGCGGAGTCCCTGCTGCTCCTGGGCAAGGGTGCGGAGGCTCATGAAAAGTACAAAGCCGCCGCACAGACATATTCCAGCCAACCCTACTTCAAGGGACTGGCCTTATATGGAGCGGCGATCTGCTCGAAAGATATGCAGAACGCAGAGTTGGCTGTAATCGAGTTCAACGCATTTCTAGATGCGCAGGCGGGTTCCACCCTCGTCGAAAAGGATGCTGCCTGGAGGGCGATATGCCTAGCGAACTTAGGCTCGTATATTCAGGTTACCGTGCAGAGGAACGGCGCCTTGGATGAGATTCCCGCGAATGGCATTGTGCCCAAGGCAGCCTACCTCAAAGGCGAATGCCTGTATATGGCGGGGGAGTACAGTGAAGCCCAAAAGCAGTTATCGGCTGTAGTCTCAGCCTTTCCAGGAACGGAATTGGCGGAATCTGCGAAGAATGCCGTTGCCAGGTGCAGAATGGCGATTGGAGGAGTGCAATGATTCGCAAAGTCGTCATTATACTCTTGCTTCTGTTGATAGCGCCGTATGCCGGGGCACTGGAACCCCCGATAGGCAACGTACCGCCCCCGGAGATCCTGGAGGAGTACCTTCCCAGCCCTCAAATACCCGTTGATACTGCCCCGGGAGGGTCGATTGGACTGTTGAAGTATCTGCCGGACGGCAGTGAGGTGGAGATCGCTGGGAAAGTCGTGTCAGGTGTAGTCAGCCCCTATATACCGGTGGTGTTCTATGTCCAGGAACCGGACAGGTCCGCGGGCATCAGAGTCGTGGTGTGGGAAAGCGTCAGCCTGTCGACAGGCGAAGTCGTAGATATCTCAGGTATCCTCGATACCATGGATGGAGAGAGGCTCCTTCGAGTTCGTGCTAATCAGATTGCCCCATGCTCTGTGTCAACATCTGTGGAGCCGGTGCTTATCTCGCTTGCTAGTGTCGGCGGAGACGTGGCCGGATATCAGCCCGCCGTCGTGTTGCGAGTACCGACCGCCGAAGAGCCGGTAGGCCTCAAGGCCGTCGGAGTCAACAACGTGGGTCTGCTCGTAAAGATATATGGGAAGGTCACTGCTGCGACCGACGACTATTTCTACCTGGACGACGGCTCGGACGTCTACGTCAACGCTAGAGATACCAGCCATGATCGAATGGATCAGCATGTCGGTTCAGACCTTTGGGATGGCACGAACCTTGGGGTAAGGGTGCGGGCAGTTGATCTGTGGGAACAGCCAAGTGCAGGCGATTTCGTGGGGGTCGTTGGGATAGTGGGCGCGAGGCTGGATAGCGAGAATCGAGTGCTTCCACTCCTGCAGCCTAGAGGTGATGCCGACGTTTCCGAACCAGACACGGTTAGCTTGGATAGCCCCAGCGACCGAATCGTCCCGGAGCAGGGAGGCGGGACAAGGTGGAACTTGACCTGCCTTCCCTTGCCGATCGCGTTTGACATAGCCCATTCAAGCCAATACCCTCCGCGGGCGTATTACTTTATGGGTGAGGGATATCTGTGGACATATTCGGGGCTGCATCATGCGCAGAAGCAGCTTCCGGTCGATCCCGAGGACGATCTGAAACCGATAAGTAACTTCACGCACGGCGCCGGCTACTGGCTGAGGCTGTATGGCTCGGGTGTATCATACCAGGCGGTTGATGATGATGTTACCGACCGGTGGATATCCCTACCATACCCATGGTACAACCTATTCGGGCATCCGCTGAACCATGAGGTTCTTTGGAGCGATTTGAAGGTCACCGACGGCAAAAGGATGGCAGGACTGCAGGAAGCCTGGTTTGACCTGCAGTGGGTTGGTTCGGTCGGAGTCTGGTGGGAGCCCCAATTCACAAGCTCGCGTGATATTGGCTTGCCTGATGACTATGCTTACACCGAGACTATGGAGAGCTGGCATGGCTATCACATGTACGCCGCCAAGTCCGTGGCTCTCATCGTGCCAGGGCAGATAGCCCCTGATACTCCTCGCGGGGGCATCCTCGCCACTGTCACCGACGCTTCCCAGAATCCCCTCATCGGCGCACGGGTCTATTGCAAGTACGGCTCGGCGCTCAGCACTGAGCCAAACGGGACCGCCCTCATAGAGGACTTGCCGGTAGGGGACTACCTCGTCACTGCGAGTGCACAAGGCTACAAGTCCAAGTCGCAACTTGTGACGGTCATTGCCGATAACACGGCCACGCCTACTTTCGTACTTGAGGGCCAAGGGGGTATTACCCTTGGGCTGGACGCAAATCCCACCAGAATACCGCCGGATGGCATAAGCACCTCTACGATCACCGTATATACTGCAGATCGGGAGGGTGTGCCACTGTCAGGCAAGAACGTAAGCCTTTCTACCAGCCTCGGGACCTTGAATGCTTCCCAGGTCTCAACGGATGATGCAGGATCTGCAGCGGACATTCTCACCGCCTCCGCGACCCCGGGCGTCGCAACAATTACCGCCACATGTGAAGGCCAGACAGCCAGTATCCAGGTGCAGTTCCGCACGATTATTTACGTAAAGACCGATGGCAGTGATACCAATAGTGGACTGAGCTGGGCTCTGGCAAAGGAGCACCTCAGTGGGACCCTGGGTGCACTCTTGGCAGCGACGGCGGGCGGCGAGATCTGGGTTGCCGGCGACAGCGATCACCCATATGAGGAGAACATCACCCTCAAGTCCGGCGTGGGGTTGTATGGCGGATTCGATGGCACTGAATCGCATAGAGAGGACAGGGATTGGAGAGAGAACGAGACGATCCTTGATGGTGGTGGCTCAGAAACGTCAGAAACGGTTGTGACCTCACCCGAAGGTGCAGGTTCCGACACCATAGTTGACGGATTCACCATAACCAATGGCCTTGGTCAGTACGCTGGCGGAGTGGATTGCACGAATTCGTCGCCTACCATATCCAACAACACCATAACGTCTAACCAAGGGACAGGTGAAAGTGTTTCCGGCGGCGGGATCTACTGCTATGCTTCTTCAGCGAAAATACAGGGGAATATCATTCGGGGGAACACTTCCTCCACGGTCGGGGGCGGAATCTGCTGTCAGTCGTGCCCTTACGTATCTATCATCAACAACCAGATCGACCAGAATGCCGCCCAGTTCTCTGGGAGTGCCATCTACTCGGACTCGCCGGCCATCATAGCAAGCAACACAATTGCAGATAACGCTGGTGGGGGAGGGGTCTATGCTGTCTATTTATCTGGCGCATCTACGACTGTCGCTAACAATATCATAGCCTTCAACCAGGCTGGGGTCTATGGCGATTCAAGTACGCTGCTGGCAAATAATGATGTCTGCAATAACCCTGAGACGAACCCGAATGATTACTACCCTGAGGAACTGGCGCATGATACTGATATACCAGACCCTCCTTCGTTCGTGGATGACTACCATCTCACCTCTTCCTCGCCATGCAAGGATGCCGGGAATAACGATTACGCTGACCTGGATATACCTGATATAGACGGCGAGTACAGGGTACAAGACGGCGTCATTGATATCGGCGCTGATGAGGTAACCGGATGCACCTGGTATCATCTAACGCTGTCCGTCAGTCCGCCCTACGTGACGCCTGGTCAGACGGCCGTCGTTACAGCCCACTTGGACAATTGGCATAACCACGGCATTTCGGGAGTCACTGTCTGCTTCTTGGTAGTTGGTGGTACTATCACGCAGATAAACGGGTTGGACCCGACCAGCGGATGTGGGGAAACAGACGTGAGTGGGAATGTCACCGCTGTAGTAACGCGAGATACCCCTGGAAATGTAACGGTGACTGCCCAAGTCGAAAACGGCTGTGGTGGTGAAATAGATCGGTCTGCGGTTGTTCACTTCTATGCCCCCGGTCAGCCGGTGGAGATATTCTTCTGCATAGATTCGACTGGGAGCATGGCTGACCTAGGCGGAGAGCACAGAGCTACCTCAAGCGTTGCGAAACTCTTGAATGACCTGGGCGCAGCGGGCGTCCCGCTCAAGATTGGCGGAGTCAAGTTTAACGAACCCGGCGACTACCTTCCCAGCAGAGAGGAAATACTGTCAGGTGCCCCAGGTCAACCGGAGGGATCGTCGCAGTTATCTTCGCTCAGCGATTTCACAGACATAGCCGACCTCATTTCGGGCTGGGTGCACAACGGTTATTCCCCCTACGGTGGGGACTTCACCGAGCTGCAACTGGACGCCTTGCACCTTGCGGCTGAGGACATGAATGACAATTCCGCCTCCGGCAATCCAAACAAATACATCGTTTTGATCACAGACTACGACTATCATTACAAGGACGATGGCTCAGGCAAGAGCACGCTTACTGAGGATGAGGTACGGGATGAGCTGGAGGACTCTGGGTGCGCCGTCTACGTGTCGCTATGGGAAGACCAGCATCAATGGGATTCCTGCTATGAGGATTTCCTGGTCAATGATGGGGAATTCGACCCCTGTGACCGGGTTGCCGGTCAGATGGAGGACAAGTATCCGTTCACGAGACTGAGGAGCAGGATACTTGGCTACTAAGCACGTCACACTGATGGAAACGGAGGGTATGTCATGAAGGTTTCATCGCTCGTATTCATAATCACAACAGTCTTGCTGGTAAGCTTTGCATCCGCTGCCAACGCCTGGGATACCTTTTATGACGGCAGTCAACTGCCTACAGACGAAGGTTGGAGTCTTGGAGGTAACGACATCTCCGAATGCAGCACCGACGGAAACGCGCTGAGGATCTTGGACAACCGTACTGATGCCAGCGCTTACTTTCGAAAGACCGTTTCCGCCAAGGGGCAACCGATAACCAGCGAGGCGAGGTTGATGGTGGCAGGCGCCAGTGAAACTGATACGGTGCAGATGCTAGTGTCCAATCTCAGTTTTTCGACTCTGCTGGCGTTCACTCCGAGCCAAATCTCGGTCCAGTTTGACTGGCAGGAGCAGTCGTGGTTGTCGTTCCCTGCCGACCTCTCGCATTACCGGACTGTGAGGGTGGCGACTGACTCCCAGGGAAACTCGTACGTCTGGCTGGATGGTAACCTTCTTACGGTTGGGACGACCCACGTCGGAGGCCAGGGGTCCATGTACTTCGGCGCAATTGGATACGCGCCAACGAGCGAATCGTACTGGGACTACGTCGCGGCAAGTCCAGAATTCCTGCCCATCCCCGAACCCTCCTCCCTCCTCGCCCTGGCGGGGGGATTGATCGGGCTGGGGGGATTGGCCCTGAGGAGAAGAAGAACCCGATAAGCAGGATTACGATTTCGACTGGGTCGCGGCGATGACGGGCGCCGGCGCGAGCTGCGACTTAGCCCTGGCGAACAATTTCGGCGACTCATAGACGACGATGAGGTTGGTCATCCTTCGCCCGGGATGGCTGTATGTGTGGCCGTCGCAGAAGAGGGCGGTCGAGCTTCCTCCGTCGAGGTTGACCGCATCCTTTGCTCCCAGTTCGCGCATGATCTTCGCCATCTTGCTCATGTAGATCGGGCGGTTGACGGTTACCAGCAGCAGCTTGTTGTACTTCGTGATCCCCAGCGCCGATCTCTGAGCGGGCCGATAGAGATGACCGTCATGGAAGCCCTCGGCCCATGGGGACAGCGCGACCACGCCATTCTTCACCAGACGAGGTCCGCTAGCCAGCACCGACTCGTATGTGCCGGGATTGGGGGTCGGAGACTTGTAGGACTTGAACTCGACAGTGTTGCCCGTTCCGAAGCAGACCGGACTTCCCACGCTGCCGGTATTGATCAGCTTGCTGTCTATGGCGATGTGGCCGGTCGGAACAAGGCTTCGGACGCAGAAGTAAGTTCCGGTGATGGCCGCGGCTGGTTTCAGGCGGGAGAGCATCGAGCCGAATCCCTCCGAAGTGCCGATACCATGGCGTGCGATGGCCGGGCTGACCTTCACATTGGCGCTGTTCAGGTTGGCCGTCACCACGTGGACGGGCACTCCCTGTACCCAGCGCTTGGTATAGGCGACGTCGTCAGCCGCCATTGCGAGTATTGTGGGGAGCATAAAGCCTATCAGCAGTATGCAGATTCGGCGCATTGTGTCCACTTCCCTTCCATGCGCCCGCACTGCTAGGTCCCGAGGAGCATGCCGGGCCGCTCAGTCCTTACACGTATAGTATCTCACACTTTGCAGGATTTGTCAACCCTATTTCACCGTGCGTTCACTATTTATTCATGTTTGCGTCAACTATGCAGTACTTCGGCGGTGGAAGGAGAACACGGCCTTCAGCAGAGGAGGTGTGATGAACGTAGTTACGATGATCACGGCGATTATTCCCGCGTACTCATCAACGGTAATAATCCCCCTGCTGAGGCCCAGGCTGGCAAAGATGAGGCCGACTTCCCCACGAGGGATCATGCCGACTCCGACGGCCAGCTTCTTCACCCCCCTCCCAAGAACTCCCAGCCCTGAGATCACCTTCATGACGATTGCCACCAGGATAAGAGTTCCGGTGAGGCTCAGAGCGCTTCGAGCTTCGGGGTTGAAGGGGTTGAAGTAGGCGATGTTCACCGAAAGGCCGAGCATGACGAAGAATATGGGGATGAAGATATCGGCGACCGGCTCGATTCGGTGCCTGATATGCGCCTGATCCTCGGTTTTAGCGAGAATAAGCCCAGCGGCGAATGCGCCGACGATGGTCGCAAGATGGATCTCGTGCGCAATCCAACTCAGGGCAAGACAGAACAAGAAGGCGCTGATTGTGATCATTCCTCGGGTATAGAGGCTCTTGGCCACTTTCAGCAGGAACGGCGTAATCCTGATGCCGATGATAATGGCGCTAAGCAAAAATACGACCGCCAGTAGAGCAGTCTTCCCAATCTCCCACAATGAAATGCTACCGCTGCTGCTGGATACCATGCCGCTCACGACCGCGAGAATGATCAGCCCAAGGACATCATCTATGACCGCCGCCCCCAGGATGATCTTCGCTTCCTTCGTATGAAGCTGATTCAGGTCGGAGAGGGTTCTGGCGGTGATTCCGACGCTGGTAGCGGTGAGCGTTGCGCCGATGAATACGGAGACTATTGTGGATACGTGGAAGACCAGCGATGAGACCAGATACCCCGCTGCGAATGGGCCGATCACACCAATGGTCGCCACTAGAAATGCGGATGGCCCCACCCTGAGGAACTCCTCCAGGTCGCTATCCAGGCCTACCTCGAACAGGAGCAGAATGACTCCCAATTCCGCGAGGAAGGTCAGGACCGCGAGTTGGGGCGGGAGGGAGTGGCCGGTGTTAATTCTGATCCATCCGAGGACGCTGCCGCCGAGTATCACGCCGGCTATCAACTCGCCCAGGACTGCAGGCTGCTTTAGGCGCTCAGCAAATTCGCCGAATAGCTTGGCAAAGATGAGCACCACTATGACGTAGAGTATCGCCTGCGTAGTCTGGTCAGGAGTCATGAAGCATACTAGTCCTTGGTTATCACTCGAACGAGCAGTATGGGAACTGTGGCATGGTGGAGCACATGCTCGGCAACGCTTCCATAGACCAGCCGCTGGATTCCCGATCTGCCGTGCGTGGACATGACAATGAGATCAACTTGATTGAGATGTGCATAGTCAACTATCTGGCCGGCAGGATCCCCTTCCCTTACGACCCTCAGGACGTCAATCCCTTCCTGACGCAGCTTATCGGCCACGCCATCCAGGTATTCGGCAACCTTCCCGACCTCGTCCTGCACGTCCATGGAAACGCTCACGACCGGGCCGACTGCGCCCGGCTGAGGGTAGACGGCGACAGGCTCGACTACGGACAACAGAGTCACCTTTGCCTTGAAGGCCTTCGCTATCTCCATCGCGTGTGAGATTGCGCCCTCCGCGAGCTCCGATCCATCCAACGGAATAAGGATTTGCTTGTACATCAATCGCTCCTTTCCAGACTCAGCTTCCTTGGAGAAGTTGTGAGCACCTCGCTGCCCGATTCGGTCACCAGCACATCATCCTCGATCCTGATGCCGCCCCACTCAGGGATGTAGATCCCCGGCTCCACCGTGACGATCATGCCTGCCTCCAGGAAGATCTCGCTGCTCTTTGCCAGCATTCGACCGTCATGGACATCCAGTCCCAGGCCGTGCCCAAGGCCGTGGCCGAAATACTCGCCGTATCCCGCATCCACGATCACCTTTCGGGCGGCGGCATCAACTTCTCCACCGGCGATTCCCGGTCGAATGGCGGCAATCCCGGCGTGCTGTGCCTCGAGGACGATATCATAGATCTCCTGCTGCTTAGAGTCGGCCTTCCCGAGGACGACGGTTCTCGTGATATCCGAGTGGTAGCCATGCCACTTCGCGCCGAAGTCCAGGAGGACCAGCTCCCCCTCCGAAATCTTCCGCTCGGTTGGCTTGCCATGTGGAAGCGCCGATCTCGGCCCGGTGGCAACCAGTGGGTCGAACGCCTCCCTCTCCGCGCCGGCCTTCCTTATCAAGCAATCAAGCTCAGTCGCGACCTCCCGCTCGGCCATGCCGAGTTCCAGGAACGCGCTGATATGCTCGTATGCCAGGTCGGCAATCTTCACGGCCTCACGAATCGCGGCCAACTCGGACTCATCCTTGACCCATCTCAACCGGCCGATGGGATCGTCGGCGTCGGTCAGGTTCAGCCTACCCAATTCGGTCCAATCCCGATGGCTGAGCGAGTGTCCCTCGAAGCCGACGTTCTTCAGATGCAGGCGCTCGATCAAGGCTTTCATCGGACCGGTCCAGCGATTCTCGACGGTCTCCAGTCGGAAGTCCGGCGACTCCTCCGACGCCTGGAGGGTATACCTCGAATCGGTTAGCAGATGTGCGGCATCACCGGTGACCAGGACCGCCGCATACGAACCTGTGAACCCGCTGATATAGCGGATGTTCAGCATGTCGGTGACGAGAAATCCGTCCAGTCCCTGGCCGGCCATCTCCAGCCTTAGCTTTTCCAACCTACTGTTCACTGTTTACCGTTCACTGTATACTTGGCCGCCTCAAGCCCCAGGAGATAGCTGTCCGCGCCGAAGCCGCTTATCTGCCCGACGCAGACAGCAGCGATCACGGATTCATGGCGAAACTCCTCCCGAGCATAGATATTGGAAAGGTGGACCTCTATGGTGGGCACTTTCACGGCGGCGATGGCATCTCGCATGGCGATGCTGTAATGAGTGTAAGCCCCAGGATTGATGACAATGGCGTCCGCCCATCCTCCCGCCGCCTGAATGGCCTCCACCAACTCGCCCTCGGAGTTCGACTGGCTGATCTCGACGTGCACGCCGATTGACTTCGCATGCTCGTGAATCCGAGCGTCAATCTGCTCGAGAGTCAGAGAGCCGTAGACATCCGGCTCTCGGCCACCGAGGAGGTTCAGGTTCGGCCCGTGGAGCAATCGAATCTTAATCATTGCAGATCACCGCTTCCTCGACCAGCATGACCG
>Ga0307377_10006213_pt1 | contig 12562 bp, 4 predicted proteins | sample TR3MG_FD_202535 | JGI IMG/M metagenome (GOLD analysis project Ga0307377, IMG submission 202535) | Soil microbial communities from Risofladan, Vaasa, Finland - TR-3 | ecosystem: Environmental > Terrestrial > Soil > Coastal area > Acid sulfate soil | place: Finland: Risofladan, Vaasa | collected...
CAGTGTCAAGATTTGTTCCAGATCCGAAATCCCAAATGAGTTTTATACCAGCAGAACTGTCTGCTGTCCATACTCCAGTATCGCTGTGTTGTACTACCACACTCTTCTTTTCCCAAGTGTTAGCTGCATCTATAGTGTATTCTGATACATAGCTTCTGTCTTCTGCACCGTTTAATAAAGCTACAGCATATGTGCCTGGCTTATTGGATTTGATCCAGAAAGAAAAAGTCATTTTTTTATTGTATAGTGCTGCAGCATCATAACCTTCTAGTATGTACTGTGCATTTGTAGTCTCACCAGCAGCTAAAGCACCTGCAGTAGTTACAGTTTCCATTTTTAAGGAGAAAGAACTTTGAAAGCCTGATTGTGCTTGTGTAGGTATATCTGTACTCTGACTCCATTCCCAACCATAAGATGCAGTTTTAGATCTTCTAAATCTATCAGCACAACTATAACCATTAATTTGAACTGGACCAATTCCTCTCTGCCAGAAATCAAAGTTACCGTTGATTATCTTGTTATTTTCAAATTTATCAATTCTTGGTGTATTAGCCATATTAAACCTCTATCTCCGTTACCTTAACACTACTAACCATAGTACCACCTAAACCTTGAACTGAAGCTGCAGCTCGTGCTTGATTGAGATACATTGATCCAGTGGTTACGGGTCCATATCTAACTGAAATATTTACAGGGGCAGCACCAATAGTTATATCTGTAATTATAGTATATACTCCTTCAACCCCAACACCAGCATGAACTCCGGATGCATAAGTAGCTACAGCATCTGATGCACCATCTATAAATAAAGCCGATACACATCCAGTTGCTAAACTACTACCTTCAGTTATAGTTAAATTCACCTCTATTAAAAATTTATTACCAGACTTTTTAGGCGTGACATTAAAATTAAAAGCTTCAACACCTTCAGAGATTTGGGGAATAGTATTATCAAAAGGTATTGCAATAGAAGAAACAAGTAAATCTGATCTTCTTTCCAGATGAATCTGACGAACTTCGCCAGCAGTACTACTGCCATTGTTTTCTAAAGCAATTACTCTATCGCCAAACGTTTTCAAGTCAATATTGTTTGGTGCTGCTTGGTAATTTGTCTCGGGATTACCAGTTGCTTGTGCAAGATCTGGGATCATTGCATCAACTTGACCCTGTACTCGTTCTATATCAGCTTGCTGAGAAACAATAGGTCGCTCTGCAATCACACCGTTGCTCATTACTAGGTAATCTCTATCTGAACCGCTTGTTACGTTCATTCTTATAAGGTTACTTACTCCACCTACATTTACTTCGTAGTAGTTACCATCTGCAGGACTAGCTTGGTTATTTGTATTTCTAAATTGTTGTACACCATCTATATAAACCTGTACAGAACCAGTTTGTTGATCTATGAATTTACCAGCTTCGAACGGCTGTCCAACAACAATATCTGTTTGACCAGATGCTAGAGTGCCTGTTACAACAAGAGGTTTACCATCTACAACAGTTAGTTCTGTTGATGCTGAATAGTCTACTGTAATCTCAAAGATCTCGTCTTGTGCCGCTGTGAATCCTACCCAATTTATACGAGTAGCATTAGGAATTGTATATGAGATTTCTCTCATTAGTTTACCACTTAAGGTACTAGTGACAGTTACGTTTCTAGCATATTTACGAAGTTGAGCTTTAGCTAGTTTAGCATTACTAGGATTTGATTCATTTACAACTTCAGGTGGAAAGTTCATAGCAAGAAGGTCTATGCCAGTCTCACCAGCATCAGCCTTATGCCAAGCCTGTAACTTAGTAAAGCCAACAGCGATTGTTTTCTCATTGTCGAGATCACGCTTTCTTAATGTTAGACTATTCTTACCCGTAATTGCCATTATAAATCCTCTATAGGAGTATCTGAAAGTTCAGCCATTGGTGTTAAATTACTAGATGGTTCATGAATAGTGCCCGCTCCAAAAGAGTTACCATTAATAGGTACTCCACCAGTAGCACCGCTAAATGTGAATCCATAATTAAAAACAGTTGCTGCAGCAGTAGTCAAAAGATTACAAAAAACAGAAGTAACGTTATTGAACATTACTGGACCAGCTTGTGTAGTTGATGGAATATACGTTGTTGATTCTAAAGTAAATGGAATACTCATAGAAGCTATTGCAGCAGCACCAGTACCCATAGTGTATTTACCATGAACTTCACATAATTTTCCAAAAGTACTATAAAACATCTGAATGTTAATAACAGTACCTAAATTAGAAAATACTGGTAAATACGGAATTATTCCTGATTTTGGAATACCTACAATATTAATAAAGGCTCCAAATGCCACAGAAGTTAGACCGTTAGCTCTAAAACTTCCAACTAATTTCCAAGCATCATATCCGGCAGGTCCAACTGAATTTTCATTTGTACTTATTACTAAACTAATTATTCCAACAGTACTAACTGCATATATTTGATAGCGAGTGTTTGCTGCCATTGCTGGTAAAGCAACATTTAAAGCATTAGTGGTATATTGTTGTCCACCTACAGTTAGAATACTGGGTTGTAAAGTGATTGTTCCACCACCTTCACTCAATGCTCCAATTTTATCTTTTACTCTAACTTGTCCCATTACTCTATTATACCCTTATCCTACCCAACTAATTCTAACACAACCATCGCCACCAAAGCCACCAATTATTCCAAAGCCACCAGAGTTTTGTGCTCCGCCAGCACCGCCTCCTCCACCGCCTTTTTCTCCATCGGTAGGACGAGTTACTGTTCGATTAACTCCACCATATCCGCCAGCTCCACCTAATCCTATACTTGCTCCACCTCCGCCGCCACCACCGCCAGCTCCAGGAGTTATTCCTCCTAAACTAACTGTTCCTCTGTACGAACTTCTACCACTAGGGAATCCATTCTGAGTAGAACCACCACCATTACCACCAATAACAACATTGGGAGCCTCAAGGCTATGTACGGGCGGAACAGCATCACCAACAATACCGGCTCCACCTACTCCCGTAGATGCGGCATTACTGTGACTTCCGGTCCCACCAGAAACACCTGGAGCATAAATATCAACATTTCCTAAATCACTTGTAACAATCGTTTCGGAAGAATTTGTTCCATCAAGAGCTGCGCTAGTATCAGAAGAGTTTCTTCCACGTCCGCCACCATTGCCCCCTACTCCAAGCATAATAGTCAATACTTCACCAGGAACAACATTGTATTTGGCTCGTTGAGGGGTTGCCCCAGCTCCACCTCCGCCACCACCAGAGTTTCCTCCGCCAGTTTGCGATCCACCGCCACCGCCACCGCCTCCGCCACCGCCAGCAGCAAGCGTGTCTATTTCATAAACATTATCTGGAACCGTCCACTGATCAGTCCATGTCGGAGTAGCTGTCCAGCTCTGAACATCAGACGTAAAATTCGTCAAATCATTATTCTGGTAAAACCTCTTCGTAGCGATACCAAGAGTCAGCGAGTTATCATCATTGTCATCAACATAAGCCAGTGCTCTCGTAAGTTTTTCAGGCGTATCATAGTCTGGATGCCTAACAGTCTCTCCAGGATTCGCTCCAACAATATAAACTCCATTCTCCCAAGAGTTCGTCTGATTCTGTAACAAAATAACCATGTTAGTCGCAAGAGCAACAGGAGGCGAACCTATTGTGTCACCATTCGATAGTGTCGAAATATCGTGGTTTACAGCAGAATCTACTCTGCAATAAGTTCCTGGTTTATTCGCAAACTCTTGTGATTGAGACTTAGCACCAATTGTATTTACTATTATTCCCATTAAAGTTCCTTATGGTACCGACAGTATATCTATACCGTCTGCGTCATTAATTGTTAATTCTCTCAATGTTCCATCTGGTCTTCTCAATATAATCCCTCGACCTGCAACAGACCTATCTATCGATGTATCTGTTGAACCCAAGTGATTAGCAGCCATTAATGAAGCATTCTTATCATTGTTGTCGAATGATGTTCCATGCATCTGATCAAATAATAATGTAACTGTTCCAACCTTGTTAAACGTATCAGCTGGGAAAGTAACTTTATGTCCATCTAATATAAATGTTCCATATACATATACTTGTCCAGTTTCTATCTCGTATATTCTTAAAAGATCAGGATCTGGCAAGAATTTCGTAAGAGTAAATTCATTATCATTGTCTGCTATACCATCAAAAGAGAACACTTCTTTATTTAAGATACCGGTTACTAATCCCGATGTTCCGTTGTAGAATATTCCATATCCAGCTAAGCTAGATTCCTGTGAAGCTGTAATTTTAACTCTAAGATCAAGTACTCGACCTTCAAGCTCAAACATCATGGAAACACCAGCTAATGGTATCCATGTTCCAGTTGTTCCGTCTAATTGAGAAAGATCAATACTTCCACCAGCTGAATCAACTTCAACTCTTAACTCGTCAACACCGTTACTGTAACTTGCTTTATATGCTGCATCTGTTGAGATAACAACATGGTATGTTCCAGATTCAAGCGCAGTAGAAGGTATTTCAACATTTACTACATTAGAACCAGAAGTTAAAGAAACTATATCTTGTAATGTAGACTCCGCCAGTATGTCAGCAGCGTCTGTGGATGGTAAAGCGGTATCATCTCTTATAATTGATACTTTAAATTTACCAGCAGGATTTCCTAATTTATCATAGTGAAATTTGAAGTTATTAATTACAGCAGTATCTGTAAGTGTAAATGCAGTTGCATTACTAATATTGGCATTAGCAGCTAGACCTTCAAAGTCGGTAACTGCTAATGTACCAGTTGTATAACTGTCTAGTATTTGTGCTGCTGCTTCATCTTCGAAAGTAAGTTTACCACGGTAAGCATTGGTTGTACCAACACGAGTCATATCTATAACTTGATATTCGTTACCAGCATCTCTAGATACTTCATATACTGCAGCATCGTCAGTTAGTGAATCATCCCAGAATACTGTTAATTCAACTTCAGGAACGTCTACGACATCTTCATCTGCTGTTTCAGGGAATGCTGAGGGTGTTAAGAACATCTCATCTAGCATTTGAATAGAGATCATGTTCTCTGCTGTGTCTATATCATAGACGCCATTAGCGATGTCATATAATCCTGTAGACGCAACGTCTACCTTATCATCTTCGTCAATTCTAAATACATTATATCCAACATATCTAAAGTTATTTAGATCAAGTTGGTTTCTCAATGCCTCTATAATCTCGTCAGCATTTCCTTCGCCACCAGCCCCACCAGAAGTAGAAAGTTGAACGATGTCAGATTGATTTATATCTAATACTGTACCAGCACCACCAGCGCCATCATCTTGTACAACAACTTGACCTAACGGAATACCGTTTGCCCAAGGTGCTCTAATTGCAGCGGCAGCAGTTGCACCGTCTGCACTTGCTGGTAGAATTAGTAGTTGACCGGCAATTTTACCGTCAATTCCAACTGTTCCAGGAAGCAGTGTCACAGAGTGCCAACGATATTGGTTGGACGCTATCGTTACAGGAGTAAAATTTATTCCAGTAGATACTGTACCAGTGGCAAAATCAATTGTTGCACCAGTAAAGTCTAGTAGTAAGTTTTTAAGTTGTATACCATATTCAGTACCGTCAGGAACTGTTTTGGTTACTGATGTTACATCTACAATTGTAGAAGGAGTAGCTTGAGCTTTAAGCCTTGCTTGTCCTGAATCATCAGCATTGTCTGTAGCTGGGATTACGTTTAAGATCTGATCTGAAACGCCAGTAAATAATTTTTTAGATTCACCATCTAGTAATCTAGTAGATGTGCTTCCAACGATAACATTAGTAGTTAATGTACCGGATAATACTTCAAATGCGGCATCTAGTGTTAAGTTCGGGCCGCCCCAAGTTGATCCACCATCTGATGAAAATTGCCAAACATCTGTTATAGGTGCTGTACCAGTTCTTTCAAATGATATTGTACCAGCTGGTAATACTGATGTTAATCTAAAAACAATGAAGTATTGACTGGCTGCAGTAACCGCAACTGGAACATCCAACGCATAATCCTGAAATGTACTGTCTGGTGTTATTGGTAAAGTTGTAGGATCTATATCTACAAAAGCAGCAACAACACCATCTGGTTCATCAAAACCATTGTCGCCTTGTATCTCTACTCTAAGAGTTCCACCTGTTACTGTTATACTTTGATTTAACATCAAACGAACTGTAGTTATATTGTCAGTTACGCCGGCAGTAAATTGCTGAGCTCTTCTGTCTAATAAACCACTTGCTGCACTAAAAAGTGTAGTATTTAGTTCATTAAGGCCTTGTAGTGCCACTGAAGAAGTTGTATCTACATCATCTCGTCTAGCAATTATAATTTGACCGTCTTTAACATTCGTTATAAGATCTACATTAACTGTTAAATTAGGTCCACCAGAAGAAGCATTTAATCTCTCAATAAATGCAACATGATTAGCTGTAGGCAATACAATTGGACTTACAGTTGCTTGGTCAATTATATTATCAGCATAATTAAGTCTTGGTTGTTCAATAAATATGTCAGAATTAAAACTTAAAGAAGTAGAGGCTTGATCCCAACTAAATGTTCCACCACCAATCATCTTCGGTGCAGAAGCACCTCCGCCACCAGCACCGACACCAAGTTGAATTATATCTGCTTGCGTTATATTATTAACTGTTCCAGAACCGCCAGCACCATTATCTTGAACAACAACTTGGCCTATTTTCTTAGTTCCACCAAATACAGCTCTTTTAGCTAGTGCAGCAGTAGCTCCATCGGCATCGCCAGGAAGTACCAGTAGTTGTGCTGTAATTCGTCCATCAGCATCTAGTGCGTTAGGAATCATTGATACTGAGTACCAACGCCATTGGTTTGCAGCAATTGTTACGGGTGTAAAGTCTTGACCAAGTGGAGTAGTTCCGTCTGATTCAAAGATTTCACCAGTTCCGAAATCAATCTGTGCACCTTCAAATTTTAAAAGGAGACTTGCAAGTTCTTGACCTATAATGCCAGTATCAAGCATAGTGCGATCTGCACCAGTCATGATTACCCTGTCACCAGTTCCGTCAGCAGTCATCTTCATTTGACCGAAGAACTTATCTATTTCTGTATCTACTGAACTTAAGCCAGCAGTTAAATCTTGTGATTGTGTTAATACACGATTTGGTCCTGTGTAATTGGGATCAGAATCAGCAGTATCTGTTGCACCAGTATATGCAAGTGTTTGATCAGATGATGTCTGATCTAGTTGTTGGCTTTGACCATTTAATAACTGTTCTGTTCCAGTACCAAGAATTATAGCACCGTTAACGCGCCTAGCAATTACGAAAGTATTCAATGTTGCCGCAACAGAGGTTTCATCGGCTACAGTAACAGTTAAGTTAGTTGCAGCACCTGCACTTCTAACAACTTCAACAGTAGCTACTTCGTCATCATTAGCTAATACAATAGTTTGAGCTAATATAGTGTTTCGCTCTTTAGTAAGATCTGCAATTTGAATATAAGCATCAGCACTTAAGGTTAAATCATCTTGTGCTACTACACTAAAGTTTATACTAAACGGAGTTATGTCTTGACTCGGAACAGCAGTAAAAGTTACACCATTATAAGCATATCTAACACCGCCAGCATATGGATTAACTGTACTGAGACCAGTTACTATTGATCCAGTAGGTGCAGAAGTTCCACTTCTCAATATAAAAGCATAAGCTTGTCCAGATGTTAAAACTGGACCACCGGTAAAAGTTATATTTCTACTTGTTGCTGTATTTGTTAATGTAGAAACATCAAAATCATCTGATGTAGCGATAGCAGCACCAGTTGGTACACCTGCTATTGTATTATATATCTCTAAAGCTATATCACCAGTAATGGGGACAGGACTATAGTGTAGGTTTAAATCTATTGATGATAAAGGCCCAGTACTTGTTGCAGTAAATACTTGTCCATTTTGCTGAGTTGGGCTTGGAGTGTATTGAAGTATTGTATTAGGTGCAGATAGTGATTCAGCAATCGCACCACTACTAGCAGCAACCACATCCCAACTCCAAGTTCCACCTTCAATTAATTTTGCATTTCTATCTTGAACTACAATTTGAGCTATAAAACTAGGAATAGGAGTTATTCCACCAGAGACGTAAAATCCATCCCAAAGCCAAACTTCATCAGTTCCAAGTCTAACAGCTAAAATATAAACATTCTCTTCTAACGGGATACTAGTTATATTTGCTACGGTAACAAAGGTTAAGTTAGCGTAATTTAATGGATCATTTCTATCAATCTGTACATATGCTGCTTGATTTGCTTCTAAAGATATAGTTCCATTAAGTATGATACTATTATTTTGATCTGAACTAGGAAGAATTATATCTAGTCTAGGTGTCTCAGATGGTGCAGGATTGAATGAGATGTCTCGCGCAGTGCCGTTTAAAACATTGGTAACTGTCGTATATCCAGACGGTGCTAAAACAACTGTTTTATCCTGAGTTTTATCAGCCATCATGGCCGTAAGCTTAGAAACACGCTGTGTTAGATTATCGGTAACTTCACCGTTGTAATTTTGTTGACCATCTAATGTATTGTAATCAGGTGGAATATGGTATGAAGGGAATGTCTGAGAAGCATTGTCCATTCCAATGAATGACATAATATTTTCAGATTCTGTTTCACCAATCTGTTTATTTTCACCTTGGTCTAATTTAGTGGGACCAATATCTGTTCTTACGTATACAGTAACTGCGGTTGCAGTACCAGATGTTTCATTTGCAATTGTGGTAGTAACTGGAATAGTAAATGTAGTATTACCAGTAGAAAATATCTTATATGTTCCGTTGTAATTAGTAGTGTCAGATACTTGAATGGTTTGATCTAAGCTGAACTTGTGATTTGCAGATTCTAATTGTAAACCGTCAACTGTAGATCTTGCTTGAGTAGTAACTGTAGCATAATGTGCTGATTGAGTTAATTCGTTTGCGAAAGGTCCACCAACAATATTGATATAAAAAGTATCAGCATCTTCAACTTCAACTGCATAAGTTCCATCAAAATTTGTAGTTCCAGATATACCGACTCTTTGTCCGTCAGTAAGTCCGTGCGCTACAGATGTACATTTTGCTGTTAAACCATCGTGATTTGTAATATCAATTGAAAGTGTAGTAGTTGTAAAATCAGATGCACTCATGATTGTATCTGAGCGTAATGCTAACCAGTAAAGATCACCACCGATATCAGATAGTACAGAATCATCACGATCAGCAACTAATACATCAGAACTTAAGTAAACACCTTTATCATATACGGCACGTTTGAGTTCAGAAATACCACTATAAACATCACTTAATTTAATTGATAATGCATTACCAGGAGCAGTTACGCCACCAGCTAAGTTAGCTGCAGCATAGAACTCTTCTACTCTTAAATATCTATAGTCAGGGTCATCAGACTTCTTAATCCAATCACCTTTACTTAAGTTCTCAAAAGAACCCAATGTTCCATTTACATAATTCAATCCATTGAGCCAGTTAACGGAGACAGCACCTGTGTTTATATCTTGACGTCTAGTCAACGGTATATACATAGTTTGGTTATCTAATAGTGTTTTATTACCATCTCTTACAATGCGATCCTTGTTGTCAGATACACTTTGAACAAGAATATCTTCTGTCCAAGTTAATAGACCAGGAGTACCATCAGAACTTTGCCAAACACCCTTAGATTTAATAGATGTGGCCAATGAGTCTTTAAATAAATTTACTAAGTTAAATGTACTAGTATCTTCATACCAGTAAGTAGTTCCACCAAACTCTTTAAGCTTGGTCATTACTACATCCATCCACTCTTTTAAGCTTTGGATGTTCTTATCACCACCTTGGAATGCATTAGCATCCAAAGCATTGGTCATAAGTGTATTTGGCTCTAAACGAGCATTAGTGGCTGTAGGATCTTCTCTGAAGGCATAAGATGATAAAGGATCTGGACTAAGTCCGCCAGTTCCCAATCTAAACATCATATCTCTAGCGTCTTCAATAGAAGTGATGAAATTTGGACCAACAGCAACAATAGCTACAGGTACCGTGTCTTCTGGAAAAGAAGAGGTAGATACATTAATGGCAGCAACAAGTGCTGACTGTGTATTTATATCCTGAGTAAACTCTCCACCATCGCCACCCTCTTTATCTGGGTCCCAGAATGCTCTGGTGTCTTTAGCTGCTTCAGTTGTGGTAAGAGTTAAATATACATAGTTAGTGCTGTTTTTTCTAAGTTCAGGTACTAAAGGAGCTGAGAGTGTATTTCCTTCTTCTAGGCCGTGAAAGAATGGACCAGCAAGTGATTGGGGAAAGTAAACAACAGAGTCAGCGACTCTAATAGCTACATTCTGAGTACCTATTGCAGCACCAGGGTTAATAATGTCAAATCCAGTCAATACATAAGGTCTATCGGACCCTACAAATGACTTCATAAGGTACTTAAAATCACCTTGTGTATAACTGTCTACGGAAAGAAAATCTGGCAGATCTAGTCTTTCCGCCGAACTTATCAATAATCTTCCTAATACTGCCATGTTTGTTTGCCCTTATATCTACTTTAGATTACCTAAATTATACCACAATAAGCTTTAGCCTGGATCTACTCCAGATCTATAAACGTCTAAAGTGCTATAAAATTGCTCTGGATACCTAACTAAGAAATTAATGAAAATACCAACAGATTTCACTTCTTCCATTAACTCCTGTAAAACTTCTCTAGCCGCAGCTGGATCAGTAATATATCCACCATATTCACTACCCAATCCATCAAATTGAATACCACCACGTCTTCTTATCATTGTGACACTGCTTCCAATATCATGAGAGTATTTGAAGACGTATGAGGGATCTAGAGCTAAAGATGTTGAACTTGGTTTAAAGAAGTACCTAATTGGTCCCTCTTGTTTTTCTGTTCCAAAGTCAAATATTAATCTACTTGATTCACTCGGTATTTCATTTGTATTAACTTGTATATTTCTTTGTGTTGTTCCTGCATCAATCTCGGCCGTTAAGTTTGTAGTTAACGACGATAAAACAAAATCAGAGTTTACATCCCATAGGAATGGACCTTCTAATCCCTCTTCGATTTGTGCAGAGGTTAATATTACTCTACTACCAGCTGCTGATGTACCAATTCGTTCTATTCTTACAGTTCCGCCAGTTGTATTCTTGGCACCAAATGGCCCACTAAATGAATATACTTCAAATTCAGTAGGACTATTAATAGCCGTAATCTTCCAAGCACCGTCAACAGGTAAACCGGTTCCACCACCTAATGTATTGAGTGTTCTAGGAATTTCTCCAGTAAAAGCTGCAGTGTGCTGTGCAGTTGAAAAAACCTGAATATCATCATAAGTTCCATTTAGATAACCAGCTGGATTATTTCTAAAAGCTCCAAATCTAATTTTACCGGGAGCACCGGTATCTGTTTGAGGTCCTCCTGCAGGAGGACCGAAAGTAAAATGTAAATTACCATCTATAAATAATCTTGTTGTGCCATTGAAATCGTAATCTAACTCCCACTCATTTGCTACACCAGAAACACCAAAAAAAGGTGCGGTGGCATTAAAAATAAGAGTAGTACTTACTTCATTATTAACAAAAAATGCAAGTCCACCAGTGTTTGCCCATTGTATAAAGATACTATTACCACCTAAACCTCCACCATCTAAACTTTGATGAAAAACACAGGAAGTAGCCGCTGGACCTCCAGTGAAGTTTGGAGTTAATTTGAACCTTATAGTTCCAGAATTTATACTACCATTACCCACTAAATTATAATCAATATAACCACTACCACCAGTTACAAGTGTATCTCCAACTACTGAAGCCGTTCCACCTAATGTTCCTACTGCTGAACCACCAGCTAAATCTGCAGTAGTACTGCCACCAGCAAAAGTTGATCTAAATATTTCATTGGGTCCAGGTGTACCGCCAGAAACTGTATCTTCAATTATTACATAATCTCCAACCTTATAATCATGGGGAGTAGTGGTAGTCACTGTAATAGTATTGTTGGCATCTCTATTAGTAGTTACTAAACTCAACGGTGCTGTATTAGCAGCAGTGGGAAGTGCAGGAGATATACCTTCCAACACATCACCTGTCTTACTTGTATATGTATAAACTGGCAAACAACTAGACAATTTACTTTTAAAATTAAATATATCAGTTGACACATCTACAGGATGATATGTTTGTATTTCATTTAGAGGAACAAAGAAGAATCGTCCGCCTGTGTCTGGAAATCTATCAGCATTTGCTAACTCTAAACTATTAAGTGTAGGCGTATCTGATACTAATGACTCTATACCATTTATGTGAGCAGAACCAATTCGTCTACGTTGAACCACAGGGGGAGTAGGTGGCATTTCTACTATAATTTCACCTGGTTTAACTTGCCATACAACTGCACGTCTATCTCTTAGATATACATTGGCAGTAAATGGAGTCAGGAATTTAACATCATCAGTTGCAGTTTGTGTAAATGTTTCATCTGTTGCAAATAGATTTATAAATTGTATTTGATCATTGGTTGGATCTACATC
>Ga0307377_10006216_pt1 | contig 12560 bp, 8 predicted proteins | sample TR3MG_FD_202535 | JGI IMG/M metagenome (GOLD analysis project Ga0307377, IMG submission 202535) | Soil microbial communities from Risofladan, Vaasa, Finland - TR-3 | ecosystem: Environmental > Terrestrial > Soil > Coastal area > Acid sulfate soil | place: Finland: Risofladan, Vaasa | collected...
GAGGTCGCGGCCGAAGCGGCTGCCGCCGTGGCTGTTTTACGATGCGGCGGGTTCGCGGCTGTTCGAGGAGATTACGGAGCGGCCGGAGTACTACCTGACACGGACCGAGCGGGGGATTCTGCGGGAGCACGCGGAGACGATGATTGCGCGGGCCGCCGGTGGAGCGCGTCTGCGGCTTACGGAGCTGGGAGCGGGGTCTGCGGACAAGACGCGGCTGCTGCTTAAGGCTACGATGGAGCGGCAGGGGACGGTGGTTTACGAGCCGGTGGATGTTTCGGCCAGTGCGTTGACGGCGGCGCGGGAACGGATTGAGCGCGAGCTTGGCGGAGTGGACGTGGCTCCGCGGGTGATGGACTACACGCACGGGAGCGGGCTGGAGTTGGAAGCGACGGACGCAGGGGAGCGGCGGCTGGTGCTGTATATCGGGTCGAGCATTGGCAACTTCGATCCGCCGGAGGCGATGCGGCTGCTGCGGCGCGTGCGGGCCGGGCTGAAGGCGGGCGACGGGCTTCTGCTGGGAGTTGATCTGAAGAAGGACGAGGCAACTCTGGTGGCGGCTTACGACGATTTTGCGGGGGTCACGGCGGATTTTAATCTGAACCTGCTGGCGCGGCTGAATCGGGAGCTGGATGCGGATTTTTATCTCGAGAGCTTCGAGCATCGGGCGGTTTGGAATGAGGCGGAGTCGCGGATGGAGATGTACCTGGAGAGCCGGGTGCGGCAGACGGTGCGGCTGGCGGCGCTGGACCTGGATGTGGAGTTCGCCGAGGGCGAGACGATTCATACGGAGAACAGCTATAAGTACGCGCCGGGGCAGGCTGAGGCCATGCTGGCCGAGGCTGGGTTTGAGGTGGCGGGGAGCTGGACGGATGAGCGCGGGTGGTTTGGGGTTTGTTTGGGGCGGGCGGAGTAGGGCCAGTCCTGGTCCTGCCATTTTTAGCTTTAGCTGAGAATTTAGGAACACCACCCTTGACGCGGTGAAGCTGCGTCAAGGGTGGTGTTTCCGCGTTTTTATTTCGGTGCGTCGATTCTAACCAGCAGAACGTCGTGGCTGTCCAACTCAATGGGCATGTTGTCGGTGAGAGTGATGTCCTTGCCGGTCCAGAGGTCTTTGCCAGCTTTGGGGCCCTTGAGGCCCAGCTTGGCGAGGCTGAGGTGGAAGGGGTGAGTGGAGACGCGGTCTGAGCCGACGTTGAGGACGGCCACGGCCATGGCTCCGCCGGAGAGGTGGCGGGTCCAGACTTCGACTTCGCCGTCGACGTAGGTGCGGCTTGCCTGGTGGCCCAGCTTGTCCTGATCGATGGCGATGACGTCTTTGTTGGTGAGGATGGCCTTGACCTCGGGCTTCATGTTGGGCAGGTCGTTGCCGGCCAGAAGCGGCGCGGCGAGCATGGCCCACATGGAGAAGTGGGCGCGGTTTTCAGCCATCGTGAGCCTGCCGTTGCCAACCTCGAGCATGTCGGGATCGTTCCAGTGGCCGGGGCCGGCGTATTTGGCGAGGCCCGCATTCTGGTTGATGATGTCGATGACGCTCATCCAGTCGGGCCGGATGTCGCCTGTGGTGCGCCAGAGGTTGCCGCCGAGGGCCGGAGCCCACTCCCAGGGAGCGTCCCAGCCGTACTGGCAGAGCGAGTAGACGATGGGGCGGCCGGTGGCCTTGAGTGCTTTGCCCATGGTGACGTAGGCTGCGACCATGAGGCGCATCTGCTCGGCTTTGTCGTTGGGCGCTTTGGCCGCCATCACATCTTTCCGGAAGCTGCACAGGTCGTACTTGAGGTAGTCGATACCCCAGGAGGCGTACATATTCGCATCCTGGGCCTCGTGGTCGAGCGAGGCGGCGAAGCCACCGCAGGTTTTGGAGCCGGGGCCGGAGTAGATGCCGATTTTGAGGCCCTTGGAGTGGACGTAGTCGGCCAGAGCCTTCATGTCGGGAAACTTGCTGTTGGTGTGCAGGACGCCGCTTGCGTCGCGCTCGCCTTCCCAGGTGTCGTCGATGTTGACGTAGTTGTAGCCGGCGTCTTTCATGCCGGTGGAGACAAGCTCGTCGGCGGCGGCGCGAATGTCCTTGTCGGTGACATTGCGGTGAAAGAAGTTCCAGCTATTCCAGCCCATGGGCGGGGTTGCGGCCAGAGTCGCGGTTGCTGGATGGTGGGCCTTGGGTGCGGCTTTAGTGGCGGTCTGGGCTGAGACGGTAAATGCGGTGAGTGCAAGGACGGCAACAGAAAGTGGAGCGGACAAACGCATGACGAGAGCCTCCTGAAAACATTTTCAGCGGAATTGTATGTCCGGGGAGCGAGGTTCGGCAATGAAAAAATGTGCAGTGAATAGCGAGTAGTCAGCCGAAGAGGCCGTCGATTTTCTGATTAAGGGCTTCGACTTGCTGGCGGAGTTCGTCGACGGTTGCTTCGAGCGTCTCGACGCGGGCCTGGAGGTCGCTGGAGGCGGGAGCGGCGTCTGGGGCTGAGGCCGGTTCCGCGGGAGCGACGTGGATGGACTCGACGGGGCCGGAGAGCAGGTGGGCGTAGCGGGCTTCTTTGGTGCCGGGCTGGCGCGGGAGGACGGCGGCGAGAGACGGCTCACGGTCGGTGAGCTTTTGCAGGCCGGCGAGGACGTCGGTGATCTCTTCGAAGGAATGGAGGCGCTCGGTGCGGCTGCGGAGTTCGCCGGGGGTTTGCGGGCCGCGGAGGAGGAGGACGCAGAGGAGGGCTGTTTCCGCGCGGCTGAAGTTGAAGGCCTCGCCGAGCCAGTGCTCGTATTTGGCGACGCGGCCGTCGGCGGAGCGGGCGCGGCCGGCGAGGTGTTTGGCTTCGAGGCCGTGGAGGGCCTGGCGGACGTCGTCCTCGTCGAGGTTCATGACGGGCTCGCGGTTGGAGCGTTGATTGCAGGCGTTGATGAGGGCGTTGAGCGAGAGGGGATAGTAGTCGGGGGTGGTGACTTCTTTTTCGACGAGCGCGCCGAGGACGCGGGCTTCGGCGGCGGTGAGCTGGATGGGATCGGAGGGCATGGGTCTATTTTCCCACGGTCTATGCCGGCTCTTCCGTGGGAGTTGCGCGATGGCGGGTGAGGAGGAAGTAGACCAAGGGGGTGACGACGAGGCTGAGGACCATGGAGATGGCTAGGCCGCCGATGACGGCGATGGCGAGGGGTTGGAGCATTTGCGAGCCTGCGCCTAGCGCGAAGGCCAGAGGCAGCATGCCGCAGACGGCGGCGAGCGCGGTCATGACGATGGGACGGAGGCGGCGCTGGGCCGCGTTGAGCATGGCGTCGTGCGCGGACATGCCTTCTGCAACGAATTTTTCTTCGGCGTCGAGCAGCAGGATTCCGTTTTTGGCGACGATGCCGATGACCATGATGAGTCCCATGAACGAGGCGACGTTGAATGTGGTGTGGGTGACGAGCAGGGCGAGAATTACACCGGAGATGGAGAGTACGGACGAGGTGAGAATGGCGATGGGCGCGGGGAAGTTGCGGAACTCAGTGAGGAGGACACCGAAGACCAGGGCCAGGGCGAGGAGCAGAACGCGGAGCAGATCGTGGAAGGATTTCTGCTGCTCTTCGTAGGTGCCGCCGTACTCGACGCGGACCGAGGCGGGCAGATGGAGCCCGGCGACAACCTGCTTGACCCTGGCGACGCCGGTGCCGAGGTCGGAGCCCTCGAGGCGGCCGGTGACGACGACAAGCTGCTGGAGATTTTCGCGGCGGATTTCGTTTTGCGGCGGCAGTTGCTGAACGTTGGCGAGCGAGCCGAGGGATGCGGTGTGGCCGGAACTGCTGAGGAAGACGGAGTTCTTAATGGCGTCGAGTGAGGTGCGGGTGTCGGGGCCAAGGCGGACGCGGATGGTGTAGGGGCGGTCGTTCGAGATGAGCGGATCGGTGGTGGCGATGCCGTCGAGGATGGCGGTTGCGTCCAAGGAGATTTCAGCCGGCGTGAAGCCGAGACGCGCGGCGACGATGGGGTCGACCTGGAAGTTGGTGGCAGGGCCGCTGATGGTGTTTTCGATGCCGTTCTGGACATCGACGACGCCGGGGACTTTACCGATGGCGTCGCCGACACGGGGGCCGAGTTGCGCGAGCAGGGCGGGATCGTTGTTGAAGAGCTTGATCTGGATAGGCTCGGGGGCGTTGGAGAGGTCGCCGATCATGTCCTGGAGGACCTGGATGAACTCGACGTCGAGTTCGGGCTCAGTGGCGCGGACCTGCTGGCGCACGTCTTCCATGACGTCGTCGATGGAGCGGCTGCGTTTTGCCTTGAGCTTGACGGTAAAGTCTCCGGTGTTGGCTTCAGTGACGGCGGCGAGGCCCATTTGCAGGCCTGTGCGGCGGGATGTGCTTTCGACTTCAGGCGTCGAGCGGAGAATGCGCTCGACGTGATCGAGGACGCGGTTGGTTTCAGTGAGCGAGCTGCCGGCGGGCATGATGTAGTCGAGGATGAAGCCGCCTTCGTCCATCTCCGGCAACAGGTCGGAGCCGAGCGCCTGGTAGCCTGCCCAGGTGCCGATGGCCAGCACAAGGCAAGCTACACCGACCCAGAGCGGCTTGGCGAGAGCCCAATCGAGGGCGCGCTTGTGCAGTACGAGTACGCGGGTGAGCAGGCCTCGGGGCTGGTGTTCACTTCGCTCGGCGTCGCTTTCGGGCTCTTTGAGAAGAACCATGCTCAGGCCGGGCGTCCAGGTGAGGGCGAGCATGAGCGAAGTGAGCAGAGCTGCTGTCATGGTGATGGCGAGGGCGCGGAAGAAGCTGCCGGTGACGCCGGTGACCGCGACCAGAGGCAGAAAGACGACCACCGGCGTGATGGTGGAACCGATGAGCGGCTTGGTGATTTCCTTCAGCCCCTTGCGCACAGCCTCCGAGCGGGGCTCGCCGGCGTCGCGATGCATGACGATGTTTTCAACCACGACGATGGCGTCGTCGATGACGAGGCCGATGGCGGCGGCGAGACCGCCGAGCGTCATGAGGTTGAAGCTTTGGCCGATGGCCCACAGCACGAGGATGGTGATAGCGATGGTGACGGGAATGACGAGGCCGGCGATGAGCGACGAGGTCCAGTCGCGGAGGAAGAGGAAGAGGATGATGCAGGCCAGGATGAGGCCGATGAAGATGGCGTCTCGAACGCTGGAGATGGAGTCGCGGACCAGTTGCGACTGGTCGTAAAAGAGATCGAGCTTGACGCCGGGGGGAAGCTTGCGGCGGAGTTCTGTGACCTGCGCGGCGATGGCGTCTGCCACGGCGACGGTGTTGCTGGAGGGCTGGCGGGCGATGTTGAGCAGGACGGCATTTTTGCCGTTGGCGGTGACCTTGGTGTAGACAGGCATGATGCCGGGCTCGACGGTGGCTACGTCGGCAACGCGCACCGGAGCGCCGGCGGGCGTGGTTTTGACGACGAGTTGGCGGAGTTCGGCGGCGTTATGCACCTGCGCGCCTACGAGGCCGAGGATGAGTTGGTGGTTGGCTTCGTAGAGGCCGGGCGAGTCGACGATGTTCGAGGCCTGGATGGCGTTGACCAGGTCGGGAATGGTGACGCCGGAGTTTTGCAGCAGGGCGGGATTTGGGACGACATGAAACTCGGGGATCTGGCTGCCCTGGACGGTGACTGAGCTGACGCCGGCGACGCGATTCAACGGCGGCTTGAGGTCGTAGGTGGCGATCTCCCAAAGCTGCGTGAGTGGAACGGTGCTGGAGGTGAGGCTGTAGCCGAGGATGGGGAAGGTGGCGAAGGTGAGGCGGTTGGTGGTGATTTTGGTTGTGGGCGGGAGGGTTTGCTCGACTCGCGAGAGGGCCGCGTCGACCAACTGGAGGGACCGGTACATGTCCACGTTCCAGTCGAAGAAGAGGCTGACCTCGGCCTGGCCGCGGCTGGTGGTGGAGCGGACGGTGACCAGGCCGGGCACGATGTTGACTGCGTCCTCGATGGGCTTGGTGATGGTGACCTGCATCTGCTCGACGGGCATGACGCCGTTGTCGACGCCGATGACGACGCGGGGAAAATTTGTTTCGGGAAAGACGGAGATGGGCACCTGAAAGGCGAGATAGACGCCGGCGAGGGTGAGCACCGCGGCGAAGAAGAAGATGGTGCGCGTGGAGCGGGCCAGCCAGAAGGAGTTCTGGGATTCGGGAGCGCCGGGATCTTCGAGTTGCATCAGTCGGCGCCTCCGCCCTTGGTGTCTTCTGCGGGACCGACTTTTACTTTTGTGCCTTCATCGAGGCCGTAGGCGCCGCCGGTGATGACGAGGTCGGACGGGGTGAGGCCGTCGAGGACCTGGACTTCGTCGCTGTTTGCGATGCCGAGAGTGACAGGCTTGCGATGGGCTGCGCCGTCGTCGCCGACGACCATAACGGACTTGCTGCTGTCCAGCGCGGTGAGGATGGCGGCTGCAGGGAGCGTCCATGCTTTTGCGACGATTCTGCCGGTGATGGAGGCTTTGATGGGCGTGCCTACCTTGAGCTTGCCTGCCTTGTTGTCGATCTTGAGCCAGACTTCGACGGTGGTGCTGCCGGGGTCGAGCGCGGGGCTGATGAGGGAGACCTTTGCGGCAATGGGATCGGCGAGGCCGGGCACGCTGACAGAGGCATCGTCGCCGACTTTCAATTGCTGGGCCAGGCTCTGGGCAATGTGCGTCTTGGCAAGCAGGGTCGAGGTTTCCATCACCGTGATGAGCGGCGCGCCGGGAGCCGCAGTTTCGCCCGCGAAGAGAGGCCGGTCGGTAACGACGCCGTCGATGGGGCTTCGGATTTCGGTGAAGTTTACCTGGGCTTCGGCGCCTTTCAACTTACCTTCTGCGGAGGTTAACTGGCCCTGCGCGGCTTTGAGTGCGGCGGCGCGGCTGACGCTGCGCAGGGACTCAAGGTGGCTTGCTGCCGCGTCGTAGGCGGCCTGGGCCTGGACGAGTGCGGCGCTGGCGGTGTCGAGATCGCGGCCGGGGATTGCGCCTTCGGCGAAGAGCTGCTTGCGGCTCTTGACAATGCTGAGGTTGAGGTCGAGGTTGGCTTTGGCCTGGACGAAGTCGGACTTAGCCTTGAGCGTGTCCTGGGGCACCTGCGCCTTGGTGGCCGTGGTGTAGGCGGCTTCTGCGGCCATGTAGGCGCCTTTGTTGTCCATGGCCGCGGCGGCGAGATCGCTGTTTTCAAGCGTGACAAGCAACTGGCCGGCTTTTACCCGGTCTCCGCGCTGGACGTAAAACTTGCGCACCGGCGCGCTGATTTTGGGCTCGATGGCGGCCTGCGCCAGCGGGGCAAGAATTGCGTCGGCGACGATGTGCTCGGCGATGGGGCCCTGGGCGAAATGTGCCGCCTGCACGGTGACTTCGACTTCGGGCGCAGCTTGTTTCTTGCAGCCCGGCACGAGTGCGAGAGGCAACGCGAGGGCGAGGACCAGAATAGAGCGCGGCGCGAGGAGAAGTGCGCTCGAAGTTCGATTGAGGCCAGTCGATACAGCAAATCTACTCGTCATTTTGCACGTCTTCTCACTTTAGCCAAGTTTTACATGGTTCCTGTCAGTGTTTGCAGATTGGCGCGCGCGGCCTCGTAGCGTACTCTGCCATCTTCACGCGCATTTTCGGTGATCAAGTAGGTGTTTTGCGCATCCACGACTTCAAGCACGGTTGCCTCGCCGTTGCTGTAACGGAGCTTGGTGAGGCGGAGGCTTTCCTCGGCTGTGGTCGCGCTCAGATCGAGCGAGGCCAGCTGGTCGCGCGCTGTTTCGGCCTCGGAATAAGCCTCATCCAACCGGGCAATTAAATGCCGCTGCGTAGTACTCAGCTCTATCTTCGCCACGTCACGGCGAATCTCGCTTTGCTTCACCTTGTGCTCGGTTGAAAGCCAGTCCCACAACGGAAGGTTCACCACCCAGCTCGCCGAATAGCCCAGGTTACGCGCCTGCACGCCGCTGGGAGTCATGGGACCATTGACGGCAAATTCATTGGCGTCAATGCCGTAGATGACGTTTAACCCAAGCGTAGGCAGATACGCCGCGCGCGCCGCCTGCACATCGGCGTTGGTCACCCGCAGCGCCGCGAGCGCGCTTCTCAGCTCGGGATTGTTTTTGGAGGCGGCCTGTTCCACATCTTCGCGGGAGGCCAGCGGCGGCACGTTGGCAGACGCCTGGAGCGTGTACTCGGTGCGCGGATCAGGAAAGAGCAGAACACCCAATTCGAGACGCGCTTTTTCTGCGGCGACCTTCGCATCTTCCAGATCACGCTGGCGTTGCTGCTCTGTCAGTTGTGCCTTCACCACATCGGCGTGGGCAGCTTCGCGGGCCTGTTCGCGTTTGCTGGAGAGCGAAGTAAAGTCCGCCGCATCCTGGTAACCCCGCTGCGCAATCGCCACCTTGTGGTCCGCCGCCAGCGACCCATAAAACATGGCCGTCACCGCAGCCACCAGCCCACGGCGCGCAATTTCCAATTGCGCCCGCGCCATCGCCGCCGCGGCGCCAGCTCGGCGCACTGCCGCCGCCCCCGCCAAGCTGAGCGATTCGTCCACAATACCCTGGGCCAGGTACTCCCGCGGTCTCGTGTCGTTGGAGACGAATCTGGGATTAGGGGTCGAAGGCACACCTTCTCCGCTCTCGGAGGTGATCCCATTGGGTTGTGTATAGATGCCCTGGCTGTAATAGCGCGCATTGGGTAAGAGACCCGAGCGGGCAATGGAGCGATCCAGGGCGGAAACCTTGCTATTCGCCGCTGCCGCCGCATATGCCGGCTCGTTGGTTTCCGCGCGCCGGATGGCTTCGTCGAGCGTAATGACGGCGGGCTTGGTTGATGCGGCGTCGCCCGGGGCTTGCGGGCGGGCCGATGGAGCGGCGAGCACGAGCAAGAAGGCGATTGCGCCGGGAAGACGTGGAAATTTGCCGCGCCGGAGGTGGGTCCGCAGGGTCACACACAGAATCATATAATTTGCGCCTGAATTGTAGCTTAAACTCTGCGGGAAGGCTGGTGACGACGGAGCCTGTTCGGAATTTGCGGGTAGAAACCGGACAGAGGTCGTCGGCTTGCAGAGCCTTGTTTTTCTTGTCAAATTGCGCCCCAAGCCGGGCCCGGCTCTGCGATACTAAGTTGTTATGCCAATTGCCGATCTAGAACAAGCAGCCCAAAAGATTGCCGGATTTCTTGCGACCTTGAACAAGCTGGGCGGACTGCGCCTGAAGTACCGCATTACCGCGGGGGACGGCGCGCGCGACCCACTGGGCATTGAGGCTCGCCAGATCTACGTGGAACTGGGCGGACCGGATGTGCCACTGGCGACGCAGCGCAATGGTGAACTGCTGCTGGCGCTCGAGACGATTGCCGCGCAGATGCTGCGCCTGGACCAGCGCGAAAACGACCTGGTGAGTTTTGACGCTGCGAACTTCAAGGCGATGCGGGCGCAGGAGCAGCGGCTGCAGGCTGAGATTGCCGCGGACAAGGTGATCCGGAGCGGGATTCCATTTGCGTTTCCGCCGATGAACAGCCGGGAGCGCAGGCTGCTGCACCTTGCCTTCAAGTCAATTGAAGGGGTGGAGACGGCGAGCAGCGGCGAGGGACAGGATCGTTTTCTGGCCGTGTTTCCGGCGGGGAAGACGAATCTGCCGGTGACGCCGCAGGCGAAGCCCCGAGGCTTTGGCGCAGGCCGACGGCGGTAGTCGTTTCCTCGGGACTGCTGGACGAGACGAGGCCCGGCAGACCTGCCTTTATGTGGCACAATACCCAACTATGAGGACTGGAACGCTCTTTGTTGTTCTGGCGCTGACGGGACTGGTGTGTCCTGCGCAAAAGCGGCTGGTGCTGATTGACCAGGATGGGTCGGGGCCGGGCGGCTCGGACCAGATGGCGCTGCTGGCGCTGCTTGAGGCTCCGCAGGTTGAGGTGCTGGGCATCACGATGGTGACCGGCGACGCGTGGCGCGACGAAGAAACGCTGCACACGCTGCGCATGCTGGAGCTGACCGGACATGCCGATGTGCCGGTGGCGCAGGGGGCGGTGTTTCCGCTGATTCGCACCGAGAAGCAGACGCTGCTTTCTGAGCCTCTGTATGGCAAGCAGACGTACATGGGCGCATGGGGGCCGGCGCCGATTGGCGGTGCGGATTCAGCGAGACCGAAGGTGCACGGGCCCTATGAGATTCCGCTGATGCCCGAGGGGCAGCCGAAGATCAAGGCGATCGACGAGGACGCGGCGCATTTTCTGGTGCGTCAGGTGCGCGCACATCCGCATGAGGTGACGATAATTGCGGCGGGCCCGCTGACGAACATTGCGCTGGCCATTGCGATCGATCCGGAGTTTGCTTCGCTGACGAAGGGGATCGCGCTTATGGGCGGCAGCCTGAATCCTCAGACCGACGATCCTGAGTTTGCGACGAATCCGCGGCACGAGTTCAACTTGTGGTTCGATCCGGAAGCCGCGCATATTGTGCTGCACGCACACTGGCCGCGCATTGATGTGACGACCGCGGATGTTTCGATCAAGGCGCCTTTTTCGAAGGAGATGATGGATGCGATTGGGAAGTCCGACAGGCCGGCGGCGCGCTACATTTTCAAGTGGAGCCAGCGCCGCTGGTACATGTGGGACGAGCTGGCGGTGTGTGCATGGCTGGAGCCGGCGCTGATTACGAAAGAGAAAAGTGTCTACATGGATGTGGACCTGAGTCGCGGGTCGAGCTATGGCGACACTCTGACGTGGGACGAAAGCATGAAGCCTGAGACAGGCGTGCGGCTGGTTCATGCGCAGACGGATCTGGATCTGGCGCGGTTCCAGAAGATGTTTGTGGATGAGATGACCGGCGCGGGGTGGTAGGGAGAGCCTATGGCGAAGATGATTTTGCCGGTTTCGTTGCTGACGCTGGCTTGCACGTGCTGGCTGGCGGTGATGGAGATGGTGTTGCGGCATGCGGGGTATGTGGAACGCATGGGCATGGCGCTGGCGATTGCCGCGATCTGCGCGGTGACGATTGCGGCCCCGGATGCTTCAAGTTGGTTATCGAAGCGAGCGCTGGCTCTGGCTGGGAGCGGCAGTGCTGATCGGGTTGGGTGGTCAGGCGTTTGTGCGCAATGCGCAGGTGGCTCACTTTGAAGGGTTCGTCTTCGTAATATCGCTGGTCGTTGTGCTTCAGGGTCTGCTAATGCTGTTTGCTCTGGGCAGGGCGGGCACTGGGGACGCGCGGTCGAGATCGGTCTGAAGATTGACGACCAGTGGTCCAACAACCCCGGCGGCAATTAGACTTTCCTCGCACAGAAAACGAGGGGAGTTCCGATGCTCAACCGACGCACCTTTCTCAAGACCAGCGCTGCCGCTCTTCCAATGACCGCAGCGCTTGGCGCTCTGAATACAACTGCAACGCTTTCCGCTGAGGAAGTCTCAGCCGGTGCGGCCAGTGGTTCCGCGCCTTTGCTGACTGCATTACCTGCGCGGTTGGCATCGGTGGATCCGAACTCCCCGGAACCATGGCAGCAGAAGGTTCGCCGTGTGGGACAGAGCAACATGACCGAGCACGACCCGGCGGTGATGAACATCGAGGAGTGGGCCGATTACTGGCACTCGGCGAAAGTGGACATTGTGTTCATCAGCGTCACGGGGATTCTGGCGTTCTATCCCTCGAAGGTAAAGTTTCATCGTCACGGAAAATTTTTGAATGATCGGGATTTCTTCGGTGAGTGCGTGGCGGCCGCGAGAAAGCGCAACATGCATGTGGTGGCGCGCATGAGTCCCGACCTGAACTGGGGAGACGCGCTTGCGGCTCACCCGGAGTGGGCGATGCGGCACAAGGATGGGTCGGCGCAATTCAGTGGGGAGGAGCCGCGGCTTTTCAAGACGTGCATGTTCTCGACATACATGGATGACTACATGCCTGCGATCATGCGCGAGATCAACTCAATGTACGACGTGGACTGCTTCTACACGAATGGGTGGCCGCCGCTGGGCAGCCTGCCGGATTGCCACTGCGCGATTTGCAGCAAGCTGCCGGCGGCGGGAACGCCGGCGTACTGGAATGCATTCAACGATCGTGTCTTTGCGCTGTGGCAGAGGTACGATGCGATTGCGAAAGAGAAAAAGCCGGACAGCTTCTTTTTTGCCAACCTGGGCGGCAACGTGCGTGGCGGACCGAATCTGGACCGGCTTGGGAAGATTGCCGGCTGGTTCCAGGCCGACAACCAGGGACGCGAATATCACGACGCCGAAGTGTGGGGATGCAGTCTGCAGGGCCGCGTGTGCAGCGCAATTATGGAAGGCAAGGTTGCGGCCAACGTGACGGCGGCCTACTCGACCGGCACGGTGGCGTGGCGCAATGGATCGAAGACGCCGGCGGAGACAACGATGTGGCTGAATGAAACGCTGGCGAGCGGCATGGTTCCCTACTATCACTTTGTTGGCTCGGAGGATGGGCTGGGCGAGGACCGACGCTGGCAGAAGGTAGGCGCGGACTACTTTCAGTGGACTGCAAAACATGACGCGCACTTGAAGACGCGGCGCTCGGTTGCCAATATCGGCGTGGTGATTGGCCAGAGTACGCAGCTGCTCTACCCCGGAGCCGGCAGGGAGCGCACGCACGCCTATATGCACGAGACAACGCAGGGCATCTACGATGCGCTGCTG